>Ga0182024_10000531_pt1 | contig 98511 bp, 96 predicted proteins | sample P32metaG_FD_120480 | JGI IMG/M metagenome (GOLD analysis project Ga0182024, IMG submission 120480) | Permafrost microbial communities from Stordalen Mire, Sweden - P3-2 metaG (Illumina Assembly) | ecosystem: Environmental > Terrestrial > Soil > Wetlands > Permafrost | place: Sweden: Stordalen... | reverse complement strand
GCGATTCCAGCTTCTCTGTGCTCTGTCCGTCCGACGAACCGGTGGCCTTCGATCTGTCGCGCCGCAACCCATCTTGACGCGCACTTTTGGAGATACAAGGTGTCAGGCGCGCTGGTCGCTCTTTATTCTTGCGACCGGCGTGCCGGACGGATGAGAGTGGGGAGGGCCGCCTCGACGCCGACAAACACTACGTAGCCCAGAGATCAGCGGAGCGCGAGCGCAGATCGTCAGCCAGTTCTGCGGGCAGGTTCTCGTCGAATTTTATGCGCATCGGGTAGACAGGGGCGTTAGTTCCTCTTCGCGAACCAACGCGGCCGCGTAGGCAATGGCGGCGCGGATGTGAGCGGCCTTAAGAGAAGGATACGACCGAACTACCTCATCATCGGTTGCGCCTTCAGCTAACGAATCAAGAATTACCGCTACCGGCACCCGCGTCCCTTTGGCGCATAGCTGGCCGCCTGCGACATCGCGCCTGGAGGTCAGATATTTTCTCCAATCGATCACAGTTTCACCAATGTCCGTTTAGCATACTGCGGACGATTTGCCGAAGTAGCTCATCGCGGCGAGACGGGGTCGCCGCCTCGCGCCAACGATTGCGCGCTGTGTTTGACATCTTTGGTAGAATATTCAACATCATTGTAACCGGCCAACTAAACGATCGGTCAGGGCCACAGGCGCAGGCCTGTGCTACGGAGATTCGCACGATGCCATCGAAAGATATCGTTGTCGACGCCGACGGCCACATTCTTGAGCCGCCGGACCTGTGGGAAAAATACCTCGAAGCTAAATACCAACCGCATGCGATCAAGGTGGTGAAAAACGAGAAGGGCCTCGAGTGTCTGCAGTACGACGGCAAGGTTTCACAGATGGCGCAGCCCGGCTTCCTCGCCGCGCTCGGCGGGATGGGCAAGGAGCAGGATCAACTGCGGCCCGACGCGGAGAGGACTTACGTCGGAAGCGCGCCCTTCGGCTCGATGGATGCGCGCGAGCGGGTCGAGCTGCTCGATCGCGAGAACCTCGCCAAGGCGGTGCTCTATCCGACGCTGGGAATTTTGTGGGAGGCCGAAGTCGAGGACATCGAGCTCTCACAGGCGTATTGCCGCGCGTACAATCGCTGGATCGCGGACTTCTGCCGGCCTTACAGCGACCGCCTGATTCCCATCGCGCATCTCTCGCTTGGCGATCCCCAGGCGGCTGCAGCGGAACTCGAGCGCGCCGTCAAAGATGGATGCCGCGGCGCGTTCGTCGCGCCATTTACCATCACGCACAAACCGCATGGTCATCCGGATCACGATGCGGTGTTCGCGATGGCTGAGAAGCTCGACGTGCCGTTCGCGATTCATCCTACTTTCGAGCCCAAGGGCCTCAATCGCGCGCGCTTCCACGGGATGGAAAGGATGCCGCTGCTGGGAGTGATCGCCTCGCAAATTCTGCAGCAGCCGCTCTCGACGTTTTTCCAGTTCGGCGTGTTCGACAAATTTCCGAAGCTGCGTGTGGTGATCCTCGAATCCGGTTCGTCATGGCTGGGATTCTGGATGGATCGCATGGATGAGGGTTACGAGACCTGGATCGGCGGCACGCTGCCGCTCAAAAAGAAGCCGAGCGAGTACGTGCGCAAGCAGGTATGGATCTCCGGCGACCCCGACGAGCAGGCGACCGCGTATGTCATCGACTATGTAGGCCGCGACCGCTTTTTCTGGGCCAGTGACTTCCCGCATCCGGACCACGGCGGCAAATACCTCCACGCGCTGGAACGCATGGTCGCGCCGATGGGACCCGAGGCGCGGCGCGGCGTCGTCGGCCAGAACGTCATCGACTGTTACAAACTGTAGGATTCAGAGAATGCCAGGGAATCAACTCATCATCGATGCCGACGGCCACATCCTCGAGCCCGTCGACATGTGGGACAAATACCTCGAGGAAAAATATCGCTCGCGCGGCATCAAGATTAAGCGCGACGACAACGGGATGGAGTTCCTGGAGTACGATGGCAAACCGGCGCAGATGATCCGGCCGGGAGTGCTCCACACGCTCGGCGCGATGGGGCGCAAGGCTCAAGAGATGAAGCCCTCGGCCGAGCGCACCTACGTCAATTCGGCGCCGTTCGGATCGATGGATATGAAGGAGCGTCTTAAGCTGCTCGACCAAGACGGCATCGACAAGGCGATTCTCTATCCGACCATCGGGCTGCTGTGGGAGGCCGAGGTCGAGGATCCGGAACTCAGCAACGCCTACTGCCGCGCCTACAATCGATGGATCGCGGATTTCTGCCGCGACTCGGGCGGACGACTCATCCCGATCGCGCATCTCTCGATGCTCGATGTTCCCGCCGCGGTGGCCGAGTTGGAGCGCGCGGTCAAAGATGGATGCAAAGGCGCCTTCGTGGCGCCGTTCAATCACCTGCGCAAGGCGCATGGCCATCCCGATTTCGATCCGCTATTCGCAAAGTTCCAGGAACTCGACGTACCGTACGGAATCCATCCGACCTTCGAGCCGGTGTCGCTCGCATCGCGCCGCTTCAGTGGGCTGGGCTCCTCGATTTGGTATCATCAAGTGACCGCGTGCTACGGGGCGCAGGTCGCGTTCACGACGCTGTTCTCATTCGGCGTGTTCGACAAGTTTCCGAAACTGAAAACGGTAGTGCTCGAATCCGGCGGTGGATGGATCGGATACTGGGTCGACAGAATGGACGCGCTATACGAGGTGCCGATCAATCGCGCGCCGCTGAAAAATCCGCCCAGTCACTACATCCGCACGCAGAGCTGGATTTCCGCCGATCCCGACGAGCGCGCCTTAGCGGGGCTCATCAGATTTGTCGGCAATCGATTCTTTTGGGCAAGCGACTTTCCGCATCAGGATCACGGAAGCGAATACATGAAGGAGCTTAAGGGACTGCTGGCCGAGATGCCGGCGGATGCGGCGGCAAAACTCGCGGGCGAAACAGTCGCCAATTTGTATAGGATCTGAGTGCTTTCTGTCAGCTACAGTGAAGGCAGGTAGCTGATGAATTCGAGCAGGTTGCCGTCGGGATCGCGGAAGTAGACGCTGATACCTTTTCCGCGTCCGCCGAGGCGCGGCACCGGGCCTTCCTCGATCGCCAGGCCATTGCGCTTCAGATGCTCGATCGCGGAGTCGGGCGTGCCCGGCCACACGAAACAGTAATCGCCGCCGCCGATCATCGGATGGGTCGCCTTGAGCGTGATCTTGTTATCGGGCGGATGCAGGTTGAAGCGGTTGCGTCCGAAGCTGATGCTGACAATCGGCCATTTGCCGGCGCGCCATTTCTCCAGGCCATCGGCCTTCGCATCGAAGACGCGCACATAAAATTCCACCGAGCGCTCGATGTCGCCCACCGGCATCGCGACATGATCGATATCGATTTCCATAAAAATGTCTCCTCACATTGAGTGCTGGAGAAAGGTCAGTTCGATTGCAACCGCGGGTGTCGCCGAAGGTGAATCTTCCGAATTGAAAAAAGCGCCGGCGAGCGCGAGCGGCGCCTCGCTGCGAAACCATACCGCGCGCCGGTATGCCTCGCCACGGAACGACGGCTTTCGATAGACGATGCGGGCGCGCGTCGCGAACAGGCGCTTCAGATCGTGCCCTGAGTTGTGCAGCAAGTCGGCGACGTGTTCCTCCATCGCGCGCAGATACGCCGTTCCGTTCACGTGGCGATTCGGATCGGTCTGGCCGTAATGCCACACATGATTCTGCGATTCCACGAAATCGGGCTTGCGCGCGAGGTCCACGATCGCGTCGACGCCCGGAACTTCGATGATGCGAGTCGGTTGCGATCCCAACCCTAGCTCGGGCGGCAGAGTGGTGACGCGGCGGCACGCGGGATCGGGATCGTAGCGAGTGAACACGTTGAGCATGCGCGCGCTGGCGAGTTGGGTGCCGGCCGCATCGAGGACGATATGGCGTCCTTCGCGCACCAGATGCCGCACGGCGCCGGAATCATCCAGCGACTTGCCGAGAAAAGACTCGCCTCGAATGATGACTCGCGCGGTCGGATCGCATGGAACGTCGCCGGTCTCCAATTCAACGTAGACCAGCGGCGTGAAGATGCCGGCCATCTTCTCGAAATCGTGCAGGCCGGCGAGGATGCGCTGCCACGGCGCGAAATGGGAGCGCCCGGTGTATTCCGAAACCGACGAAAGCTTGATGCTCCGGTTCTCGGTCAGAGTCTGGAAGTGGACCGGCTCGCGCATCCGCGTGCGTACGATGCGATCGGCGAGGTTAGCAGGACGTTTTGCCATTAATGTGGTGGCGGAGGCGCTAGCGCTGCCGATTCATCATCCGATAATCGACCAACGCGACCACCTCACCCTTCTGATTGGTAAGCGTCGAGCGAATCACGGTGAACGTCATGGTGCCGGTACGCCCGGTTTTTTCGTAGGTTTCCTTCACTTCGGTGGAAGCCGAAATGGAATCACCGGGACGAATCGGTTTTTCCAGCGTCAGGTCAATTCCGGCCATCAGGCCGCGCCGCGGAAATAGATTCTGCTCCGCGGAGGGTTCACCGCGCCGGATCGATGCCGCGAACCAGGGCGGCGCGATGATTCCGCCATACGGACCAGCCGCGGCCGCCGTCACGTCGAGATACAAGGGATTGAGGTCGCCGACGGCGGTGCAAAACTCGGCGATTTTTTCCGCCGTCACCTCGACCGGAGCATCCGGCTGGAAACGGCGCGCGAGATTGGATTGGTCTTCCTTCATCTTGAATGACTCTAGGATCTCCCGGGGTGGGGTGCAAAAGAAATGCGCCGGTACTGCGGCGCGACCAAAAAACCATCGATAAGGGGACCGCTGCATGGCCGCGGCGAAATTCGGCACCGCTTTTTCAAGCTGCGGTGATGTACGCATAACGCGCCCGTAACATTTCTATGCAAGCTTCCGTGCCGAATTCTGCTGAACTGTTTCACGCTCGAAATATTGGGAGGGGTGTCGCAGCGTCGATCGGGTCTAAGACTCTCGAACCGATAAAGGAAAAATTCCATGAGAAGAATGAAACCACTTTGTTCGTGGCGGCTGATCCTCGTATCAGCGGTCATGATCGCTTCCAGCGCAGGATGCGCGACCGTTCAAAGCACGGTCACTCCGGCATGGACGCCGAGCCAGACGGCCGGGACCACGCGAACGCCGCGGGTCGAAGACTGCGCCATCGTCGCGATCTCGTCGCCCACCAGATACGCGTGCAACGGCAAGGTCTACACCTCGTTCCAGCTCGCGAAAATGCGGATGGACGACGAGAAGAAGTACGCGGCGGGTAACTGAGCGCGAGAACCATCGAAACAATCGGGGAAATTTTCGTGAGAAATTATCGGGAGGAGACTCGATGAAGGTCAGGAGATGGCGAACCAGACTGGCCGTCGCGATGGCGGCCACGATGCTTGCGACGATGAGCGCGTACCCGCTTAGGGCGATGGCCGAATCGTCCAAGGGCATCATGATGTATGAAGACGTTAAGACCGGCGCTTTTTACAGCAAGCCCGGCAAGGGACGAGTAGCAGTGGGGCGACTCATCTTGGGTACCGATGAGAATCCGCCGGAGAGCGCGGCCGCAGTCAAAGAACAGGTCCAGACTGAGGTCAAGAAGCATGACGAGGAGCTGCGCGCCGAGTTCATGGCGAATCAGCAGACCCTGCTGCAGAAGAATGCCGAGCTATCGCAGCAGATGGCCGAGATCAAACCTGCGTGGACTGACTACATGGACAACTTCAAGAACAAGTTCCGCTTCGGCACTCTGATCTATGCGGACTGGCGGATGTATTCGCATACCACTTTCCAGCCGCAGGAACTCACTCAAATCAACAATCCAGGTATAGGCAACAACTGGTATAACAGCTTCGACATCTCACGCGCATACCTGAACTTCTTCTTTACTCCTACCGACGATTGGACCGCGCGCGTCACGCCTAACATTTATCGCCAGTTCGGCACGGTGACTTCAGATGGCGAGGGACCTAACGGCACTTTACCAAGCTCGGAAGACGGCAACCTGGCCTTCCGGCTTAAATATGCGTATCTGCAGTACAGCAAGCTGTGGGACAAGCTGGGTGTCGATCCGATGAAGGGCGACACTGTTACCATCGGGCAGGCGCCAAACCCGATAGTGGATTGGGAAGAGCAAATGTATGGGTTCCGCTACGTGAATCTCACGCCTTGGAACTATTTGAGCCTTTCTTCCACTCAGCAAGGAGTGTCGATTCAAGGACCGATCAAGTTCAATGAACTGCAATATATCGACTATGACGCGGGCGTCTACAACAATTCGAGCTTCCATGCCTTTGAACAGACCAACACCAAGCAAGGGATGGCGAGGGTGTCGGTCTATCCCTTCGGCGCAAAGTGGAAATACGACGGACTAGGTCTGACCGGTTTCTATGACTACGGTTATGGCAACACGACTGCCGACACCTTCAGCGGCAACAACACACCGCCGGCCGGGCCGTTGTTCGGTGCAACCAAGGCGCACATCACGCGTATATCTGGATTGATCCATTACAACACCGAGTGGTGGGGACTTGCCTTCGAGTACGACCAAGGGCACAACGCGTTCACCTCCGGCAATTTGTTCTCGGCCGTGGCGCCGGCAGGCAAGTATTCGGCGAATGGAACGCTGGCCACCGCCTTATTGAGCAACGGCCGAGCGGTGGAGCAGGGCTTTGATTTCTTCGGACATCTGCACATTCCTCAGACTCCATTCACACTGTTCGGAATGTACGAGTGGTTCCTTCCCAACACTCACGTAGACAAAAATCCATTCGATTTCGAGCGTTGGATCGTCGGGCTCAGCTATCAATACAACGAGTTCGTGCGCTTCTCGATCAACACTCAGAACATGATGTACTACCACGAGAACTTCGCATTCTCGGAAGCCTATGCGGATAAGTTTGCGAAGGGCGCATTCGCTACGCCGGGAATCAAGACGGTGCCTAATTCGGTCTTCCGCGATGGACACTCGCTATTCCTGAACATGGAGTTCAACTACTGACCTCCGCGTGGCATGGCGCGGGCGCTTATGGCGTCCGCGCCTGCTCGCTCAGGCTTCCTGCAAAATGTTCATCCGGCGAGGAGCAGTTGATGTCCTTTGCTGAAAATCGCTATCGAGTGCTGGTAGTCGAAGAGGATGCCGAGCTTCGCGAACTGGTCCGCTACAACTTGTATCAGGAGGGTATCGAGGCGGAAGTTACCGATGACGCACGTGACGCGTTGGAGAAGCTGGAGACTCATAGCCCCGATCTCATAGTGCTGGATACTGTGTTGCCGGACCTCTCAGGCCTCGAGGTATGCCATAAGATTCGCACCTGTGCGCGCACTGCGACGCTGCCCATCCTGATGCTTAGCGCGAACTCGACCGAGGCGGATAAGGTGCTCGGCCTTAACATGGGTGCCGATGATTACGTCACCAAGCCGTTCGGGCCGCTCGAGCTGACCGCGCGCATCAAGGCGCTGCTGCGCAGGACTTCGGGAGCCCATCACGTGGAATCCGGTGGCCGGCCGCAAGGAATCTTCCACCAGGGCCGGCTGCGGGTGGACTTCGATGCATACAAGGTCTTCGCTGATGGTAAAGAGTGCGACCTGAAACTTCGCGAGTTCCATCTGTTGTCGTTTTTCGTGCGCAACCCGATGCGGGTTTACAATCGCGAGGAGCTGCTCAGGTTGGTATGGGGGCGCGACGTCGATATCGAAGCGCGCACGGTGGACGTCCACATTCGCAGGCTGCGCGCCCAAATCGAGGCTGACGACGCCAACCCTACCATCATCGTAACGGTGCGCGGGGCCGGATATCGCTTCGATCCCGGCGGCTTGGGCGAGTCGAGAAGTGTCACTTGAGCGAGTTCGTTTGGAAGATTAGTCTACTAACAAGACTAATGGAGAGAGCCGTTTCATCCCGCTTCAGTTCATTTAAGGCATTCCTGAATGTTGCGGCGTGCATCATCAGCATTGTGATGCTGCTCTCCTTTCCCGCCAGCAAAGTTCATTGCTTCGGAGCTCACTTTCGCAGCCCCGAAGTCCGTCGTGCGGTAGAGCGTCAGACCTCTGTTGCGCATGGCGAGAGCAACCTGCACGAAAGTATCGCGCGTAGCGGCCTGCTGCCGACGTTTTTCACGCCACGCGAAACTAACAGCAAGATAATTCCGGTCGACAATTTCGAATCAGCTGCCGAAGTAACACTTCTCAGCTTACTGAACCGGCGCAAGCTCAATCCTTGCGGTTCTGGCGCGCAAGACCCACTGCTCCCGGCTTAATTAGCGTCACTGGGATGCGCGCGGGTTGGACTTCCTTGTCCCCCGCGTGGCCTTATCCGAATGTGCCGGGCGATCCTTGTCAGGATTGAATCGTCACGTCGATGAGCATCTAAACCGAGGTCGACAGTGCCAAGTTTTTCGCTACGCAATCCGTACACGATAATCGTCGGAGCTTTGATAATCGCCATCCTGGGCGTCACCGCATTCACCCGGATGCCGGTCGACGTGTTTCCAAACCTGAAGATCCCGGCGGTCGTTGTGGCGACGTTTTATCCCGGGATGCCGCCGCTCGATATGGAACGCGACATCACCACTCGCTATGAGCGATTTTTCACCCTGGGTAGCGGCATCGATCATATGGAGTCGCGGTCGCTGCCGGGAGTCAGCATCATCCGGGTGTATTTTCACTCTGATGTGGATATAGACGCGGCCGCATCGCAGCTCGGGACCCTCGCGATGGCGGATTTGGGAGTGTTGCCCCCCGGAACTTTGCCTCCGCTGGTCTTGAAGTTTGACGCCTCCTCGCTGCCGGTCGTGCTGGTGACCATGGAAGGCAAGGGCTTTAACGAGGTCGATCTGCAAGATCAAGCGCGCTACAACGTGCGCAACCAGATTGCCACTGTGCAGGGCGCCTCGATTCCGATGCCATTCGGCGGTAAGTTCCGTCAAATCATGGCGTATGCCGACCGCAAGGCGCTTGAGGCACGCGGTTTGACGCTGTCCGATGTCGTCAAGTCGCTCGATCAAACGAACCTGATCCTTCCGGCCGGCGATGCGAAAATCGGCAGCACCGATTACTTCATTTACTCCAACAGCATGGTGCCCAATGTCGACGAGCTGAACTCGGTACCGGTGAAGGTCGGCAATGGGCAGGTGCCGGTGCTCTTGCAGGATGTTGCGGAAATCAAGGACGCGGCCGCGATCCAATACAACAAAGTCTTAATCAACGGCCAGGCGTCGGTATACATCCCGGTACTGAAACAGACCGGTTCCAATACCATCGCAGTAGTCGATGGCGTCAAGAATCTGCTGCCGCATGTCACCGGTATGCCCGCGGGGATGAAGCTCAAGACCATCTTCGACCAGTCGGGCTATATCATCGATGCGGTGCATTCGCTCGAGCACGAGGCGGTTTCCGGTTCGGTCCTGGCCTCCTTGATGATCTTGATCTTCCTCGGCAGCTTCCGCTCTACGTTCGCGATTTTTCTCTCTATCCCGCTCTCGATCCTGGCCGGCGCCTTCGGTCTCTTCATCGATGGGTCGACCATTAACATCATGACGCTGGGCGGCTTCGCGCTTGCGATCGGACGCCTGGTCGACGACTCGGTGGTGGTGCTGGAAAATATCAACCGTCATCTGGCGGAGGGCAGCCCGCCCGAAGTTGCAGCGCGCGAAGGTGCCGAAGAGGTTGCGCTGCCGGTATTGGCGTCGACGCTGACCACTATCATCGTGTTCTTCCCGGTCATGTTCCTGTTCGGCGTTGCCAAGTATCTGTTCAGCGCGCTGGCGCTGGCGGTGGTGTTGTCGATGATCGCGTCGTATGTGGTGGCGATGTCGATAATCCCGATCTATTGCGCACGCTTCCTCAATGCCGAAGAGGCTCAGAAGCTGGAAGCGGCGATGGAAGGGGCCGGCGAAGGAACTGAGGAAAAAGGCTTTTTCGCGGCCTTTAATCGGCGTTACAAACGCTTCGGCGACTGGTACGAACGCCAGCTCGAGCGGGCACTCGATCACAAGCTGATCGTGCTGGTTTCACTGGCTGCGATTTTCATCGGAAGCATGGCGGCTTATCCACTGCTCGGAACGCAGCTCTTTCCAACTACCGATGCGGGCAAGTTCACGATCAACATCCGCGCGCCGCTCGGCTCTCGGCTCGAAGTGACTGAGGGTCTCAGCCGCGAGGTCGAGAAAGTTATCCGGCAGGTTATTCCGGCCCACGACCTCGACACAGTGGTCGCCAACCTGGGTCTCGCCCCGAGTATTTCGGCGATCTACTCGAACAACTCGGGCGAGGATACCGGTCAGATCCTGGTTAGCCTTCAGCCGGGTCATGTAGGTTCCAGCTTCTTCTACATGGACCGCCTGCGCGTCGCCCTGAAGCAGGATGTTCCCGACGTGCGCGCGTTTTTCCAATCCGGAAGCATCATCGATGCGGTGCTGAATTTCGGCTCGGCGGCGCCGATCGATGTGCAGCTTAGCGGTCCCGATTACAAAGAGTTGTTCTCCGCCGCAGGCAAGGTGCATACCGCGGTGCGGAGCCTGCCGGAGGTAGCAGATGCTTTCATTCCCGAGGAATCCGGGTATCCCACCCTCAATATAAAGGTGGATAGAACACGCGCGGGCCGTTTGGGACTCACTCAGAAGGAAGTGGTTGACAACGTCATTACCGCGCTCACCTCGAATCAAATGATCGCGCCTTCGATCTGGATCGATCGAAAAACCGGCAACGACTACTTTTTGACCGCCCAGTACAAGGAAAGCGATATCGATTCCTACGAGACGCTGCTCGATATTCCGGTTCTATCGCGCAATACCGACAAGGGCCATTCCGACGCGGTGCTGTTGCGCAATATCGCGTCGGTCGTACATGAGAGCCATCCCGCGGAGGCCGATCATTACAACATTCAGCGCGTGGTGGACGTGCTGGTCGATCCGGCGAGCAGCGATTTGGGCGGAACCCAATCGGCGATCCAGAATGCCCTGCGAAACGTCCAGTTGCCGAGCGATGTTCAGGTGAGTTTCCACGGCTCCGTTGCCGCCATGCAGAAGTCGTTTTCCAGCTTCGGCTTCGGACTTTCGATGGCGGTTATCCTGCTCTATCTGGTGATGGTGGCGCAGTTCAAATCATTCCTCGATCCGGTGATCATTATGTTCGCGGTTCCAATGGGCCTCATCGGCGTCATCTGGACACTTCTGCTCACCGGCACGACGCTCAATATTGAATCCTTCATGGGAATCATCGTGATGGTCGGCATCGTGGTGTCGAACTCGATTCTGCTGGTCGATTTCGCCAACCAGCGTTATCGCGGAGGACAGGAGTTGCGCCGCGCGGTCGTCGAATCAGCAAGAATTCGGATGCGGCCGATCCTGATGACCGCACTCGCGACCGTGGCCGGCCTGCTTCCGATCGCGCTGAAAATCGGCGAAGGATCCGAAGCCTCCGCACCGCTGGCACGCGCCGCAGTCGGTGGCCTCGCAGTTTCGACCGTGCTGACGCTCATCCTGGTCCCGACCATCTACGAACTTCTGTACTCGAAGCGGAGGGAAAATCGTTGAAGCGCTTTGCTCCATTAAATCTCGGAATTGTGCTTCTGGCTTTGCTGCCTCTGCTGCCGGGCTGCGGAGGTTCACCAGTACAGCAGGCAACTACCGCTCCTCCTAACATTCCGGTCATCAAGCCGCTGCGCCAGGAAGCCGATCGCTCGATCACTCTGCCTGGCGATGCGGTGGGTTTCTACGAATGCGCGCTCCATTCCAAGGTCACTGGCTATTTGCAGAGTATCCCGGTCGATAAGGGTGACTGGGTCAAAAAAGGGCAAGTGCTGGCAACTATCGAGGTTCCAGAACTGAGGGAGAACCTGGAACGCGCGAAAGCCACTTTCGTGATCCAGAAACTGACTTACGAACGACTCAAGGGTGTTCGCCAACAAGATCCGAAAGTTGTCGCAGAGCAGGATGTTGACATCGCGTATAGCAAGATGGCGCAGGCTCAGGCCGACCTTGGGGTACTCAATGCGATGGTTGCCTACACCCAGATCACTGCGCCATTCGACGGCGTTATCACCGGTCGTTTTGCCGATCCGGGAGCGCTAATCAGAGCCGGCGGCGGTGATTTGGGGACCTCGGGAACCGGAACTTCCATCAATGAGGGAGCGACCGAGGGTGCGGGAGGTCATCTCACGGGCGGCGGCGCGCTTTTGGCGATGGCCGAAATCGATAAGCTCCGCATCTATGTTTACGTCCCCGAGGAAGAGGCCAGTTTGATTCGGATCGGTACTCGCGCCTTGGTGACCCCTCAAGGTTCTCAAAGTACTCCGATCCAGGCCAGCGTGACCCGCTATGCGAACTCCATGGATCTGGCAACCCGCACCATGCTGACCGAGATCGATCTGGATAATGTCCAGCGTCGGGTTTATCCGCGGATGTACACGACTGTGACGTTGGATTTGGTGCGTCATCCGGACGCCGTCCAGTTGCCGGCGGCTGCCGTTGAGGGCGTGGGCGCGAAAGACGGATTTGTTTATGTCGTTCATAACGATTCGCTCATTAAGAGGCCGGTATCGCTTGGCATAACCGACGGACGATACGTGGAAATTACTTCCGGGTTGAATGGCGACGAATCAGTTGTCGCCGTCATTAGTCCAGCTCTGAACCAGGGGGAGCGCATCAATCCGATTCGTTCAACGATTGCCCAGTCGACTAATCCTCCGGAAATTGCGAGTGGCCAATGACCCGTTTCTTAACTGTAGTTGTTATGGCCCTGATGTTGGGCGTTTTGTCTGCAGCTCAAGCGTCTGAGGTGCCGATTCATCAGGGACAAGACCTAACCTTGGAACAGGCGGTGCAAATCGCGTTGACGTTGCATCCGCGAATCCTTGCTTCGGCATCCGAACTGGGCGCTGCGCACGAAGGAGTTGGTGTCGCCGAGTCCCAGTTGCTGCCCCAGGTCTATGGCGTGGGCGAGTATCTGCGCGGCACCGATAACGGCATCGGCGATACCGCATATATCGGCGGCTATGAATTCCCGCGACTGCCCGGTACTGCACATGATCGTCCCGCCGAGGCAGGGCAAAGCTGGAGTACACATAATAATTTCCTGGGCGGCGCCTCGATTCGCCAATACCTGTTCGATTTCGGTCGTGTACGCGGTCTGATTCACGAACAGCAATACGAGGACGACGCGGCCAAAGCGCGCTACGATCTCGCGCGTCTGAACCTGATCCTCGAAGTCAGCCAGCGCTATTTCGAGGTGCTTGCGACCAGGGCGCGCATCAAGGTTTACGAGAAGGCGGTCGAACAGCGCCAGGAGCATGTGCACGAAGCGCGGCTCATGGCCCAGGCTGAATTGAAGCCCCAGATCGATGTCTACACGACTCAGGCTCAACTCTCACGTTCACAGCTAGATCTGATTCGGGCGCGCAACGCTGGAGCCGACGCCAAAGTGGCGCTCGACAACGCGATGGGACTTAGCGAAAACGATCTCGACTATCACATGGCCGATCAGTTTAGCTGGGATCCCATCAAAACCACGCTGCCGCGACTGCTTGACGACGCCTTCGGGTTGCGGCCGGATTTGCAGATGATGGCTCATCAGGCGCAAGCGGCAGGCGCGCGCGTCAAGATTTACCGGAGCGATTATTTTCCAACCGTGCAAGGAGCCGGCGCCTACGAAACGATGGGTACCGGACTTCCTGCGACCAACAACTTCGACGTCGGTATCGTCGTGAGCTGGCCGATCTTCAACGGCTTCCAGACCGAACACCAGGTAGCGCAAGCCCGATACAATCAGGAAGCCATCAAGCATCAAATCGAAGATCTCCGCCAACAGATTGTGCTCGAGGTCACACGATCTTTCCTCGATTGGCAGTCGTCGGTTGCCGCCATTGAGAAGGCGCAATCGGTGCTCGACGCTTCGCAGGAGGAATTGCATCTCGCGGAACATCGTTACAAAGTGGGCCTCGGCAACATCGTCGAACTCGAGGACGCCCAGTCGCGCTACACAGAGGACTCCGGAAACTACGTTGATGCGCTCTATGGCTACGCGATCAGCAAGGCCGCGGTTGAACATTCAACCGCTCGGTCGCTCCCGGCCTTACAGGGCGTCCAGTGAGTTGGTCGCGCGCTCTTTGTGAGCCGTCATTGGTAGCGAGGTTGATGGTGGGCAGGGGTGGAATCGAACCGCCGACACAAGGATTTTCAGTCCTTTGCTCTACCGACTGAGCTACCTGCCCACCGATGCGTCGTTTGCGGAACTTCCATTGCTACCGATCCGCGACCCCGCATGCAACCGCTCATCGTTGCAGTTGCGCGACTCGCGACTCGACGAAATCGATCACTTTCGCTTCCAGGTTGACGCCATCGAGGCGATCGATTTCCTGCACTCCCGTCGGGCTGGTCACGTTCACCTCGGTCACATAGTCGCCGATGATGTCGAGGCCCACGAAGTACAGGCCATCGTGCTCGAGGCGCGGGCGCAGCACCCGGCAGATCTCGCGATCGCGCGGCGTTACGGGCGCCTTGATGGTGTTGCCGCCGACGTGGATGTTCCCCCTATGCTCATCGTCGCGCGGAACTCGCAACGTACCGCCGATCGGCTCGCCATTTAGCACGATGAGCCGCTTGTCGCCGTTGCGCACCTCCGGAATATATCGCTGCGCCATGATCGGCTGAGTCTCGAAGCGGGTGACTGTCTCCAAAATCGCACCGAGGTTGCGATCGCCGACACTCACCAGGAACACGCCTTCGCCGCCGTGACCACCGAGCGGCTTGACGATCATCTGCCCGCCTTGCTCCATCATGAATTTGCGCAGCCGCGTCACTTCATATGTCACCAGCGTCGGCGGAATCACTTCGGGGAAATTCAGTTGATAGAGTTTTTCGTTCGCCGTCAGCAGCGCATGCGGCCTGTTGATGACGAAGGTGCGGCGCGTGTCGGCAAGCGCGAGCAGCATCGCGGCGTAGGCGAATGGGGCATCGACCGGGGGATCCTTGCGCATGAAGATCGCGTGGAAGTGCTCGAGCTGAAAGTCGGAGCCCTCGTCGAGGAATTTGTAGTGCGGCGTCGCGCGCGCAACTTCACATCGGCGCGCGAACGCGTACGGCTGATGTCCGCGCGCGACCAGATCGCGCAGGCCCGCGAAATAGACCTCGTGCCCGCGTGCGATCGCCTCGAGCATGAAGGCGAAGGTGGTGTCCTTGTCCGCTAGCACTTGCGACAGCGGATCCATTACGAAGAGAAATCTATGCGGCACCGATCAATCTCCTCCGCGAAGTTCGTCCAGTAGTACAGCCGCGACGCTGACCGCCGCGAGTGCAGCGGTCTCGGTCCGCAGCCGATTGTTTCCCAGGCCCGCGGCGATGAATCCTGCGCCCTTCGCCAGCTCCAATTCCGAATCGGTGAAGTCGCCCTCCGGCCCGCACGCGATGATGATGCCGCGCGGCTTGACGCGCCGGACCACCGACGCGAATGTCTCTGCTCCCATCGTGCAAATCACCTTGAGCGGCGCAGCGTCGGGCGCGCCTTCCGCGAGCCTGTCCTGTGCGAGACTTTCGATCAAGTCCGCGAATGGCGCAGGATCGCGGAGTTCCAACGCCGCGGGCGCGAAACTTTGCTTGGCGGCTGCAATCGCGAGACGTCGCCATCTGCCGATTCTCTCTACCCCGGGGGTGCGCACTACGCTGCGCGCGCATAGCATCGGCCACAACTCGGTGACGCCGAGCTCGGCGGCTTTCTCAACCAGAAAATCCATCCTCGGACCTTTGATAATGGCGGTCGCGAGGATCAGCGGCGACGTTCCACCGGCGCCTGTCGTTTTCTCGATTCGCACAACCGCGCGATTGTCTTCGAACCTTTCGATGCGCGCGAGATGCTCGATGTTGCCCGGCCCCAGCAGCGCGACCACGCTGCCCTCGCGCAACCGCATCACGGTCCGGATGTGATGCAACTCGGCGCCATCGATAATTGCGATCCCTTCGATGATGGGATGATGCAGAGCGAAGCGTGCCGGGCGGCTCAACCTAACCCCCGGCCCCTTCCCTTTAGGGACGGGGAGTTGTTCAGACGCTTTGCGGCGCCAGGAAGAGGTCTGCGGAACAGCAGCGTGGTCCAGCCGCGCGATACCGTGGTGTTCGCGAGCTGCAAATCCGGCGCATAGTGCGAGGCGACCGACTTGGCCTCGCGTGCGAGGACCCCGCCGAGCACGAGGTGGCCGCCGCGCGCGACGAGGCGCGTCAGGTCCGGCGCCATTGCGATCAACGTCTTGCTGAGAATATTCGCGACCACCAGATCGAATCTTCCTCGCACTCGCGCGACAGGTGTGGTGGAGAACGCGAGGCGTCGTTCGATCCCATTCAGCTCGGCGTTCTCGCGTGCGTTAGTGAGAGCGATCGCATCATTGTCGATCGCGAGGATTTTGCGGACCCCGAGCATCGCCATCGCCATCGCGAGAATTCCCGAGCCGGTGCCGACATCGATCGCGCGCGCGATTTTATGATGAACGATGAGATCGTCGATCGCGAGCAGTGCGTCATTCGTGGTCGGATGATGGCCGGTGCCGAACGCCTGCCCCGGCAGCACCGTGATGGTGATGCGCTCAGGATCGCTCGCGCGATGCCATGGCGGAACAATCAGGAAGCGATCGCCGATCGGCAGCGGCTCGAAGCGCGCCTGCCACATCGTCGCCCAGCCCGGATCGATGATCGATACCGGCCTCGCGTCGCGATCCGAATCGGTGAGCATCCCGGCGGCCTTCATGGCGCGGCGAAGCGCGCGAAGTTTCGCCGGCCGCAGCGTCGTGAAGTATGCCTCCAGCTTTACCGGACGGCGCGATCGCGCGCCGGCGCGGCCGCCGCGCTCGACGGCGCATCCGAGCGCGCCATTGGCGACCAGAATTCCCGCGGCCTCGTCGGCCAGTCCGGCGGGCGTTTCGAAGGTGGCCTTGATGTAGATGGGCTTCGACGGCATCTGAGTCGATAATTACCGAACTACGCTTGGCATGGAATGATTTGTATCCTGGTAGCACAGACTTTAGTCTCTGTTCTTCGATTCGGGCGGAGGTGGCGTACGCTCAAGATCGCGCATCGTGGTTCCAGCGGGACCCATCCTGAAAATACTATCGCGGCTTTCCTCGCGGCGGCGGTCGAGGGCGCGGACATGTGCGAGCTCGACGTGCAAGCGACGCGTGACGGCGCGGTGGTCGTGATTCATGACGAGAATGTCGATCGCACGACAGATGGACGCGGCGCGGTCGCGGACTTGACGCTCGCGGAAATCCAGCGCCTCGATGCCGGCATCAAATTCGGCGCATCGTTTCGCGGCGAGAAAATCCCCACCCTCGATGAAGTGATGAAAGCGGTGCGCGGGAAGCTGGGACTCAACATCGAAATCAAGGAAGGCGCCGTCGAGCGCCAGGTCTGCGAGCTGATGCGCTCCTACGACGCGCTGACCACCTCGATGGTGTCGAGCTTTGAGTGGAAGGCGCTCGAAACCGTGCGCGCCATCGATCCCGAGATTCGAGTTGGACTGCTCGCCGAAAAAAATCGCGACCTGCTGATCGGTGCGGCCTCGGCGATGCGCGCATACGCGGTCAATCCGCGCTTCGACATGGTCGACGCGGCATTCTGTGAGCGAGCGCACGCGCGCGGCCTTAAGGTGCTGGTGTGGACAGTTGATGCTCCCGAGGCGATGCGAATCCTGATCGCCGCGGGTGTCGATGGTATAATGAGCAACTATCCGGCGCGGCTGAGGGATGTGCTTGCTGGGGCTTGCTGTGATTGATGGGCGGTGATGGCGCGATACGGTGACAATGCGATCGATGAGGTGCGGCAACGCGCCGATATCGTCGAGATAATCGGCGCGCACGTTCGACTTCGTCGCGCGGGCCGCAACTTCGTGGGCCTGTGCCCCTTCCATAATGAAAAGACGCCGTCGTTTTCCGTCAATGCGGAGCGCGGGTTTTATCACTGCTTCGGATGCGGCGCGGGCGGCACCGTCTTCAACTTCATGATGAAGGTGGAGGGCTTGAGCTTTCCCGAAGCGATTCGTTCTCTCGCCACGCGCTACGGCGTTTCACTTCCCGAGCTGAAAAGTGACGGACCCGCTGCGGCCGAACGCGATGCCCTCGCGCGCGCGAATCAGACCGCCGCGGAATTTTATGCCCATGTGCTGTGGAACACGCACGACGGCGAACTCGCGCGCGAATATCTTCGTTCGCGAGGGATCACTACCGAGACCGTGCGCGCATTCATGCTGGGCTTCTCGCCTGCCCGTCCCGCTTCACTCGCCAAGGCGCTGGAGAAGCGCGGGCTGACCGAAGCCGGCATCAAGGCGGGCGTGGTGAAGCGCGACGCGATGGGACTGCATGATGCGTTTCGCGCGCGCGTGATGTTTCCGATTCGCGACGCGCAGGGCAAAGTGATCGCATTCGGCGGCCGCGTCCTCGATGCGCGGATGCCGAAATATCTCAATTCTCCCGAGTCGCCGGCGTACTCGAAGACGCGCACGCTGTATGGACTTCATGAGGCGCGGCAAGCTATCGCATCGCAGGATCGCGTCATCATCGTGGAGGGCTACTTCGACGTGATCGCGCTGTGGCAGGCGGGTTTTCGCGAGACAGTCGCGAGCTGCGGCACTTCGCTGACGGTGGAGCAATTGCGGCTGCTCTCGCGCTATACGAAAAATGTGTTCGCGTGTTTCGATGGCGACGACGCCGGCCGCAAAGCATCGTTGCGCGCGCTGGAGATTTTTCTGCAGGCAGGTTTGCTCGGCCGCGGCATCTTCATCCCGAGCGGATTCGATCCCGACACGCTGGTGCGCGAACGCGGCGCAGGATTCCTCGAAGAGTTAATCGGCGCATCCGAATTGCTGGTCGATTATTTTCTCAAGGAGCAATCGCGCGAGGCGAAGGGATCGTTGGCCGGGCGCGCGCGCGCAGCCGAGAAGGTTGCCGATCTTTTGAGGCTGGTCGCCAATCCATTCGAGTTTGATTTGCTGGCGCGCAAAGCTGCCGAGATGCTGGGCGTAGGCGAGGACACGCTGCGCAAGGCCGCGCGCGGAGCTTCGCGTACGATGCGCGGTGAGCGTCGCGTAGAGCTGGTGAAGGCGCCGCCGCGCCTGGATGCGATCGGAGAAGCGGAGCTTGGGCTAGTCGCGATCGCCCTGCTGCATCCTGCCCTGCGTAAGGAAATAGGCGAGCTATGCTCGCTGGATCATTTCTCGGATGTGGCGCTCGCCACAATTTTTGCTGAGGTATGCGCGCTCGGCGAGACCGAGGCGGGCGTCGACGAATTCATCGGCGAGCGGCTCTCCGAGGAGCAGCAGGGCCGGATCGCGGCGCTCGCGGTCGGCGCGTTGGTGGACAATCCGACGGGTGCGAGGAAATTGGCAGACGACTATATTCTGGCATTGAGTCGGCGCCAGACGCGACGCGAAGTCGATCAATTGAAGCGCGCGGCCACTTCGGCGACCGGTCCGGGCAGCAGCGACGACGACGCGGTTGCGAATGTGCAGGCCGTCATCGAACTGAAGAAGCGCGACGAGCGCGAGAGGCGTAATGCAAGTTGAGCGCGACCATACCGAACGATTAGTGGCCCTTAATTCTACTCGCCAAAGCTGTTAGGATTGCAGACATCCGATGTATCGCATGCCTGCCAGGGGGCCCATAGCTCAGCTTGGTTTAGAGCTGCCGGCTCATAACCGGCTGGTCCCAGGTTCAAATCCTGGTGGGCCCATTTCAATAGCACTATCAAAACGGCATCAGAGTATCCGATGGAAGACGCGCGGGTGTGGCTCGCCGCGTATGCGTCGGCCTATGCCGGGGAGAAGTTGAATTGCGCGAAGAAATAAGGCGGCTTATGGGCCTTCAGACCCTTGACCGTAAGCTGAAGGAATTAGAGCAGTCGCTTTCCACCATCGCCCTCCCTGTCAATCAGCTACGCGACCAGACCTCAAAACAAGAAGCGGACCTCGAAAGGCTCTCGACCGAGGAACAGGAAGCCGCCGCCGCGCGCAAAAAGCTCGAGCGCGAACTGGCGGAGGGCGAGGCGCGCCTGCGTAACAAGCGAATGCGCCAGAACCTGGTCCGCAACGACAAGGAGCTGCAGGCGCTCTCGCATGAGGTCGATTCGCTTAAGGAAAATAATCAGCGCCTCGAGGGCGAGCTGCTGGTGATGATGGAGAGCGCGGGTCCGCGGCTGGCCAAAATCAAGGAGCTCAGCGAGACCCTCGCGCAGGCGCGCACCCAGCTTGCGGCGGCCGAAAAAGAGATCGCGGGTCAGGTCGAGCACATCAATTCGGAACTCGCACAACAGCGGCGCGAGCGCGACAAAGTAGTCAAAGAGATCGATCCGGCGCTGGTCTCGCGCTACGACGTTATCTTTTCGCGGCGTCAGGGGGTTGCGGTTGCGGTAGCGAGGGCGGGCACTTGCCAGGGATGCATGCGCCGGCTGCCGCCGCAGCTTTACAACGAGATCCAGAAGCACTTGCAGATCCATTTCTGCCCGGCGTGCCAGCGCATCCTCTACTATGAGGACGCGGTTCCACCGCCGGTCAAGTGAACCGCGGCCGTTTGTCATAATGAGGTAGGCGCAGCGCTGACGGATCTCGTCGCTCCACTACGCAAAGTCGCACCACCGATCTGCACCTTGGGATTCGCGGAGATTGATTTGTAGTCTCGGCGTGGAATTTCGTACAGTCACGATGATCTCTTCTCGCGGGAGGATTCGCCGTGGCCGATCATGCTGTCGCAGAAATAACTTCCGGCAAACTCCGTGGCACCGTCAAAAACGGCGTCCACATCTTCAAGGGCATACCGTATGGCGCGCCCGCGGGAGGCTCTGCGAGATTCAAGCCTCCCGTCAAACCCGCGTCGTGGAGCGGCGTGCGCGACGCGATCGAGTTCGGCCCGCGCGCATATCAAAACGACAACAGCTTCGGCCTGATGCCGGAACTTATCGCGCTGTTCAATGCCGAGCCCATCCCGATGAGCGAGGACTGCCTCGTTCTGAACGTCTGGACGCCGGCGCTCGACGGCCGCAAACGTCCGGTGATGTTCTGGTGCCACGGCGGCGCGTTCATCGCGGGTTCGGGATCGTCGGGATGGTACGAGGGAAGCAACCTCGCGCAGAAGGGCGACGTCGTCGTGGTCACCATCAACCATCGCCTCGGCGCGCCGGGATATTTGTTCCTCGGCGATCTCGTCGGCGAGGCGTACGGCGCATCGGGCAACGTTGGCATGCTCGATATCGTCGAGGCGCTGAAATGGGTGCGCGACAACATCGCCACGTTCGGCGGCGATTCCGGCAACGTCACGATTTTCGGCGAGTCGGGCGGTGGCGCGAAGGTCAGCGTGCTGATGGCGATGCCGCCGGCGCACGGACTTTTTCACAAGGCGATCATCCAGAGTGGCCCGGCGGTGACGGTGATGGATCGCGGCGATGCGACCGAGACCACCACGATGGTGCTCAAGGAGTTGGGTCTCGATGCGAAGCAAATCGACAAGCTGCAAAGTGTGCCGGCGGAGGATCTCATCAAGGCGCAGACCGCGGTGCTCGCGAAAGTAGGTTTCGGCCTCGCCGCGTTGGCGAATCGGCGCCGGCTCGGTTTCAATCCGGTGGTCGACGGCAATGCCTTGCCGCAGCATCCATTCGAGCCGGTCGCGCCGAAAATATCCGCGAACATTCCGTTGATGATCGGCACCAACAAGGACGAGATTCTTCTGTTCGCGCCGCAGCTCGCCGACCTCGACGAGCCAACGATGCAGACCAGGATGAAAGCGTTCCTCGGCGACTCTTACGAGCGCATCGTTGGTGCGTATCGTCGCGCGCGCCCGAGCGCGTCACCGGCCGAGATCGCGGTGGCGATCGCCAGCGACAAATTCATGCGCATCGGATCGATTACGCTGGCCGAGCGGCAGGCCGCGCAGCATGGTGCGCCGGTGTTTATGTACCTGTTTACGTGGGAAACGCCGGTGCTCGGCGGCAAGCTGAAGTCGCCGCATGCGCTCGAGATTCCGTTCGTGTTCGACAATGTCGGGACCGATCGCCTGAGCGGGGACACGCCGACGAAGTTTGCGCTCGCCGAGAAGATGAGCAAGACGTGGCTCGCGTTCGCACGCAGCGGTGATCCGAATCATAGCGGGATTCCGAAATGGCCCGGCTATTCGAGCGAAGAGCGTCGCACGATGATCTTCGACAACGAGTGCAAGATCGCGCACGACCCATACGGAGCGGAGCGTCTTGCGTGGTCGGCCAAATGATCGCGCTCAGACATTAATATCCGCGCCGGGTGGATTCGCCGGTGCGGCGACCTTCTTGAGGAGCAGCAGACGTCCGCTACCATCGAGCTCGGTCGGATTGCTGGTCATGATGATCTGATACTCGGACTGCACGTTGGCCGGGCGCTGATCCCATATGTTCTCCCAGCACAGCAGGTAGTCGGGCTTATTCGCATCTTTGAAAAGGATGATCGGGAAAGTCCGTCGCGAATAAAATGCTACGTCGTAATCCAGGTCGAGCAGATAGCCGAGCGAATGATCGTCGACCGCGGTCAGTACGTCAGCGGTAAAATGTTTCAGCGACAGCGTATTCGCGATGGCGGGAACGATGATCGCATTCGCCGCGATGGCGAGCAGCCCCATTGCCGCCGCGATTCCGAGCGTCATCCTATGCGCCGCCTTCGCGCTTCTGAGCAGGTAGACGCCAAGCGCCATCGTGGCGACGGGGATCGCGATACTCATCGCAAGGTGCGCGGAAACTGCGGTGCGCAGCGCTTGGGTGAAGTCGATCTCGGTGATGCTGAAAGCGTTCAACGCCGAAGTCAGCGCGGACGGCCATAGGCGCAACATCGCGAGACCCACCAGCGCGGCGGCGCCGGCGATCACCAGCGCGCCTCCGTACAAAGAGGAGAAAAATGCGACCAGTCTGGCGCTGGCAGCGGGCGCATCGATAGCATCGACGATGTAAAGCGCGATGATGGTCGCGAGCGCCGGGTACAAAGGCAAAAGGTAAACGCCGCGCTTGCTATGCGACAGGCTGTAGAAGCCGAGCACTGCCAGGAACCAAATCAACAGGTACATCAGGCGCGATTCGGATTGGCGCGGGGCGCGCCGCGCGCGCCAGAGCACCAACGCGAGCATCGGAGTCCACGGCAGCAATCCGCCCGCCAAGGCGGTTTCGAGATAGTAGAACGCATGCACATGACCTTCGTGAAAATCCGATGCGCCCACGAACCGAACGAAATTCTCGGCGATGAGTTGCTTCTCGATGAACGCCATACCGCCGATGAACGATGCCGCGACGTACCACCATCCGGCGAGGACCGCGACGATCACCGCGCCGCGCGCAATTTTCAAATCGCCAATCAGTTGCCATCGCCGTTGTGTAGCGATCCAGATCAGCGCGACTGCGCCGGGAAGCAGGAGGCCGACCGGGCCCTTGGCCAGAATCGCCATCGAGATTGCGACGTATAGGAGCCAGCGCCGACGCGTCAGACCTTCGCCGATTAGCAGGAATTCGAAGAACGCCACCTCCATAAAAAAGGTGAGCGTCATGTCGACGCGGGCACCGCTGGCGGACTGCAAGTATTGGATGCTGGTTCCCAGAATCACCGCGGCGAGGAATGCCGCGCGCGCGCTGAACAAGCGCCTGACATAGTAATAACAGGCGAGCACACCCGCGACGGCGAACAGCGCGGAGGGTAGTCTCACGGTTAGTTCGTTGACTCCGCCGGAGAGCATCGAGAGAGCGGCCGCTATCCAGTGCATCAGCAACGGCTTGGAGGGAAGCTCGACGCCCGCGCGCATCGGCAAAATGATGCCGCCGCCGCTTGCGATGTCGAGAATCGTCACTGCCTCGCGCGGCTCGCCCTTGGTGTAGAAGGGATATCCGCCGAGGTTCACGAAAAACATTAGCGCGCTGAAAATCGTCAGCGAGGGAACCGCGAAAAGCGGTTGCGCAAGCGTATCGAGCCAACCGCGCGATGTTGCCGGCGCATCTTCGATGCTTGGTTGCAGTGGCGCGGTTGCGGCGTCGTCGGCGATTTTAACTGTCTCGTTCATTTCAAAGCTTAAACGCTTCCGACTAACATACCGGCGACGGGGGAAGGATGCATTGTCCCAACCGCTTTGCGAAGGAGTTATGAAATGAGAATTCAGGACCGGGTTGCGATTGTCACTGGATGTGGGCGCGAGCGCGGAATCGGAAGATCGATCGCAGTGCGACTGGCGAAGGAGGGCGCGCACATCGTGGCCGGTGAGTACGGTCGCTCGATGAAAGAATATCCCGACGCGAAGTTCGGGCAGATGGAGGAACTCGAAAGCCTCGCGGCCGAGGTGCGCAAGCTCGGCAGAAAATGCCTGCCCGTCAAAGTCGACGTCACCGACGAGGCTGAGGTCGCGGCGATGGCTGAGGCGGCATGGAAGGAGTTCGGACGTATCGACATTCTGTGCAACAACGCGGGCGGCGGCGTCGGCGGCGGGCCGGTGGTGCAGCAGACGCTGGATTCATGGAACAAGACGGTCGCCATCAACCTGACCGGCACGTTCTTATGCGCGAAGCACGTCGCGCCGAAAATCATCCAGGGCGGCCGCGGCGGCCGCATCATCAATACCGCGTCGATTGCGGGCAAGCGCGGCGGCCCCGGGATGGCGGCGTATTCGGCGGCGAAGCACGGCGTCATCGGACTGACGCGCAGCCTCGCGCTCGAGCTGGGGCAATTCGGCATCACTGTCAACGCGGTATGTCCCGGTTTCGTCGAGACGCAATTATTCGAGGGGTTGCTGCAGATGGTCAGCGCGACCCGCAGCACCGATCGGGAGGGTGCACGCAAATTTTTCACGAGCCAGGTGCCGATGGGCAGGATGGAAAGTGGCGATGATGTCGCAAATGTCGTCGCATTCCTCGCCTCGGATGACGGCAACTACATGACGGGGCAGGCGCTCAACATCTGCGGCGGCGTCGAGTGGCATTGAGCTAGCGGGATTGCGCGGCGCAGAGCCGGAGCAGAACCCAGAGCTGAGGTCCCTCATCGACCCATCACGATTCATGCGTGCAGCCATCGCATGAATCGCGCTGGGCCACTTCCCCCGAACTACGGGGGAAGAACACGAACGGGGAGAGGGATCTAGAAGATTTAGTGCTTGGCGACCAGCTTTGCGTTGCCGTTAGCGTCGTATTCGTAAACCTCGCCGGCTGCTTCGGCGCGAGTTTTTTTGTGCGAGCCGTCGCAGTAGGGCAGGTTCTTCGACAGTCCGCATCCGCAGACGTAGATCGGGAGTTCGGTCCCTTCGGCAATTTCGTAGGGACCTTGCGCATCATGCTTGACGAGTCGAGCCATGTGATTTTCCTCGCTTGCTAATCGCGCCGTCGCGGCGCGTTTCTTCTCGCGTCACTAAAGACTACCGCGCGCGGGTTCGTCAACCGCTCACGCGATCGGCTGATGAACTGCTTCGGCGGTGTCGATGATTCCGCCCACCTTGCGATGCGGATCGGCGCCGAGCACCAGCGCAAGCACTCCGCCGATCGCGATCAGCACTCCGATGACCTCGCGCGAGGTTGGATGCTCGCCGAGAAACATCATCGCGAACAGCATCGAGATCAGGGGCACGCCGGGAACCACCAGCGCCGTCGTCCATGACAGCGAAAGCCTGCTGATCGCGCCATACCAGGTCAGCGCCGACAGAAAGTAGACAAAAAATCCGGTCGCGCCGATGACCATCAACAGAGATGGATCGCGAAGCTGCGAGAGCGACGCGCCAGATCGCAGCAGAAACATCCGCAACAGAAACATCGGGATGAAGACGCAGGCCGCGAAGATGAAGCGCGCGCCCGCCACGCTGATTGGCGTAAGCGGCGGCATCACGCGCAGACCCAGCACATGCGAGGTTTGCCAGAAGAACGGCGTGATGAAGACCAGCATCGCGGCGAACATCGGCGCGAATGCGTTGCCCGCCCAGAAAACCGATCCGATGCCCGCGAGGATCGCGCCGGTTGCGAGGAGCTGCTGCGACGACGGCCGCTCTCCCACCACCACGACCGATAGTATCAGCGAGTAAACAGGCTCCGTTTCGAGCAGGATCACGGTGGCGATCGCGTCGATGTGCTGCATCCCGTAGATCAGCGTGAGGCTGGTCATGACGGTGCCCGCCATCGACATCGCAAACAGCCACGGCAGGTAGCGTGGGTCGAAGAGCGTTGCGAGCTCGCCGCGATGGTACAGAATCGGGAGCGCGCACATCGCGGCGATGGTCGTAACGGCGGCACAAAACAGTATCGGATCGAGGCGAACCGCCGCGTAGCGCGTCATCACCGGCTGCGTCGCGCCGATGATGGTGTTCGCGACCGCCATCGCAAAGCCAATCTGGAAGGCGCGCGAATGGCGATGATGGCGCTTCGTGTTCATTTTTAATATTCCTCGGACTACGCTCCGCTCCGCCCTCGGAGCGGCTTCGCCGCGGCTACGCCCGCTTCGCGCCTCACTCGTCGACATTGTTACGATCGGGCGTACACCACCGCGATGACGAATATCGCGATTGCGATCCTGTACCATGCGAAGGGCTGATAGGTGCGGGTGCGAACGAATTTCACCAGCGCCGCTATCGCCAACAGGCTGAACACCGCCGACGACACGAATCCGGCGACCAGGATGCCGTCGATCCCTTGATGCATGATCTTCGGCATCTCGTGCAGTCCGGCGCCGGCGATGATGGGCGTCGCCATTAGAAAGGAGAAATTTGCCGAATCCTCGCGCGCGACCCCAAGTATGCGGGCAGTGGTTATGGTCGAGCCCGAGCGTGACACGCCCGGGATTATCGCCAGCGCCTGGCTGAGGCCGATCAGAATGGCGTCGCCGAGAGTGAGATCTTGCATTTCTTTGGCCTTGCGACCCATCACATCTGCCACCCATAGCACGATACCCATCATCGCGAGGGTGCATGCGATGAGCAGCGGCGAGCGGAAAATCGTCTCGGCTTGCTTCTCGAGTAAGAGCCCGATGACCGCGCCGGGTATCGAAGCCAGGATGAGCAATATCAAGAGGCGCCGCGAAGGCGCGTCGGGCCGCACGATCGAGAGCGCCATCCAAACCCATTCGCGCCAATAAAAAATGAGCAGCGCTACCAGACTTCCCAGATGCAACGCGACATCGAACGCGAGTCCGGGATCCTCCCATCCGAATAGCCATGGGACGAGCACCAGATGGGCGGAGCTCGAGACCGGAAGAAATTCGGTCAGACCCTGCACCGCGCCGAGGATAAGTGCCTGTAATTCGGTAATCATGATGGTTGCCTCAGCGTAACGCGAAACTCGCCCTCGCATCCTTAGGCATCGTTAAACTCTCTTCATCAACTATGACGGTTGATATCCTCATTGGACTGCTCTTGACGCAGAACCCGGTAACCTTACAATTAGTAGAGTTTATGGGGTGGCTCGCTGGGGGGTCAGGAGGATCAGGCCCTATGTTCCGAAACAGCAGCAGAGGCAAGGTAATACCACTGCGCGAGGGCAACGTAATCGCAGACGGAGACGGGATCTCCAACGCCACGATCGCAGCCCTGCACGCCGCCGCGGCGCGGCCGTTCCCCTCGGTCTCGACGACCCCGAGGCTTCCCGCGATGATCCCCGACGAGATTCTCGACTACTTTGGATGGGTCTTCTGCCAAGGTGGATTCCTGAATCTTCATATGACGTTCGAGCAGTTTCTGTCGGTCGTCGCGGCGGTAAATCCGGGCGCACTTTGCCCCGAGTACGATACTGTCGAGCCGATAGTCGCCGACTGATCGAGGCGCTCCTTCGAGCCAATCGCGGCATCTCTCGGGTCCGCGATCATGGCGCGCCCGCGGGATGAGGCGCGGTCGAACTGGGCTTCGGGATCAGCGAATTGGCAACCCACACGCTCTGAATTCCAGTGGTATCGCTGACTGATTTGAGGCCATTGTCTTTCGCGATTTGCGGCCAGTTGTCAGGGTTCCCGGTTACGCGCTTGGAGAGCGCCGCGAGATTCTCGCCCGGCAGCAGCGCAAAATTGACCCCGCCGCTGCCTGGGGTGAGCGAGGGCGGCGGAAGATTCGAGGCGAGCTGATCGAAATCGCTGAACAGATTGAGCTTCTTGCTCGCCTTGTAGTTATCGAGCTGATCCTGGGCGATATTCTCGGTGCGGACATTCGCAATGATTTTGCTGCGACGGGTTCCATCCTCGACGATTTCCAGCTCGTATCGATATTGCGCGACGTTCCCGGCGAGGGCGGAAAGCGTACCCACCGGCTGGTCGGCAGGCTTCCAGAAAGTGACGATCTGGTGCCCAGCCTTGCTGTCGAAGAGCACCCCCTGGCCACGCAGCACATCTTGCGTCATCACGTAGGTCTGATCGGCGGGAAAATCGACCTCATGCTCCTCGCCAACGGTGTAATCATTATCGGAGTGGGTCCAGTAGCTTCCGAAACATCCTTGCAGTGATGGAAAGAAAGTGACGATGGCAAAGATGAGAATCGTGAGCCTGAAACGTCGTGAAAAAATCCCCTCCTGCGCCATCGCGGGATCAAGGAAACCATGCGCCATCCATGCGCGCAAGCATCGCGTCTGCAAAGCATTGTAAAAGCCCGCTTCAAACGATAACTAATACTTCCTTCGCTATGGCATCCAACAACCAGGCCCGTCATGTAGTAGCGGTGATCGGCGCGGCGACCGCCGGATCCGAAATCGCGAGGATTCTGGCCGAGCGCGGCGCTCTCGTCATCGTTTTTGAGCAGAATCTCCGGCCCTACGGGAAAATCGAGGACGGCCTGCCACGATGGCACGTCAAGCAACGGCGCGACGAGTACGAGGAAATCAATAAGCGCCTCGAACATCCTAATATCGAATTCGTGCCCGGCAGCCGGCTGGGCCGCGACATCGATTTCGAGGATCTGCGCACGCGATGGGGTCTCAACGTTCTGGTGCTAACTCATGGCGCATGGCGCGACCGGCCGTTTCCGGTTGAAGGTGCCGATCAATTCGTCGATCGCGGATTGGTCTACCAGAATCCGCTCATCTATTGGTTCAATCATTATCTCGAAAAAAGTTACGAAGGCCCGCGTTATGAGCTGACGCCGGGCGCAATCGTCGTCGGCGGCGGGCTCGCCTCCATCGACGTGGTCAAGGTTCTGCAAATCGAGATGACGCTCAAGGCGCTCGCCGCGCGCGGCATCACCGAAGACATGGTGCGGCTGGAGCGCGAGGGCGTCGAGCCGGTGGTCGAGTCGCATGGGCTTAAGTACGCCGACCTCGCGATCAAGCCATGCAAACTTTTCTATCGCCGGCGCGTGATCGATATGCCGCTTTCGGATGTTCCTCCCGATGCGCCACCCAAGCGGCAGGAGGCGATGCGCAACGCACGCGCGAAGATCCTCGAAAAAGCGATGCGCAAGTTTTTGTTCGAGTTCCAGGAACTTCGGGTGCCGACCGGCGTCATCGTCGAAAACGGCACGATGGTCGGCGTCAACTTCAGCCGCACCGAAGTGGCCGACGGACAAGTTCGCACGCTTCCAGGCACCAGCGAGGAAGTTCGCGGCGAGCTCACCATCAGCTCGATCGGCAGCATCCCCGAGCCGATTCCCGGCGTTCCGCAGAAGGGCGAGGTCTACCAGTATCGCGATGTGAAAAGCGGTCTGCTGATGGATGGGCCGACAGCGGTGTTCGCGGCGGGCAACGTGCTGACCGGCAAGGGCAACATCAAGGATTCGCTTGAAAGCGGCACCGAGATCGGCACGATGGTCGCGGAGGCCTACTTGGGCCTTTCAGAGGAGACGCTGACGTTGGCCGAAAACACCCGCCGGAGCGCGGAAGCCGAGGCGGGGAAGATCGCGGCCGAGATGGACAAACGTGGGGATCTATCCTCACTTCAGATCGACACGATTCTTGCGCAGGTGCGCGAGCGTCAGAAGGCAGTAGGCTATGGAGGCAACTATCGCGAGTGGATCGCGAAAGTAACTCCTCCCGATTTGCAGTAATCCCTAGTGCTGCCTCAAAGCCTGTTCCAAAGCTTGGCGTATGTAGCGTTGATAAGGGATCCCGCGCCGCCGGGCGGCTACTCGAATCGCTGTGAGCAGCTCATCGGAGATTCTGAGGTTCACCGATTTTTGCTTGGGGCGATATTCAAACGGAAACGCCTCTAGATTCTCCGCGCTGATATAGTCGGACAAGTCCTTCTTGAGGAGATCCTCCGCGGCCTTATCGTTTTTGAGCGCGGGCAATTTCTTGCTCATATTTTCTGATCTCCTTCTCGTGCATGTAGCGAGCGCTGATCGGTCGCAACCGAGTGCCGGTTGTGCGCTGCCGGGGCGTGAAGACGACGAACGCATAGCGTTCGTGTTGCGTGCGGCCGATTGCCAGGAAACGCGTCTCACCGCGAGTGTTCTCCGAGGCGGGCGTTATCAGTGTCTCGGCGTGCGCCAACACATGTTCAATTTCATCGATCGAAACGCCATGCGTCTGACACTTCAGGCGGTTGCCCTCATCCCGTTCGAAGCCTAAGAAGCTCGCCTTCGACATAAGTCAGTGTAGGCGAATGTCTATACAAACGTCAATCAATGTAACGTGCAGAAGTTCAGCGGGCGTCGCGATCCTCGCGAATCAGGACTTCGCTGGGAACCTTCATCTTCGGCGAGAGAGCACGCAACGCCTCAAGCGGCGGAATGCCTCGCGCAGGTGCAAGTTTCGCGATCAGAAGTCCTCTTCGGGTCACGTTGATCTCGCCGCTTTTCTTGAGAAGCCGTTCGATCTGCGACAGCGACCGGCGAAGTTCTGTGATGCTCATCGTCTTCAAGTGAATACCTCAACCCGGCGAGATTCCTTCCATGTGGGCACGCCGCGCCAAAGCAGACAACAAACTCGCCTGTTAAGTTTCGCCCCGCGACTGGATACAATCGGCGCTCTATTTTCCATTTGGCAGGAGCATCTCCGTGGATGAACTGAAGCGTACCGATCCTGAGATTTATGACCTCATCAAAAGCGAAGAGCGCTATGAGGTCGATTCTGTGCGGCTCATTCCATCGGAAAATTACGCCTCCAAAGCCGTCCTCGAAGCGAGCGGCTCACTCCTGCAAAACAAATATTCGGAAGGCTATCCAGGCAAGCGCTACTACGAGGGTCAGCGCTACATCGACCAGATCGAAACGCTGGCGATCGAGCGCGCGAAGAAACTTTTCGGCGTCGAGCACGCCAATGTCCAGCCCTACTCAGGGTCGCCGGCAAACCTCGCCGTCTACTCGGGCCTGCTGAAACCGGGCGAAACCATCATGGGCCTGACGCTCCCGCATGGAGGCCATCTTACGCATGGATGGACCGCGAGCCTCACCAGCACGTTCTGGAAGTCGGTTTCGTACGGCGTCGATCGCGAGACCCATCGCATCGATTACGACCTGGTTCGCGACCTCGCGCGCAAGGAAAAACCGCGCATCATTGTGGCGGGGGCGACGGCGTATCCGCGCATCATCGATTTCAAGGCGTTCGGTGAGATTGCGAAAGAGGTCGGCGCCTACTTTCTGGCGGATATTGCGCATATCGCCGGCCTCATCGTGGGAAGAGTGCATCCGTCGCCGGTGCCGTATGCCGACGTCATCACCACCACGACGCATAAAACCCTGCGCGGTCCGCGCGGCGCGATGATCATGTGCACCAATGCGGTCGCGGCCGAAATCGATCGCGCGGTTTTCCCCGGGCTCCAGGGCGGTCCGCATAATCAGACCACCGCGGCAATCGCGGTCGCGCTCAAGGAGGCCGCGGCGCCCGAGTTCAAGACGTATGCGCAGCAGATAGTGCGCAACGCGAAGGCGCTGGCCGAGGAACTCCTCGCGCGCGGCTTCAGCCTCGTCTCAGGCGGCACCGACAATCATCTTTTGCTCATCGATCTGACCAACAAGAAGGTCACCGGAAAGAAGGCCGCCAGCGCGCTCGACAAGGCGGGAATCGTATGCAACTCGAACACGGTTCCTTATGACCCGCGCAAGCCGTTCAGTCCCAGCGGCATCCGCCTGGGCACGCCGGCGGTAACCTCGCGCGGGATGGGCGAGGGCGAGATGCGCCTCATCGGCAAGTGGATGGAGCAGTCAATCAACCATGCGAGCGATGATGCGGTCCTCGCGCGCATCGCGGGTGAGGTGCGTGAGATGTGCCGGAAGTTCCCGGCGCCCGGCATCGCGCAAAATTGACCCGCGGTTCGGAACCGTGACGCAGTCGAGAAAGGCGCTCGCATTTCTCTTGCTCGAAAGAGGTTAGATGAACAAACGAACGCTGCCATACCGAGGTCTGCTCAGCGTCCTCATCTATCCGATTCAATTCGCGGAAAGCCCCATAAACGATGTCGAACGGGTCATCACAGACATCATACCGAACAACGGGGTAAGCACTCGTCCGCACGATTACATCAGCGCCGTAGAGTCCGCGGTGGAAAGAGACGACGAACTCTCCAAACTGATACCTCAACCCCATTCGGAGGAAGTCATCCGGGCGTACTTGGCAGAGATTCACCGCCGGCTAAGAGGACAATAATGGGTGCTGGGTGGCCTCGCGCAAAGCTGATCGTTTTGGCCCTTCCCTTTTTGCGCCGAAAGAGAAATCGTTAAAGATCGGCCTCGCCGAAGAGTACCCACCACAAGGAATCTTCGATTTTGCAGCGTTCAGCACATGCCAAATTACATAAACGAAGCCAAATAAGCCGCAGATTTATTGATATTTTCATTTTGACGGATAGACCTCATTCGCGGCGGAAGTAGATCAACGACGCGCGTAGAGCAAAGAAGATAGATTCAAATATGCAACAAGAGGCTTGACTGCTACAAATCATTACTAGATACTACAAAAGTCAACGATGAATGAATTCCGCCGTTGCAACGCTGCGACGGTCCCGACCGGGAGTGGAGCTGATGGACATCAGGGTGAGCGCCTTCGATACATCCCAAAAGCTTGGTTGCTACCAGCTGCGTTCCCGTTCCTTCCAACCGATGCACCGCGCGAGCTTGGGTCACCTCGGCTCGCGCGGGACTCGTCGGAGCGCCTTGGCTTGAATTCCAGGTCCAATGAAGGGCGCGCGAACCTCCGCATGGCCACCGGGATTTTCAAGAGCTCCCGGCGCAAGCTGCCACGCGACGTATGGAATGAGTTCCTCGGCGATGCGGAGTTGCTCGGGAAGAATCACATCACCGATGACGAGCTGGCGATCCTCAAGGAGTTCGCGCCGCTCGGAGTCGTGACCTGCAACGGCGACATCCTGTTCATCCTCGCCACGATTAGATGTGGCCGGGATAAGAAGCAGGGGGCCTGAGCCGCACCTCCGGATTCGCACAAAATCGCGGCAGCCTGCCTTCCAGCACCGCGATGATGTTATCGGTAGCAATATCCGCCATTTTGTTACGAGTCGTATAGCTCGCGCTTCCGATGTGAGGCGTGATTACCACCTTCGCCAGTTTCAGCATCGGATCGCCGGGCGCGATCGGTTCCGGATCGGTGACATCGAGACCTGCGCCGCCGAGATGACCCGCCTTCAATGATCGATACAGCGCGCGCTGATCGATGACCGCTCCGCGCGCGGTATTGATTAGAATCGCGCCCGGCTTCATCGAGGCCAGTTCCTTCGCGCCAATCAGGTGCCGGGTCTGCGGCGTGAGGGGAACATGCAGCGAGACGAAATCCGACTTTTGCAGCAGCCGCTTCATGGATACTCGGGTCGCGCCAGGCACCGATTCGCGATTGCGCGTCGAGCGGCTGGTGTATAGCACCCGCATGTTGAAGCCGATGCCGCGGCGCGCCATCGCGCGCCCGATCTGCCCCCATCCGATGATGCCGAGCGTCGCGCCCCAGACATCGTGACCGAGGAGCACCGCAGGTCCCCAGGTCTGCCATTTGCCGGCGCGCACTTCGCGATCGCCTTCCGCCACGCGCCGCGCCGCCGCCATCAAAAGTGCGAATGCGAGATCTGCCGTAGCATCTGTCAGCACGCCGGGAGTATGGCCGACAGCGATTCCTTGAGCGGTGGCCGCCGCGACATCGATGTTGTCGAGTCCGACCGCGAGGTTGCTGATCACGCGCAGCTTCGGTGCGGACGCGATCAACGCGGCATCGATGCGATCGGTCACCATGGTGAGAAGCGCGTCGGCCTCGCGCGCGCGGCGCAGCAGTTGCGCATACGGCGGCGGGGTTTCACGCGGCCACACCTCGACGATCGCATGCTTGCGCAGCTTCGCGATGGCGGCGGGAGCGATCGCGCGGGTCATGAATACTCGCGCGCGCGTTTTAGCCCTGATGCTCAAGGTTCAAATGTCCTCCCGCGTTTGCTATACGCCTCGAATGTGAACCAGACCATCGCCAATAATGTAATTGTCGAGGCGACCGCTGCCGGTCGCACGGCTTTGTCGGAAATCGAATCCAAAAGGATTCTCGAAGCGATCGGGATCCCCTCCGCGATTGCCGAGCGGGCCGCCACCGCCGATGACGCGGTGCTGATTGCGGCGCGTATCGGTTTTCCGGTGGTGCTCAAAATATTGTCGCCCGACGTTACTCACAAGAGCGAGGTCGGCGGCGTCGAGCTAAACCTAGGCTCGGCTGGCGAAGTGCGCGAAGGTTTCGATCGCATTCGCAGTGCGCTCGCGAAGAAGCAGCCAGGTGCGCGTTTCGAGGGCGTGGCGGTGCAACCGATGGCGCGGCCGGGCCTCGAGCTGATCGCCGGCGTCGTGCGCGACGAGCGCTTCGGTCCGCTGATCGTCGTTGGTCTCGGCGGCATCTTCGTCGAGCTGATGAAGGACACGGCGTTGCGTCTGGCGCCCGTCGATGCGAAGGAAGCGCGCGCGATGCTGTCGAGCCTGCGCGGCGCGGCGATGCTGCATGGAGCGCGCGGCGCTGCCGCGGTCGACATCGATGCGATCGCCAACGCCATCGCGAAACTTTCCGAGTTCGCCGCGGCGACGCCCGAGATCAAGGAGATGGATCTCAACCCGATCGTTGCTTATCCCAATGGCATCACGACGCTCGATGCGCGCATCCTGATCGGTCCCAAACCCGCGCCGCTGAATGCCGATCCTCGCCGCGCCGAACGCGTCGAGAATCTGAAGCGCGCCTTCGAACCCAAGGTCGCGGTTGTCATCGGCGACAAGAAGATGGGCGGCTACATGTGGCTGCGCGCGCTCAAGCGCTTCACCGGCAAGCTCTACTCGGTGCAAATCGATCCCAACGAAATCCCCGCTATCGAGGCGATGGGAATCGAGAATCGAAAGAGCCTCGCCGAGATCACCGAGCACATCGACTATGCCGTGAGCGCGGTGCCGCGCCAGGTCGCGCCGCGCATCCTGAAGGACTGTGTCGATAACAAGGTCGGCTCGATCGGCTTTTTCACCTCGGGATTTTCCGAGACCACCGAGGAGCTGGGAATCCAACTCGAGCGCCAGTTGCGCGAGACCGCGATCAATTCGGACATCGCGCTGGTCGGCCCCAACTGCATGGGTCTGTACAGTCCCGCGTTCGGACTGTGCAACTTCCCCGATGAGCATGTGGGCGAGGCCGGCGACGTTTGCTTCATCTCGCAGAGCGGCACCCACACCATCAATTTTGCGGTACAGGCGGTACCGCACGGCATCAAGGTGAACAAGGCCGCATCGATCGGCAACGTGCTGGTGCTCGAGGCCGCGGACTACATCGACTTGATGGCCGCCGATCCGAAGACGCGCGTGCTCGGCATGTACATCGAAGGGATGCGCGACGGCAGGCGTTTCTTCGAGAGCGTCAAGCGCGCCGCCAAGAAAATTCCGGTCATCATTTGGAAAGGCGGTGTGACGGAGGCGGGCGCGCGCGCGACGTTCTCCCATACCGGATCGATGGCGACGCCGGGCGCGGTGTGGAGCGCGGCTGTGCGCCAGAGCGGTGCGGCCTCGGTCGACAACCTTGATGCGATGCTGGATGCGGTCGAACTGGTTGCGCGCGGGCGCGAGCTCAAGGGGCGCAGGATGGGTCTCGTCGCGATGACGGGCGGGCAATCGGTAGGAATCACTGACACCTTCGCGAGCGCGCAGCTCGAGGTTCCCACGCTCTCGGATTCCTCGTACGACGAGCTGAAATCGTTCTTCAACATTATCGGCGGCAGTTATCGCAATCCGCTCGATGCGGGCGGCACCATCGGCGGTGGCGTTAATCAGGGCAACCTCGACAAGATTTTGAGCATCCTCGATCGCGACCCCGCCATCGATGCGATCATTTTGGAAATTGGCACCGGATTTCGCGCCGCCAGATGGGCGACTCATGAAGATGAACTGACCACGATGCTCGATCGCATCGCGCAGTTCGCGAAGGCGTCCCCGAAGCCGTTCGCGGTGATTCTGCATCCGGCGCATGTCGAGGCGATCGTCGCGCGCGCGAAGGAACTCGCGCGTGAGCGCGGCCTGGTGGTGTTCGATACTTTCGAGCGCGCGGCGGCAGCATTCCGCGCGGCCGCGGATAGCCATGAAGCTCGCGCCCGATTGAGCTAAGGCTCAAGCAGCTTCCAGGGATCACAACAGCGCGCAACCTTGCGGACTGACGGCGTCCGGTCTATACGGGGAGTCGCACGGAGATTTAATTGCAACTCGAGCCCAAAGGAGAAAGTCGTGCCTCATCTTGGAAGTTGTTTTTGCGGCGCAGTGAAATTGGAAGTCAGCGGGTCGCCGGAGGCCATGGGCTACTGTCATTGCCGTTCTTGTCGTTCATGGTCCGGCGGGCCTGTGAATGCCTTTAGCCTCTGGAAGCCGGAAGCCGTGCGCGTCACCGCAGGCGCCGAGCACGTCGCGACATTCGAAAAAACCCCGCTGAGCCAGCGCAAGTATTGCGCGAAATGCGGCGGCCACCTGATGACCAATCATCCGCCGCTGGGCATGGTGGACGTGTTCGCTGCGACCCTCCCGACGCTGACCTTCGCCCCTGCCGTTCACGTCAATTATTCCGAGACGGTGCTGCGAATGAAGGATGGCTTGCCGAAGCTGAAGGATTTTCCAAAGGAGTTTGGGGGCTCCGGCGAGGCCGTCCCCGAGTAGCGCTCTGTATGCAAGATTGCTGGCGTCTGATGCCCCTTCCCTCAAGGGAAGGGGCTAGGGGTTAGGTTTCATCCAATCCCCGCATCTCTTCGCGATAGAGGCGATGCACCGCATCCTCGCCATACATCCGCTCCAGTCGGCGTAGGCCGAAATGGTAGTGCGCGATCTGGTTGAAAAAATTAGCGAAGTATCCGTTGAGCGCTGCGCCGCCGACCGCGCCCGCAATCGGAACCATCTCAGCGTATGCGAGATCGAGCGCGAGATAACCGAAGCGGCCCGCGATCGCGCCTATTAGGCGCGTCACTTCGGGCGCAGCACCCCGAGCGAGGGCCTCGCTGAGTTGCAGGGTCGATTTTCCCACGAGGAAACGGCCGGCATCGCGCACCAAAAGCGCGAGCCCGACGCGCGATGTCAGGTACGACGATTCCATCGCATCTTCCGAAGTTGAAGGACCGCCGAGACTCAGCACCGATACGCATTCGAGGCGCGTCGCCGGATCGTCGAGGTCAGCATCGAAGTCGCGCGCAATCGCGGCGATCGAGCGCAGGATTACCAGCGTTGTGATCGGCAGCTCGAACGGCAACGCCGCGATGCCGAACGCGCCGCCGACTCCACCCAGGATCGCCGCCGCCGTCACGTGCATTGCGCCGCGCGATTTTACGACGGCGTTGGATAGCATCGAGACGTGTTTCTCGTCGGCGTGAATCGAGCCTTCGAGCGTCTTGGCTGCCCATCCGACGGCGTCGAGCAATGTGCGCTGCACTGCGCGCTCGATTCGCGAACCAGCCCACGCAGGAAGCCCGTTGATGATGGCCTCGGCAGGCTTGCCCATCGTGTTGAGGAACTCGACCAGGCGTCCGGGGCGCTCGAGCTTGTGCACCGCCGCGGCGATGAAGGCGCGATCGATCGGAGCAATCGTGGCAAGGTCGGGATTCGGCCGGACAGTCGAGAGGTCGGAATCCATCGCAGTCACCTCGGCAAAAATTCTAGCGCGTCGGCAAGGTTCTCGCGCCATCGATATTGGCCGCCTGAAACCGCACGCTCATACTGATCGCATGAGCAAACAGGAGAGCCTCGCGCTGCAACTCATTCCTCATCGCGCGAGCCTGAGGGCGCTGGCCGACGCGGCGAAGAATTGCCGTGCGTGCGATCTCTGGAAGCATGCGACTCGGACCGTGTTCGGCGAGGGTGCCGCGAAGGCCGCGGTGATGATGGTCGGCGAGCAGCCTGGCGACAAGGAAGACCTCGCGGGAAAACCCTTCGTGGGTCCGGCCGGGATGCTGCTCGACAAGGCGCTGGCCGAGGCCGGCATCGATCGCGCGACGGTGTACATCACCAACGCGGTCAAGCATTTCAAATGGGAGCCTCGCGGCAAGGTGCGCATTCATAAGAAGCCCAACGGCAAAGAGATCGCGGCGTGCCGCCCTTGGCTGGATGCCGAGATCGTCGCGATTCGTCCCAAGCTAGTCGTGCTGATGGGCGCGACGGCGGCACAGGCGGTGCTCGGGAAAGATTTCCGGGTCACGCAGCATCGGGGAGAGTTCATCGAGGCGACCACGCCATATGAGCATCAGGTCACAGCGACGGTGCATCCGTCATCGATCTTGCGCGCCCCGGATGAGGAAACGCGGCATCGTGAGATGGAGCAGTTCGTCGAGGATCTGCGGGCGGTCGCGAAGAAGCTGAAATGAGAAGAGGCAGGTGGCATTCCACCACCGTCGGGCGAGGACGCCCGCCGGCCAGACGCCGGAGAGGGCTATTCGGGTGAATGAGGCGTTATCGGGCGCGCGCCCATATCGGCAGTGCGCGGGCATCGGCAATCGGCGCCAATCGAAATGATGAGCATCCCTTGCTCGTAGCGCGGGCCGCCGACGATCAACACGCCATGATTGCGCAGCTTGAGGTCAGTGGTCATTACAGGACGCTCGCCCTGAAACAGCACCAGCTCCATCGCAATCATGTCGCCCTCGATCGCATGCGGCTCGATGTGCAGGATGCGCCCACCGGGCAAGTCGAAAGAGAGCAGGGTGCCCATCGGGGTCTGGCGTTCCTGATGACTAACGAGATGATAGGTCGAGTAGCTGAAGAGCGATTGCAGACGCGGCCCCATCGGGGTCAGCTGCGTATCGATGCCCTCATGCGTGTCCGATGCGAGGACCGAATCGACGCGCACCCCGATCTTCTGCGGGCTCGCCAATGAAGGGCCGGCCCAAACGCGACCAGCGGCCGCGACAGCGAACGCCATCGTGACCGCCATGGTCAAAATCCCCCGACGATTGTGCAGCATGCTTACCGCTACTGTTCCGGCAACCAGATTACGGTAGTGCCATTTTCGGGCTCGCTCCACACTGCGGTAGTCGGGATTTCCGATTCCAGCCGCCGGATGACGGCATGCGAATCGCCAGGATTCATGTTGGGGCTCGAAGCCATTTGTTGCGGTTCTTCATCCGATGATACCAGCGCGTGAGACGACTCATCGGTAGTGGTCGACGCGAGGCTCGGCGCGGTCGGGCTTTCGACCTTCGCCATCGGCGCGTTCTGTAGGCCTGTCACGCCGTGGCGCAGGTACGGCGTCAGCACCAATGCGGTCACGACGGCGACGGCTCCAGCCATCGACACCATCGCAAAGGCAGCAGCCCAGCGTTGGTTGAGGCTCTCGAAGAACTCGCCGATACGTTCACGCAAAGGTATGCGGCGCGCTGCGATGCGTGCGTTGACGCCGGCCGCGAATCCGGTCAGCGGCGGGATGGTAATGATATCCCGCAACTCGCGTCCGATAGAGGCATAGTCGCCGAGCATCTCCTCGCAGGGTTTGCAGGTCGCCAGATGGCGCGCGACTTCCTGCATCTCATGCGGTTCGAGTTCGCCGTCTTCGAAGGGGCCCAGTAGTAGGGAAATCTGTTCGCAGTCTTTCATATGCTTTGTTCAATTAGACGCAAATTCTTTCAAAATAGTTCGAAGTCGATTACGCGCATAATGCAGCCGGCTCATCACGGTTCCGCGCGGACACTGCAGCACATCACTAATCTCGTCGTACGATAACCCTTCTACTTCGCGCAAAAGTACCACGGCGCGATGTTCGGGAGTCAACTGTCCCAGTGCGTCCTTCAGTCTGTCCCCCAGCTCGGTCTGGCTCGCAGCCCGATACGAATCCCCCTGGCTGCTGGGCAACCTCCGCAACTCATTTTCAGCATCCTCGCCACGGAGCACATTGTAGCGGCCCTCGCGGCGCCAGAAGTCGATCGATAAGTTGGCCGCGATCCGATACAGCCAGGTCGAGAAGCTGGAGCGCGATTCGAAATTCTTGAGATTCTCGAAGGCGCGTACAAAGGTCTCCTGCGCTAGCTCCAGCGCGTCATCCTGGTTATGCACCACTGCCAATGCGACGCCGACCACTCTGCGCTCGTAGCGCTCGACCAGCACACTGAAGGCGTCTCGGTCTCCTTCGCGCGCTTTCGCAATGAGTTCAGCCTCGTCGCCATTTTGGCGGCTTTTCGTTCTCAGTCGGTTAGACGGGGTAGACGCCAAGAAATTCAGCCTTATTCGGGTTCATTAGGTTATCAGGTTCCTCAGGATGTAAGTTGAGCCCAGTTCGGCCCCCATTTCAGGTCGGCCTTCAACGGTACGAGCAATTCGGCGGCCCGTTCCATCTCGTCCTTGGCGATTTGTTTAACTTCATCTAAAACTTTAGCTTCTACTTCGATCAGCAATTCATCGTGCACTTGCAACAGCATAGCGGCTTTGAGCCCTCGGCGTTTTAGCTCCGAGGCCAACTTGATCATGGCAACCTTTATCAGGTCGGCTGCCGTGCCCTGAATCGGCGTGTTGACGGCGATCCTCTCGGCCTGCGCTCTCGCGCCTCCCTCGGGCGACCGAAGCTCGGGGAGATAGCGGCGTCGGCCGTACATCGTGGCGACGAATCCGGTCTCGCGTGCTTTCGCTAAAGTTTCGTCGATGAATGCGCGCACTCCTTCCAGGCGCTCGAAATAGCGCTTTATGTATGACGAAGCTTCGGCCAGCGGTATTCCGAGTTCACCGGCGAGCCGGCTAGGGCCCATGCCATAAATGATGCCGAAGTTGATGACTTTCGCGATGCGCCGCGCGTTTACGTCGACCTTGTCGGGAGTAAGTCCCAGCAACTCGACCGCGGTGCGAACGTGAATATCTTCGCCGCTTCGGAACGCGCCGGTCAGGGTCGGGTCCTTCGACAAATGCGCCAGCACCCGCAAATCGATCTGCGAATAATCTGCCGATAGCAACACGCTGCCCTTCGCGGCGACGAAGGCGCGCCGGATGCGCATCCCGTCCTCGGTGCGGGTCGGGATGTTTTGCAAGTTCGGGTCGCTGGAGCTGAGCCTTCCGGTTGCCGTCAGCGCCTGATGGAACGTCGTGTGGATGCGGCCGGTCTTCGGGTCGATAAGCGTCCCGAGCGCGTCCGAGTAAGTCGACTTGAGCTTGGTGACGGAGCGATATTCCATCAGCTTGCGCGGCATCGGATGGACCGCGGCGAGCTTCTCGAGCGTGTCGACATCGGTGGAATAGCCGCTCTTGGTTTTCTTGAGCCCCTTCACCGTCAGCTTCAGATGATTGAAGAGTACGTCCCGAAGCTGAATGGGAGAGTTAAGGTTAAACTCGCGTCCCGCCAGCTCGTAGCATTGGCGCTCCAGCTTGGCGGCCTCCTCGCCGAACTCCTTCGAGATGATTTTCAGCGCGTCCGCATCGACCGCGATGCCGGTTTCTTCCATCTCATCGAGCACGTGCGCAACCGGCATCTCGATATCGTTGAACAGCGGAAGCAGCCCATCGCGCTCCAGCTTCGGTAACAGCGCAAGCCGCAGAGCCGCGACAATCGCAGGCTCGGCGCCGCTCGGCGCGCCACCCGAAAGCCCCGCGAGGTGCTCATGGTAAAGATCGCCGAGGTTCGGCTCGGCCTTGCCCGAGTTCACCAGGAAGCCGGCGATCATCGTGTCGAAGTCCACGCCTGCGAGGCGAATTCCAAACGCGGACAGCTTACGCAGATGGGTTTTCAGATCGTGGACTTCCTTGGGCGGCGACGGCTCATTGAGCAGCGGTGCGGTCCTGCCGATCAGATGGGTGTCGAAGAGAAAGGTTTTCGTATCGCCGGAAATCTTGAGCTGCGCGGCGCCGATCGCATTCTCGCTGAGGTTCAATGCCAGCCGCGGCGCCCGCTTCAGTTCCTCGAGGGCGGACGCAAGCGTCTCTTCGGTGACCTCGACCTCCTCACCGGCGCGCACTGGAATCGCCACTTCCGATGGCGTCAGCTCCTGCAATAGCGAGGTGAACTCCAACTCGCGCAGCAGCTCCGAGAGCGCCTTCTCATCGATGCCTTGCCACGCAAAATCCTCGGGCCCGAGATCGAGTGGCACCTCGCAATCGATCGTCACCAGCTTGCGCGCCAGCATCGCATCGTCACGATGCTCGGCGAGCAGCGCCGCGACCTTTTTCGCGCCGCGAATTTTTTTCGACTCCTCGACCTTGGCGAGGTTGGCGTAGAGATTATCGAGGCTGCCGAATTCCTGGATCAGCGACGTAGCAGTCTTCTCGCCGACGCCGGGCACGCCTTTAATGTTATCGATCGAATCGCCCATCAGCGCCTGGATGTCGATGAGAGTGCGCGGCTCGACGCCGAAGCGATCGCGCACCTCGCGCACTCCGGTGGATTTATCGCGCATCGGATCCCACAGGCGCACATGCGGTCCGACCACCTGCATGAAGTCTTTGTCGGCCGTGATGATCACGGAATCGATCTTCTTCTTGACCCCGGCGGTCGCGAGCGTCGCGATGACGTCATCGGCCTCGTAGCCCTCGCGTACGATGCGCTTGACGCGGAACGCATCGATGACGCGATAGATATAGGGAATCTGCACCTGCAGATCGTTGGGGGTCTCGGAGCGATTGGCTTTGTATTCGGTGAAGAGATCGTCGCGGAAAGTTCGCTTAGGCGAATCGAAAATCGCGCCGATGTGGGTCGGATGCTGCTCCTTGATCAGCTTGAGGAACATCCGGATGAAGCCGAACACCGCGTTGGTGGGCATCCCGCGCGAGTTGTTGAGGGGAGGGAGGGCGAAGAAGGCGCGGAAGATGTAGTTGGACCCATCGACCAGAAAGAGTTGTCGCCGCTCCTCGACCATAATCGTTTGAGGTTATCCGAGCGGCCATCGAAAATGAAATCAAGACAGAGGTAGAAGCCTATGCACAAAATTCAGGACTCAGAATTCTCTGAGTGGCACAGGCTTTAGCCTGTGTACCTGATCTCTACATCGTCATCGCGGGTGCGAACACAACCAGCAGCACCAGCTCCTGCGTGACGTCGTGGAATCGATGCTCCTCGTGCGCCTTCACGAAAATGATGTCGCCCGATGCGATCGCGCGATCCTGCTCCGGCTGATTTTCCGCGACTACCTTCATTCGCGCGGCTCCGCTGACGACATAGTAGATCTCGTCCTCTTTGTGCGGCTGCTGTTTGTCCTCTTCTCCGGGCTGGAGCACATAGACGCCGCAACTCATCGCCGGGATGCGCAGAAACTCGCGGTACGGGATGGGCCCCTTGATGCGTTTTTTAATCTCATCGACCGAGTTGAACGATTGCATGCGCATCAGTGTGCCACGGCGCGACCGTCGTCGGCCAATCTCGCGCCTGTCCAAACCCTCTTAACATCGAGGCTCGCATGTATTATTCATTCTACTGCTACCGGCAAGGTTGAAGGGGCGAGGCCTCGGGGAATCCAGCGCCGGGACGCCAAGTTTTATTTTGATCGTGATGCAGGCAGGTCCGACCAGTCGGCCACTGGACGGTTGGATGAGGTCGATTACCGAATGATTGAAGTACGGCATTTGACCAAAACTTACGGCAACTTCGTCGCGGTGCGCGATGTTTCCTTTAACGCCGAGCGCGGTTCGATTCTCGGCTTTCTCGGCCCCAATGGCGCCGGCAAAACCACGACGATGCGCATCATCACCGGCTTCATGCCGGCCACTTCGGGCACCGTCGTGATCGATGACCTCGACATTTTCGAAAACTCGCTCGAGGCGCGCCGCCGGATTGGCTATCTGCCGGAGAATCCGCCGCTGTATTCGGACATGCGCGTAGACGCCTATTTACGTTTCGTTGCAAGGCTTCGCGGAGTCGCGCGATCGAAGATAGAGGAGGCGCTCGAGCACGCGTTGCACGTATGCGGCCTCGAAGAGATGGCGCATCGCATCTGCGGACAACTTTCAAAGGGATATCGCCAACGCGTGGGCCTCGCACAGGCGCTGATTCACGATCCTCCGGTGCTGGTGCTCGACGAGCCGACCATCGGTCTCGACCCACGCCAGATTCATGAGATCCGCGGGCTCATCAAGATGATGGCGACCAAGGATCGCACCGTGGTGCTCTCGACCCACATCCTACCGGAGGTTTCGCAGATCTGTGACAAGGTCGTGATCATCAACGAAGGGCGCATCGCACTGGAGCAAAAGATCTCGGACTTGCCGGCCGGGACTTCGCTCGAAGATGTGTTCCTGCAGGCGATCACCAAGGAGCATCACGAGCTGGAAGGCAGCCGCGAGGAAACGCTGGAGGAGGTTGGGGCGGGTCGCGCCTAGACGCGCGCCGCCATCGAGATGCGAAATTCAATTACCATCGCAGGCAAGGAGCTGGCTGGCTATTTCGTGCAGCCGGTCGCATACGTGGTGATGACCGTGTTCCTCCTGCTGGGAGGATTTTTCTTCTTTTCGCTGCTGCAGCGCTTCGCCATGCTGGTGCAGATGTATGCGGCGATGCAGAATCCGCAGGTGCTGCAGCGCATCAACCTGAATCAAATCGTAATCGAACCGTTGCTGCATAATCTGTCGATCGTGTTGGTAATCCTGGTGCCCGCGATCACGATGCGCAGCTTCGCCGAAGAAAAACGCGCCGGCACCTACGAGCTGCTGCTGACCGCGCCGGTGCGCACCGGCGAAATCGTCGCGGGCAAGTTCATCGCGGCTGCCGCCTTCATGCTGATCATGATCGGGCTGGCGGGAATCTTTCCGCTGATCCTGGTGGTATTCGGCAACCCGGAGATGGCTGTGATGCTTTCGGGATACATCGGGCTCGCACTGCTTTCCGTCGCGTTCGTATCGATCGGGCTGTTTACCAGTTCGCTGACCCAGAATCAGATCATCGCAGCGATCACGTGCTTCGGCGTTTTGCTTATGCTGTATGTGATCTCGTGGCCGGCGCAGGAAGGCAGCGCGTCGATATTATCGGACCTGCTGCGCTATCTCTCGCTGCCGGATCATTTCGCGCAAATGGTGACCGGTATCATCGATACTAAAGACATCGTGTACTTTCTCAGCCTGATCTTCGTGGCGCTGTTTCTCACCCAGCGCTCGGTTGAATCGGCGCGCTGGCGTTAGGGGGCGAGGAGCGGAGGATGCAGCGTCGATCGGCAGCGCTTTACGGAATTCTTGGCCTCATCGCGTTACTCTTCGCGGGGTTCGCGTACTTCGTGGCCTCCGGGTTCCGTCCTTACATCTTCGTCAACCTGATCGCGGGCGTGTTCCTGATCATCATGTGGATCAGCGCCGGATGGTCGGAGGTTGGTACTTTCGTCGGCCAGCGCTCGACTCAATACGGCGCCAACGCCGTGATCTACTCGATCATCTTCGTCGCGATTCTGATCGCGGTGAACTACATCTCCAATCAGCATCACCGCCGTCTCGACATGAGCGAGGAGCACGTCTACAGCCTCTCCAGCCAGTCGGTGCAGGTGGTGAAAAACCTGCAGAAGCCGCTCAAGATGTACGGCTTCTTCGCGGGCGGCGACAATCCCACCGCGCTGCAACTCTACGAGGAATATGCGTACGCGTCGCCCAAGGTGACCTTTCAGATGGTCGATCCGGATCGTAATCCGGAGCTCGCCGAACGCTACAAAGTATCGGCTCTGGGTACCACACATCTTCAATATGGCGGCGATAATGGCGACGGCACCAATGTCAGCGAAATGACGGAGGAAGCGATCACCAACGCGATCATTCGCGTGAGCAAGGCTACCAAGAAGACCCTCTGCTTCCTCGATGGACACGGCGAAGCCGATCCTGACGATGCGAGCGGTGAGAATGGATTCGGCACCCTGAAGACCGCGCTTGAAGGCGAGGGCTTCCAGATCAAAAAGACGCTGTTGGCAACGCAGGCTGCGGTTCCCGATGAATGCACGATTTTCGCGATCGCCGGTCCCTTGAAACCGCTCGACCCGCACGAGGTCGACGCCATCGGCAAGTACCTCGAGAATGGTGGCCGCGCGCTCATCACGCTGCGCGCGCCGCGTCCGAACAACGAGGTTGACGAGAGCGCGCTGGTCAAGCTGGTCGGGCAATGGAGCGTCGACGCCGGCAACGATATCGTGGTCGATCAGGTGACGCGGTTGTTCGCGGCGCCGGCGTTGGGCGTCAGTCCGTTGGTGCAGACCTACGGCGCGCATCCCATCACCAAGGATTTTAAAGAACGTACGATTTTTCCGATGGCGCGGTCGGTGACGCCGGCCGAGAAACCGAAAGAAGGCGTGGCGGTGACCGCGCTTGCGAGCACCAGCGAAACCTCGTGGGGGGAAACCGACATCGACGGAATCTTCAAACGTCAGGAAGCCAAGCTCGATCCTCAGGACAAGCGCGGACCAATCGACGTGGCCGACGCGATCCAGGCTACGGCGGCGAAAGCCGCGGCGGGTAAAGAGACCCGCATCGTCGTAATCGGAAGCACCGACGCGGGCGACAATCAGTGGGTCGGCCAACTGTTCAACCGCGACTTCTTCGTCAACAGCGTGGACTGGCTGTCGGGTGAGGAAAATCAAATCTCGATTCGTCCGCGCCAACTGCGCTCTTCGCGCTTCCGGCTCACCGCCGAGCAGTTCACCATCGTGTTCATCCTGGCGGTACTGCTGTTGCCGGAGTTGCTGCTGATCGCGGGTATCGTAGTGTGGTGGGAGCGGCGCAACTGACGCCCGATTGACTGGACCTTGATGCGCTTTCGAAACACGCTCCTCGCTCTGATCGTGCTGCTGATCGTCGGCGGGTACGCCTTCGTCACCTTCTATTTCAGCAAGCCCGAACAAGCGAAGACCGCGCTCAATATCAAAGGCGACGAGATCGCCCGAATCGATCTCAAGTATCCCGACCGCGAGCTGGTGCTGGAGCGCAAACCCGGCGAGCCGTGGATCATCACCAAGCCGGTCGGCACCACAGCGGACCAAACGGCCGCCACCAACCTCGCGCGCGCGATCGCCGATTGCCAGATTACCAAGACGGTCGAGGACAAAGCCGATAGCCTCGCGCCCTTTGGCCTCGACAAACCGCAGGTCACTGTCACCGTCACCGATACCAAGGGCAAGACTTTGCCGGGACTCCAGGTCGGGAAAGTCACGCCGGTAGGATTTTCCGCCTATCTGAAATACACCGACAAGCCGGCGATCATGCTGACCTCGTCGGCGTTCCCCTCAGGCATGAACAAGACTGTCGACCAGATGCGCGATCGCGAACTGATGTCGTTCAAGGTCGACGACGTCCAGAAATTGGTCATCGCGCATGATGACGGGAGTGAACTAGTCATCGAGCGCGACGGCGACAAATGGAAAATCGTCAAGCCCGCAAGCCATGACGCCGATCCCACTCCAGTCCGCCAAATCCTGACCACGCTGGGCGATGCCAAGGTCGCCGACTTCATCACCGACGCGCCCACCAACGCCGCCCAGTATGGTCTCGAGAAACCGCATCTGTCCGCCACCGTTTACCTCCGGGGCAGCGGCGCGCAGGAGTCGGTGTTGTTCGGGTTCAAGCAAAAGGAATCCGGCAAGGACGGAATTTACGTTCGGCGCGGTGAGCGCGCGCCCATCTACACCGTTGCGCCGTGGGTGATGAGCGGGGTCGACAAGACCGTGCTCAATCTGCGCGACCGCACCGTGCTGACCTTCGAGCCGTCAAAGGTCGAGACCATTACGCTGAACCCCATCGACAAGACCCAGTTCGTGATCAAGCGCGCCGAAGGCGGCAAATGGAACTTGATTGAGGATCGCAAGACTTCGCCGGCCGATGTGCCGGTGGTCGAGCGTTTCATGGATCAGATTCGCGATCTGAAGGGCAACTCGATCATCATGGATCCGATCAAGAGTCCCGAGATGTTCGGGATGGACAAACCCGCGCTGGTCGTCACGCTGCAAGACAAGGACGGACACGAGGTCGGCCAGTTGCGGCTTTCGAAAGTAGACGTGAAGGCAGCACCGGCGGCGGGAAGCTCCGAGCCGCCGCCCTCGTCGACTGCCCGCACCGAGTATTACGCCGCTTCGAGTGCCAGCAGCGCGCTGTTTTCCACCGACGATTTCCTGTTTAGCCAGTTGAACAAGACCGCCGACGAATTCCGCGCGAAAGAATCGCCTTCGCCGGCCGCGACGCCCAAAAAATAGCCGCGTTCAGCCTTCCGCGATCGCATGCGCGATGGCCTGATCGGCTGTATGCGTAAGGCTCAAATGAAAATGCGTAATGTTTTTGCGTCCTGCGAACGCGGCCGACTTGCCGTGCAGCGCGATAGTCGGGGCCTTGCCGCGCTCGCGCACCACCTCGATCTCTGACCAGCCCACATTGCGATTCCATCCGGTGCCCATCGCTTTCATCGCAGCTTCCTTGGCCGCGAAGCGCGCCGCATAGCTCTGGTAGCGTCCGCGCCCGCGCGACTCGCAGTAGGAAATCTCGCCCGCAGTGAAGACACGATTTTGAAAGCGCTCGCCGGTGACGGGATTTCTGAGCGCACGCTCGATACGCGCCACCTCGATCACGTCGATACCGGTTCCGATGATGTTCGCCATGTTGACTGCCATCGAAAGTATTATCGCACGTACAGCCGGGCGCAACGCGGTGGCTTGCGGCGCGCAAACTCCGGATTCTATTGTTCATCTCATGGCGAAATTGAATATCACCGTGAACAAGAACAAGTGCATCGCGAGCGGCGACTGCGTCGAGACCGCGCCCTCGGTGTTCCAGCTGGACAACGACGGCAAGTCTGAGGTGGCGAACCAGACCGGGGCGCCCGACGGTACCATCATGGCGGCGGCGCGCTCGTGTCCGGTCAAGGCGATCACCGTCGTCAACGAAGAGACCAGTGAGCAGCTGTTTCCACCTCCGAAGAAGTAGACCGCCGCGACCGCTGATGGCGTTGCGAAAAAAACAGGAGGGCAAGCTCGTCATCGAGCAGACGCGCGATCTCGAAATCGTTCGAGCGATGCTTTCGAGCGCGGGCATGATCACCGAAGGCCTCGAATGGCCGCCCGCGTGCTACCTCGTCGCGTACTTTGGAACGGAGCCGGTCGGTGTCGCTGGCGTCGAGCCGAGCCTCGATGCGGCGCTGATTCGTTCGGTCTACGTCATCGGTGCGATGCGTGCGCGTGGTATCGGCGCCGAACTGGTTGCGGCCGCGCGCAAGGCGGCGCATACGCGCGGCGCACGATCTCTATATCTGTTCAGCACGGACGCAGGTGAGTTCTTCAAACGATTCGGCTTCGTCGAAGTGCCGGTCGCGCAATTGGTCGCCGCGCTCGGCGCGACGCCGCAAGTGAAGTACTACCAGGCGCGTCCCGACGAACTCGCGCGCGAGGTCGCATGGTACGTCGACATCTCGCAGGACGGCGTCATCATTAGATAGCCGGCGGCTGATAGCGCCCAAGATATTTGCCGAACGATGTGGTCACCAGAATGTAGTGATGCTTCTTGAGCAGATCTGCGGCGAGGCGATGCGTCATGTCGGGCCGAATCGTCTGCGGCGCGGGATTTACCGCGTCGATCGCGCGCGCGCCTTTGGCATTCGGTTCGATGGCGCCCAGCATCACTCCATCAGAATTCAAAACGACGCCGACCACATCGGTGCGTGAAGAAGTTGGAATTGGATCGGCCGGTTGCAGCCGCGGCAGATCGTCCTTCGCGCATTGCACCACGGTGGGACGCCCCGAGATCGCGATCCAGTTTGCGCGCAAGCCCGGCGCAAGATTGACGATGAAGTAGGGCAGGGCGCGCAGCTTCTCGCGCATCGAGGGCGCGGGCTCGCACGGCAAACCGCGAACCATCCAATCAGCCTTGCCCCGCAGGTAGTGCGTCACCTCGCGATAGCCAAGAAATTCGAGCTGCGCCGCAGCTCGCGCGCTCAAGTCTCACAAACAATCGCGGCAGTAAACGACGACCGGCCGCTGCTTGTCGAGCGCCTGTTCGGCGTTGTGCAACAGCTTCGGGAGCGGTAGATGAATCGCACCGCGTATCGCGGTAGTGCGATGCTCGTGGCCGGGAAGCACGTCGACTACTTGGCCGCCGGCGGCGATGATTTTCAGGACCTCATGATGATCGACGACTCGCACATATAAAATTCTACTCGCATGCGCTTGCAATGTGAGCCAATTCGGCGAATGCGATTTCGACGATCATCTCTCCACCTCCGGCGGCGACGCGGGCGGTGTCGACTTCGTACCCACCCTCGGCGTACGCCTCGTGAGTAGGAATGTAACCGATCAGGTCGTTGCAATAGCCGGCCACCAGAGTGTGCGCGAACGAAGGATTGCGCTTGAGCGCGAGGCCGAATTCGACGAATGCTTCGCCGGGGATACCGACAATGGCAATATCGCCAATTGCAACAATACTAAGCTGGGTGGCCATTTCGCCGCGTTCATAGTTGACGCGACGATCGCGACGGTTGGCCTCGTCGAAGGACTCGAGATTCTTGAGCATCGCCAGCGCGCGATCGTGATGATCGCGCAGTCGCTTGAGCTGGTAGCCGTCGCCGCCTTGATGGTTCTTGAGCGAGAGCGCCGTCTGCGCAGGGAAGTCCCGCGCCGTTGCGAGTGCGGGCGCGAGGTCCTTGAGTTTCAACCTTAAGGGAACGCGCTGGGCGAGTAGCTTCGATTCGCCAATCGGCGGAGCGGCGGCGAGCGCCTCGAATGCGTGGCGGCCGAGTTCGCGCCCGTGATTCTCGGCCACCGCGAAACTGCCGCGGCTGCGCGGATCGATGTTGCCGGTCGCACCGTTGAGGAAAATGCCGATCGGATCGCTTGCGCCATGCTGGCGAGCGAGGGTCTCGAGTTCGTCGAGCGCGAAACCCATCCAGTCGCGCGAGTAGAGCAGGTTGTCCTCGCAGAGCACCACGCCGTGGCACGGATAGTTAATGACGAACGCGATCGGATTGCCGCTCGGATCATAAACACCGAGCAGTTGCGCCTCGTCGTCGGCGACTCCCGCGTAGTTTGCGGCGAGGATCGTATCGCCATCGGGCATGTGCAGGCGGCGATTGGTGCCGAACGTGAAAGGTGTCGAAGCCGCCCGAATCGTGGCGGGCGTCAGACGCTGATTGGCCTCGCACACGGCATCGGCGATTTTGCCTGGAAGCGCGCGCTCCCACTCGAGGTCGCGCTCGGGACCGGCATCGCGTGCGTCGGACTGCGGGGTCGCCCAGATGTTGAACATCGGGCCGGAATGGGTGTGCGTAGCACAAATCAAGATGCCGTCGCGCGAAATGTCGGTGGCGGCTGCGAGGCGTGCGCAAATTTCGTCGGCGATGCGCGGTCCGATCGCCAGCACGTCGACGCTGACGATTGCCGCCTTGTTGGTGCCGTCGCCGATTACCAGCGCCTGCGCGGCGAGGTCGTCGTGAATGCCGGTCGAGCGCCCGACACGATTGCCATAGCCGATCATCGCGATGCCGATCGGCGGTTGAAGCTTCACGCGCGCGGCGCCGGCGAGCAGTTCAGACATAAATGCCGTTTCTCAAGTGCGCGCGGTTTTCGATGCGGCGAGCGCGTAGGCGTTTTCCGCAACCTTGTGCGCGGCCGCGATGATGTCATCCACATCAGCTTCGCCGCCGAGCAGGCATTCATGCGGTACCGCAGCAATCTCATGCTCGAAAAGTCGTTCCGCCACGGGGCAATTGATTTCCTCACTTCCGGGTTTGATGCCCGCGAGGTCGCAGGCGGTTCGATACGCGCGCGAGTCGCGCGGAAACAGCGCGGAGCGATAAACGGGATCGTTGCCAACGCCGCACGGAACGCCCTCGGCGCGCATCGCCTTGACGAACGTGTTACGCGAAATCCCGAGCGCGCTTTCGTCGATCTTGAACATGAAGGCATAGATGACTTCGCGCGTGATGCGAGGATCGCGCGCGATAGCGCGGATGCCAGGAATATTGTTGAGCCCCTCGCGCAGCCTCGCCGCCATCGCGGATTTGAGTTGCATTTGTTCCGGTGCGCGATCGATTTGCGCGAGCAGGATGCCGCATTGCCATTCAGTCATGCGATAGTTGGCGCCCATCAGCGGCGATTCGAAAGTATCGCCCGGCCGGCGCCGCCCGCAATTGATGAGCGATTGGCATTTCTCCCCGAGGTCCGCATCGGCGACGCTGATCGCGCCGCCTTCACCCGCCGTCATCGGCTTGCTGCTTTGAAAGCTGAAGCATCCGATTGCGCCAAAGGTTCCAACGCCGCGATCGCGCCACCGCGCGCCGGGCATGTGTGCGCAATCTTCGACAATTGCGATGGAGTGCTGCCGCGCGATCGCTGTGAGCGCGTCGAGGTCCGCGAGGCTCGCGCCGTAATGCACTGGGATGATTGCGCGCGTGCGAGGCGTGATCAGCTTCTGCACAGATGCCGGATCCATGCAGATTGTTTCCGCATCGACGTCGGCGAAGACGGGCCGCGCGTTGCAGGTCAGCGGCGCATATGCGGTGGCGGCGAAGGTGATCGCAGGCACGATGACCTCGTCACCGGGGCCGACTTCGAGGGCCTTCAAGGCGACCTCGAGCGCGGTGGTTCCCGACGAAGTGGGGATCACATACTGCGCACCCTGGAACTGTGCGAACCGAGCCGCGAACTGCGCCGCCTTGCGATTCGGCGAAGGATAGCCGCCCCAACTCTCCGAGCTGAGAACATCTTCAAGTTGCGCGCGTTCGCGCTCGTCGAACATTGGCCACTTCGAAAATGGCCGCCTGCGTAGCGGTTCGCCGCCGAGTAGCGCGAGCTTCGAAGGCAATCTTCGGCCCTCCGAACGTAAAACGCGGCGATCCTCGCCCAGATATTTGGCCGGATCGCCGCGCGTCTATCGACAGACTACTTCTTCGTAACTTCCTGCAGGATGTCGATCTGAGGGCGTCCGTCCAGCAGTGCTCCGATAGAGCCGCCGAAGGCCTTCATGTGATCGGTTTTGCCGTGATGATCGAATGCGGCCTGATCCTGGTAGACCTCGTAATACACGAACTCGGTCGGGTCTTTCACGCCGCGATGCAGGACGTACTGAAGCGTTCCCGGCTCGGCAGAGCGCACCGTCTCGATCATCTTGCGCGCGGCTTCTTCGAACTGCTTCTCGCTTCCGGCTTTGGTTTTGAGTTTGGCAATGACGGTAATCGACATCGAATTCTCCTTGCGACTGATTGGTTCCGGTGGCGACGGGATTTCTCCGGCGTCGCGCTCCAGACCTCACCTGCGCTCATATCGCCATAGCGACGACTTTTCAAGGAAGCCGGCGAGGCAATGCCTCTTTCATTGCGGCGTGCAGTACATTAACAGAGATGCCATCGGCGCCGCGGCGGAAAAGGGTCGTCAGCCGAAGCAGCCGCAGAACGTTCGAATGAGACCCGAAGGGGGCGCGTAGTGCCGCGCCGCAGGCGCTCGTGAGGCGGAGCGAAGCGGAGTCGAACGAAAACAAAAGGGAGAACATCGATGTTTGGCTTCGACCTCACGGATGAACAGCGCGAACTGAAGTCGTTGGCGCGAAAATTTTCCGAGCAGGAAATAATTCCGCGCGCGAAGGAATGCGACGAGAAGGAAATTTTTCCTCGCGATGTCGCGCAGAAGGCGTTCGACGCGGGACTCATCAATTTCGGCGTTCCCAAGGAACTCGGAGGACCCGGGCTCGATATCCTCGAAACCTGCCTCATCAGCGAGGAACTGAATTACGGATGCGCCGGCATCACCAACTCCATCGCGGCCAACGACCTCGCGACGCTGCCGCTGCTGATCGCCGGCAACGAGGAGCAGAAGACCACCTACCTCGGCGCGCTGATGAAGAAGCTCACGTTCTGCGCGTTCGCGATCACCGAACCGGGCGCGGGCTCCGACGTTGCGGGCATGAGCACCATCTATCGGCGCGAGGGCGACGAGTACATCATCAACGGCACCAAGCATTTTATTTCGAACGGCTCGGTGGCGGATTGGTATGTGACCTTCGCCACGTCGGACAAGCGTCTCAAGCACAAGGGCATCTCATGCTTCGTGTTTCCCGCGACGACGCCCGGCATCACCAGTCGCCGGATGCATGGCAAGCTGGGTCAACGCGCGGCCGACACCGCCGAGATTTTTTACGAAGATGTGCGAATCCCCGCGAGTGCGCTGGTCGGTCGCGAGGGCGAGGGCTTCAAGTATGCGATGGGGACCTTTGACAAGAGCCGTCCGGAAATCGGCGCCATCGCGATCGGAATCTCGCAGCGCGCGCTCGACGAATGCCTCAAATACTCGCGTCAGCGCAGCGCGTTCGGGCAGCCAATCGCAAATTTCCAGGCGATCCAGTTCATGATGGCCGACATGGCCATCAACATCGAGGCGAGCCGGCTGCTCACGTACAAGGCCGCGTGGTTGGTCGATAAGGGTGCGCCGCCGAATGCGGTATCGAGCATCGCGAAGGCGTTCAGCGCCGATGCATGCATGCAGAACACCATCGACGCGGTGCAGATTTTTGGCGGCTATGGCTACATGAAGGAGTATCCGGTCGAGAAGCTGATGCGCGATGCGAAGCTGCTGCAGATTTATGAAGGGACGTCGCAAATACAGCGCGTCGTCATCGCGAGGGATCTGCTGAAGGAATAGCGCTCTGTCGTAGCACAGACTTCAGTCTGTGCTATCCGCGAGTCACCGGACAGACACTGAGCCTTATGCTACTCTGAGGTTGCGGCGCTCATTCGGGGGCGCCGTCGGCGTTTGGAGGGTTCGACAACATCATAAAAGTGCAAAAACAAACCCATTAAATCGAGGAAAAACAAGGGTTTTTAGCGAGGAGCGGTCGAGTCCAACTGCGACGCAAATTGCTCATCCGTTGCGGGCGCTTCGCGAAGCGCCCCTACGAGGAATCAGACCGCAGCATCGAAGCGGAAGAGGAAAAACAAACCCATTAAGTGTAGCAAATCAAGGATTTTTCCATTGAACCAGGATAACGGAATGCGAGGCGGAGAGCCCCGTCGCGGGATTTATCGACACGATGTCGATAGTGGCCTAAGGCTGCCTTTCGTCGTCGGGGCGATGATTCGGGCTTGGATGGGGCGCGGGCGGGTCATCGTGCTCGTTGCCATCGATCGAGCCGACGTAGTCGCCCTTGTGATAGACGCCGACGTCGCCGGTTGTCGGATCAGGGAAAATATTCCACTCGCCGTTCGGGTCGCTATCGAACATTACCGACTTGGGCGGCTCAGGCGCCGGAGCGGGAGCAACTGCAACCGGAGGAGCGATGGGGGGCTGCTCGGGCGGAGCGGTGCATCCGAAGAACGCGAATGCGCCCAGCATCAAAATCGTTGTCGCAGCGGTACGCCTGAAGACTTGCCCCATCTCGGCTTGGATACAAAAGAAGCGAGATTCTTTTATCTTCGTCACCCTCGCTGCGAGGTGCAAGCCCTATGCGGCGTTGCCTTTGAACATTCCGCCCGCGATCCGCGCTACCATTGAACGCGGGGTGAAGCGCGTCGACTGCGCCATCACTTGATTCATAATGCCGTTGATGCGCACCGCTTTTCCGCGTTTCGCTGAGGCGAGCGCTTGCGCCACCACCGTCTTCGCGTCCATGTAGGCGAACGATGGAAACCCGGACTCGTTCACACCCGCGACGTCCTGGAACCCGGTGCGCGTCGGCCCGGGGCAAAGCGCCATCACGGTGACGCCGGACGATCTTACTTCGAACGCGACCGCTTCGGAGAAGTCGAGCACGAAAGACTTGGTCGCCGCATAGGTCGCCATATAAGGCACCGGCTGGAACGCGGCGGTCGATGCAACGTTGATGATGGTGCCGTGCCCTCGCGCCACCATGCCGTCGAGGAACAGCCGCGTCATCGCGACCACTGAGGTGATGTTGAGGTTGATCTCTTCGACCTCGCGCTCGAGCGGCAGCTTATGGAAAATACCGTGGGTGCCGAAGCCCGCATTGTTGATGAGGCATTCGATCTCGATGCCGCATTCGGCAACCTGGTTATGTAGCTTCGTCGCGGCGTTAGGTTGGCCGAGGTCCGAGGCGATCACCTCAACCTTCGAGGAGCCAAGCTTCATCGCTTCGGCAGCGACTGCCTTGAGGCGATCTTCGCGGCGCGCGGTCAAAACGAGATCGTAATTCTCGCGCGCGAGTTGGCGCGCGAATTCCTCGCCCAGTCCGCTCGATGCTCCCGTGATCAGCGCTGTCGCCATTGATCCTCCAATGCGTTTTCGTCTACGCGCGCGTGAGTTTCAGCTCGTCGCGAAAATACCCGATGCTGCGCACGAGGCCGTCGCGCAACGGAATCTTCGGTTCCCAGTTGAGATGCTTTTTCGCGAGCGTGATGTCGGGACGCCGGCGCGTTGGATCATCAGGGCGAGTTGGTTTGCGCACGACTTTCGAGGAGCTGCCCGTGAGCTCGATGGTGAGCTTCGCCAACTCCTCGACGGTGAACTCGTCGGGATTGCCGATGTTCACGGGACCGGTGAAACCCGTCTTGGTGTTCATCATGCGCACGATCGCTTCAATGATGTCGTCGACGTATGCGAACGAGCGCGTCGCGCTGCCGTCGCCATACAGTTCGAGCGGCTCGCCCTTGAGCGCGGCGACGCAGAAATTCGAGACTACCCGCCCGTCGTTGATGGCCATCCGCGGGCCGTACGTATTGAAGATGCGAACGATCTTCACGTCGACATTGTTCTGACGGTGGTAGTTCATCATCAGGCATTCGGCGACGCGCTTGCCTTCGTCGTAGCAGGAGCGCTCGCCATTCGGATTAACGTGCCCCCAATAGTCTTCCTTCTGCGGATGCACCTCGGGATCACCATAGACCTCGCTGGTTGAGGTGAGCAGGATGCGCGCGCGCACCCGCTTCGCCACCCCGAGCATATTGATGGTGCCCATGACGCTGGTCTTCACAGTTTTCACCGGGTTGTACTGGTAATGCACCGGAGACGCAGGGCAGGCGAGGTTATAAATCTGATCGACTTCGAGCAAAATCGGCTCGACGATGTCGTGGCGGATGATTTCGAAATTCTGATAGTCGCGCAGATGGAGAATGTTGGCGCGTTTGCCGCTGAAGTAGTTGTCGAGGCAGATGACCTCGTGCCCGTCCTTCAGCAGGCGCTCGCAAAGATGAGAGCCGAGAAAGCCGGCGCCGCCGGTAACCAGTAAACGCACCTGAGCCTCCTGGAAAAATTCCTACGGAAAAACCTCTACCGAAAACCTCTATCGACGATCGTTGCGAATCAGCTCGCGCACCGTATCGATCACATAACCCACGTCGTCGTCGCTCATCGCCGCATAAATCGGCAGCGAGAGACAGCGGCTGTAAATGTCTTCGGTCACCGGAAACTCGCCGGTCCGGTAGCCGTAGGTCTTTTGATAGAAATCCATCGTGTGCAGCGGGATGCAATGCACCGAAGTGCCGACACCGCGCTCGCGTAGCATTTCGACGAACTGGTTGCGCCCGATTTTGAGGCGCTCGGGCCGTAGCCGCAGCACATACAGATGCCATGCGTGCTCGACCCCCGGCTCGACGTAGGGCACCTGCAATGCGTCCTCGCCCTTGAATGCCTCGCTATAGGCGCGCGCGATTTCCGCTCGACGCCGCATGAACCCATCCGACTTCTTGAGCTGCGCGAGGCCGATCGCGGCATGAACATCCGACAAATTGTACTTGAAGCCGGTGTCGTGGATTTCATAGAACCAGGAGCCGCTCTTGTCGTAGCGCTTCCACGCATCCTTGTTCATGCCGTGCAGGCTTGCGACGGCGATCTTCTCGGCGAGCGCGTCATCTTCGGTCGTGATCGCGCCGCCCTCCGCGCTGGTGAAATTTTTCGTCGCGTAAAAACTGAAGCAGGTGAGATCGCCGATGGTGCCGATCTTTGCCATCCCGCGCCCTTCCATCTGGCGCGAGGCGCCGATCGCATGCGCCGCATCCTCGACGATTTTCAAATTGTGTCGACGCGCGATGGCAAGGATGCGATCCATGTCGCATGGATGCCCGGCGAAGTGCACCGGCTCGATCGCCTTGACGCGCTTATGGCGGCCACTCTCGAGGGCCTCTTCGATACGCGCGGGATTGATGTTGAAGGTGCCTGGATCGACATCGACGAAAACCGGCTTCGCGCCGAGGTATCCCAGGACCTCAGCGGTTGCGGTAAAAGTAAACGGCGTGGTGATTACTTCATCGCCGGGGCCAATGCCAAGTGCCCATAGTGCGAGGTGCAACGCGCCGGTGCAATGCGCGAGTGCGAGCGCGTGCTTCGCGCCGACATACTCCGCTAACTCTTTTTCGAAACGTTTGGCCTTGGGGCCAGTGGTGATCCATCCGGAGCGCAGCGCATCGACTACCTCATGCTCCTCTTCTGGACCGATCGAAGGACGATGAAAGGGAATTTGTCGCATTTGATGTGTTGTAATGCCGATCGCGAATCGCAAAACCAATTCGATCGTTTCGTCGAGTATAAGGGACAACTCAAAAGGGGAGCAAGGTCGCCCAAGGTAGCCCGAGGTTAGATTGATGAGACGCGGGGGCGTGGTCGCGATCGGCGTGGTGGTCGGATGGTATGCGTTGGCGCTCGCGTTGTTGCATCCGCTCGCCAACGGTCCCGTGGCGGATAGCTGGATTTACGACGAGATAGTGCGCTGGTTTCTAGCCACCGGCGAGATTCGATTTCCTGGATTCACCGAAGCGATGCCGGTCGCGCAGGTGCTCTACGGCGCAGCATGGGGTTCGATTTTCGGCACCAGCGCGGTGGCGCTCGACCTCGCCAATGTATTGCTCGCCATCGTCGGCGCGCTCCTGATGTATGCGCTCGCGGTCCGATGTGGTGCGCCGACGTGGCAGGCCCTCGCGGCGGTAGGCCTGATCGTCTGCAATCCTTGCTATCTGTTCCTCAGTTTTTCGTTCATGAGCGAGATCGCGTTTCTCGCTGCGTTGCTCGGGTCACATCTGGCCTTCGCTTATGCGGATGGCGAACGTCAGGTTCGCTTCCTATGGCTCTCGGCGAGCTTGGCGGTCGTCGCGTTTGCGGTACGTCCATTCGGCGGCGCGGCGATCCTCGGCTCGATGGGCGCCATCCTGATTTACGATGCAAGGCGGCCAGCGCAGTCGCGGGCCAGCATCGTTCAGATCGGCTCGATGCTGATGCCATTTGTAGTAGCGATAGTCGGATGCGTCCTGATTTGGATCTGGCTCACCGTGCTGAGGACGCCGCCGTGGAAGCTTACCCATAACGAAGGAAATTTCGCCTACATCTTCATGGTGCCGGTGAGGGAATATGTGCGCATGGGCGTGCTCGCGCCGCTGTTATATCTCGGCATTGTGCTAAGTCCGCTCGCGTTGCTTCGGGTCGCGTCGAAAAATACCGGCCGCACGGTCGCGCTCGGAGGCGCAATCTTCATCGCGACGCTCATCCTCATGCACGGCGCAGGTCGGTATCCGTCGATGCCGGAAATGAGTTGTTTCGGCGGATGGTCCAACGCGCTCACCCTGCGGGGAATGCCGGATCGCTTCGTGTGGCACGATGCGTGGCAATACGTCGCGATGGCGCTGGGGAGCATCGGTGGGGCAGGGCTGATATTCGCCGCGATTGAGGTGATCCCGAAACTGACGCGCGCCTCGGCATCGGTGCTCATCACGGCGGGAGTCTATTGGGCCGCGATGCTCCCGCTATGGTTCTTCAGCGATCGCTACTTCCTGGTCCTGGTTCCTGCAGCCGCGTTGATGCTCGCCCTCGCGCCGCTGCCGGAAAGACTTCCGATGCAAGTCGGCGCTTTCTCGATGACCGCGGCGATGGGGTTGATGTCACTGGGCGGCGTCTACTCGTATCAGCGCGGACTCGCGGCGGTGATGGCGGCGCGCGACCTGCTGCAGAAAAGCGGCATCCCGCGCTCCGCCATCGATGCGGGCTACGGACTCAATGGTTTAGATCTGTATGGATTTGGGCGTCGCGGCGCGCCGAACGAGAGCGAGGACGCGGCCGTCCCGATGATCACTTCAGCGGAGCTCGAGGAGTACACGATCGCAGCAGGTCCAGTTCAGGGCACCGAAATCGTAAGAAAGATTTCCCGGCCGGGCCCGTTCGGATTCGGCTCCCGCGAAATGTACGTCCTCCGTCGCATCCACCGCTAGGGAGCGAGCGTCGTCACGGAAACTGACGGGCTGCTATTTGATGAGGTCGATTACGGCGTTGAGTAGCTCGCAGTCAGACCGGACTCGTCGGGCGTAGGGCCAGGCATCACATAAGTAGGAATACCGGTTTGCGCGGTCACTGCGCCCTCCAACTTCTTCCAATCCACCTGATCTTCGAGGCCCTTGCTCTGCACGATATCCTGCGCGAGGTTCCACAGCCCGGGATATTTGCCGTACAGGTCCGAGTGGACTTCGACGTAGAGCGCATCGCCGCGCCATCCGAACTTGATTGGCTGATAGACGATCGCCCCGGGCGTTCCAACCTTGGTTTTGTGGAACAGCCGATCGATGTCTTCCGGATAAAGCCTGATGCATCCATGACTGACTTCCATGCCGACACCCCATGGCACATTGGTCCCATGGATCCCATATTCGGGCAGCGATAGGTCCAGCTTGTAATGACCGAGGGGATTGTCGTCGTCGCCGCCGGGCACGACATGCTCAGCCTCGCCATCGCGTTCGAGGTGCTCTTTGTAGATATCGTCGGGAAGCACCCAGGTCGGATCCTTCACTTTGGAGGTGACGCGGAACGCCCCGACCGGAGTCTTCCAGTCGAACCTGCCCAGCCCAACCGGGAAGGTGTAGACGACTTCCGCGATGGTGCCGCCGCCCTCCGCATGATGCCTATGCTTGTGAGGTTTCGCTTCCGGTGCCGGCGCCGCTTCCGCTTCGCCTTCAGCTTCCGGTTCGTCCGCTGCTTCCGGTTCGGGCTCATCGGGGGGATCTTCGACTATCTCAGTATCGACAATCTTCTTGAATCCGGTTGGAGTCACGCCCTCTTTCTTCTTGCCGTGATGAGAGGGACCGGTGGTCGGCGACGGATAGTAGTAGTAGAGCCGCATCTCAGGGATGTTGAGGATGATGCCCTCCCGCGCAGTATCGGGCAGGATGTGCTCATCAGTCAGGACGATCTTGGTGCCGACCGGTGGCGCCCACCAATCCATATGATTGTTGGCGTCGGAAATTTCCTTCGCGCTGACGCCGAACCATCGGCCAACATCGAGCAACGTGTCGCCCTTCTGAAGCTGGTAGTCGACCAGATTGCCGATGATGTTGTCGCGGCCCTGCGGCACGGGATACGCGAACAACGGGCGATGCTCGAATTCATCCTCCGTCCATGCGCGCGCGAACGAGGGCAGGATCGCCACAACGACCAGCAGGCAAGCAAGAATCGTCAGATTATTGCGGGAAATGACGGATAATTTCTTCAATTTTTACTGCGAACAGCCACCGGCCCATCGGGCCTTCCTGAAAACTCCTGCCAGGGGACTGCCCTCCACTTAAGAATGATAAGGATTCCGAACAAGCCGAGCAACTTTGGCAACGTTGAGCGACTTTCGATTAGACGGGGCGAAGGTTGGCAAACTTCAAGACCAGCAACTTAACTCCGCCGCGATCGAAGTTGATCCACACCTTGGCCGTGTCGCCGCGGCCCTCGCGCTTGCGTATGGTTCCGCGCCCGAAGGTAGGATGCATCACCTGCGCGCCGACCCCGAGGCCGCCCGCGGCCAGTTCGTCCTCGGGTAACTGTGTTTCACTATAGTCTATAGAGTGCTCGCTATGTTTAGGGATGCGGATGAAGGGTACCCGAGGCGGCGGCTCCTCGGGCGCGATGCGCCGCAGCAAGTCCTGCTTGATTTCCGCGAGGAAGCGCGACGGCCGCGGCTCATTGCGCTGCCCATAAAGCTCTCTCGACAACGTGTTGGTAAGGTACAGCAGCTGCCGCGCCCGCGTCATCCCCACATAGCAGAGCCGCCGCTCCTCCTCGATGTTCGCGCCGTCGTTGTCGTTGGAGCGCTGATGCGGAAACAGTCCTTCCTCCATCCCGGCGATGAACACCACCGGGTACTCCAGGCCCTTCGAGGTATGCAGCGTCATCAGCGCGACGCGGCCGCCCGTCGACGCGATCGCATCCGCATCGCTTATCAGCGCGACGTTTTCAAGGTACTCGGTGATGCCGCCATTTTTCTGATTGTCGAATTCGCCCGCGCCCGCGAGAAGTTCCGCGACGTTCTGGCGGCGCTGCTGTCCGTCGGGAAGCCCTTCGAGATATGAGATGAAACCCGTGCGCACGATGATCTCGTCGAGGATTCGTCGCACCGACATCTCGGGTGCGCGCCCGATCAAATCGTGCAGCCACGCGTAGAGCGCGCTCGCCGATTTGGCGATGCGCAATGCGACGTCGCGCGCGGTCTCCAGATGGCTCATCGCTTCGAGCATCGTGATGCCCCGATTCGCCGCGATCTCCTTCATCATCTCGATCGTGCGCGCGCCGATCCCGCGCGTCGGCACGCCGAGCATGCGTTCGAGGCTGACCGCATCGGCGGGATTTGCGATCACGCGCAGGTACGCGAGCAGATCGCGAATTTCCTTGAGCTCATAAAATCGATGGCCGCCGACGACGAAGTAGGGGAGCCGTCGCCGCACCAGCGCCTCTTCGATGATCCGCGACTGCGCGTTGACGCGATAGAACACCACCACGTCGGCGGCGCGAAACTTGTTCGCCTCGACCAGCGACAAGATCTCGCGCGCGATGAAGTCGGCCTCGTCGCGTTCGGTCATCGCGGTGAAGTAGGTGACTTTGTCGCCGCCCTCGTTCTCGGTCCAGAGGGTTTTTTCCTTGCGCTCGCGATTGTGCGAAATCACGGCGCCCGCGGCCGCGAGAATGGTTTTCGTCGAGCGATAATTCTGCTCGAGCTTAAAAATTTGCGCGTTGGGAAAATCGTTCTCGAAATCCAGGATGTTGCGGATGTCGGCGCCGCGCCATTTGTAGATCGATTGATCCTCGTCACCGACCACGCAGATGTTGCCGGTCCGTTCCGAGAGCGTCTTCACCAGCAGATACTGCACCCGATTGGTGTCCTGATATTCATCGACCATCAGATGCGCGGCGCGCCGCTGAAATTTTTCGAGTATCGCGGGATTGTCGCGAAAAAGTTCGTAGGTCAGGAGCTGCAGGTCGCTGAAGTCCATCGCATTGATGGTGCGCAGCCGCTCGCGATAGAGACGGTAGATGTGCGCGATGGCATTGTCGCGTCCGGTCTCCGCCTTCGCGGCAAGCTCGGCGGGCGAAATCGCTTCGTTCTTGGCCTGCTCGATACGCGCGCGCGCCAACTCGGGCGCGGGAGAATCGGCCAGCGCCGCGCTCTCGATGACGTCGCGAATCAGCGACATCGAATCTCCCTCATCGAGGATCGAAAAATTCTGCTCGTAACCGACCGCGCGAGCCTCGGCGCGCAGAATTCTCGCTCCCGCCGAATGAAAGGTGCTGACCCACGGCGCCTGCGCACCCTCGATCAGCGCGGCGACGCGTTCGCGCATCTCACCGGCGGCCTTGTTGGTGAAAGTGACCGCGAGCACCTCGCGCGGGTCGACGTTGCGCTCGCCGAGCAGGTGGGCGATACGATAGGTGATCGCGCGAGTCTTGCCCGACCCCGCGCCCGCGAGAATGAGGATCGGGCCGTCGGGCGCGAGGACTGCGGCGCGTTGCTCGGAATTCAGAACGTCGAGATTCAGTGCCACTAAGGGGTCCTAAAGATGGCTGCCTTCTTCCAACTTCTCTCCCTACTGGGAGAGACAAGAGTGAGGGCGGGGAATGTCACACACGTTTGCACGCAGAGCATGTCAGAATACAGGCTTCGATTCGGTGAGCAAACTATTTCTGTGGATTTGTCATTAGCGATGACGTGATTGTCAAAATTTCCGGTAGGGGCCGTTCCTACCGGCAAATGGACTAACGTGGCGACCTACGAACCCCGCGATAAATATTACCGCAAAGCGCGCTCGAAAGGATTGCCCTCGCGCGCGGCATTCAAAATCGAGGAGTTAATCGCGCGTATCAAGTTGCCGCCCGATGCGCGCGTGATCGATCTCGGATGCGCTCCCGGCGGATGGCTCGCGATCCTCGGCGCAGCGGTGGGCAGCAACGGCCGCGTGCTCGGAATCGATCTGGCGCCCTGCGGAAATTTCGGCGCGTCTGTCTATTCGATAGTCGCCGACATCCGCGACCCGAAGCTGCCCGACATTATGAAGGAGAAGCTCGGACGCCCCGCCGATCTCATCACCAGCGATCTTTCGCCGAAGCTGACCGGCATCCGCGAGCGCGACGATGCGCAATTCGTCGAGTTGATCGATGCGGCCCTCGCGATCGCATCGCACACGCTGAAACCGGGCGGCACGATGATCGCGAAGCTGTTCATGAGCGGCGCGTTCAAGGAGATCCTCGCGCGATTCGAGAAGCATTTCGCGAGTGTGGATGTGACGAAGGTGAAAGCGACCCGCCCGGGCTCCTCGGAGCTGTATGTCATCGCCCGCGCGTTCCGGAGATAGGACCCAGGTGTCCGTTCAATGATAGGAAGAAACATGCTGCTGCGGTAGAATCCGCTGCTGATGGGAAATTCCGCCGCCAATTTTGAGACGATTATCCATAGTAACCCGGAGATTCTTGGGGGAACCCCAGTCTTCGTCGGGACGCGTGTTCCGCTGCGCAATCTGATCGATTACCTCGAAGCAGGGCACAGCCTCGAAGAATTCCTCGACGACTTCCCCACAGTCTCGCGCGATCAAGCAATCGCAGCGCTCGAAGCTGCCCACGAGGCTCTGACGGCGAGTGCGCGTCCTCCTCGATGAGCAGCTTCCGCGTCGCCTTGCCCATGAGCTGACGGGTCACGATGTACGCACAGTTCAGCAAGAGGGCTGGAAGGGACTCACAAACGGTGAGCTTATGCGGCGTGCCGCCGCTCAAGGTTTCGAAGTGTTTCTAACCGCCGACCAGAACCTGCAGTACCAGCAGAATCTCGCGCATGTAAGTATCGGCGTCGTAGTCTTGGTCGCGCCAAGCAATAAGCTGGAAGATTTGCTTCCGCTTGTTCCTCGAGCGCTGGATTCAATCGCGCGCAGTCAGGCCGGCCAGCTGATTCGAGTCGAGCGGATATAGGGCCTGGAACAACCATCGCTTTCGTCGGCGTAACGAAGGTGAAGGCGACCCCCCGTCAGCTCCTCGGAGCTGTAGGTGATTGCCCGCAGTTTCCGCGCCTGATTTCCGAACCCTCGCCCAGATGGGCGAGGTTCGCCATCTGATGGCGCTGGAGCGAGGCCTTATACAGCGCGCTGCGCGCGGCTTGGGAATTCTGCTTCTCCGCGTCGAAGCAACAGTACGACGCTGTCACTACTATCCGTACCGCGACGTGAGACTGAAGCCTTGATCTATCAAATACTTTAAGAACCCCCGGCCTGCTGGAGTAAGGCTATACGCGTGGTCCGACTGCTTCTGGAGCAACCCGGAGGACGTCAAAAACTCCAACCAGGCGTCGAACGTAAACCGCCCATAAAAGTCCGGGTATTGGGTCGCCGCGCCTTGATATATATCCGCGATGTCCTTGTCCGTGATCCCCAAAGAATTGCCGCTCGCCAATTCGATTAGCCGAAGCTGACTTCCGAGAATTATTGCATTCAGTCGTTCCCAAAACTCTCGAATAAGGGCAGCCGCAAGCAATTTCACTAGCACCGTTTCTCGCTTGCCATCCGGGATTTCGCGGACCTCGAAATCGGCGAATATAGAATTTGCGCGTAAGTCAATCAGCGCCATATCCACATTCGAGGCCGCGTCTCGCAGCAGTTCATCGGCGGCGGAATTGCCAGTGACCTCACTCGTAATTGCGCGTCCTGCGCCGCCGCTGATGGCTGCGGGTTCCAGTTGCCGCTCTTGGGGCGCGGCCGCGGTGAGTGACAGATCTTTCCATTTGGCTTCGACAACCCGTCCAAGAAGGCTCGATAGCGGGGACTTCAGGATCAACGCTATCAGCACAACCGCAATGCAAGCCGGGACCGGCCAGGAGCTCAACACCTGTGCAATTCCCTGCGCGCTGGCAACGTCCATCATTGGACCTCGTTGACGGCGATCCTGTACAACAGAGCGAACACTCTCAGTGGACGGAGGCAAATGCAAGTGGAAGGTCTTTGGTCAGTTGCTTTCGCTACGCGAATGGGCGCCAACTACGGCGTCGTTTATTTTGACGGAGACCGCTTGATTGGCGGAGATTCCGCGTTCTTCTGGACCGGCACTGTCAAACAGGACGGAAATGACTTGCGAGCAGAATTGCAAGCTCGCACCCACTCCGGTCAGCCGGTACTCACGATTTTCGGCAATTCATCGTCAAGTTTCTCCGTCGAGTTGAGAGGCTCGCTGCCAACGTCAACAGAAGTCGGCTCCACGATCACCGTCTCCGGCTCGGGTCTCACCGCCAAGCTGACCCGTCGACAATGATTGCCGTTGCGCCACGTCTGCTGCGCGCTCCAAATCGGCTCGGGAACTTCGTGGTGGATCGTTTATGAATGTAGCACAGACTCTAGTCTGTGATTTCGGAATCTGAAAAAGAACACAGACTAAAGTCTGTGCCACAAATCAGTAGTGATACCGCGACTGAAGAAAATCGATGCGGCCGGCACTCACCGCGTAAACCATTCGATGTTCCTCCGTAATGCGGCGCGACCAAGCTCCCACGAGAACGTATTTTAGAGGTTCCGGCTTGCCGATACCTTGAAACGGATCGCGCAGCACCGCTTCCACCAAATCAACTACGCGAAGAGCGACTCGTCGATTTGTCTCGACCCAGAAGCGCAGGTCCTGACGGAACTCCGGATGAAAGACTGCCAGCCGTTCAGGCTTCTTTGCCAAGCCCAAACTCGCGTCGAAGCTTGCCGGTGGATTGCGGCCTCACCTTCCTGCCGCGGGCGCGCATCAAGGCGGTCAGCAGGCGCTTGGCGTTGTTGGGAGAGCGCAGCAGGTGAGCAGTTTCAAGGAGAGCCTCAAGTTCGTCGGCGGCGACCAGGGCCACGTCGCGCGCGCCGCGCCTATGAATGATCAAGACCTCGCGACTCTCCGCGACCTCATCGCACAGCGATGCGAGGTTCGCTCGCGCTTCGGTATAACTTGTCTCTTTCGGCATATATATCCCGTACAGGAATGCAGTACATATGCATAATGCCTCCTTTGACGAGCTAAACCAAATCGTCACCGCGTAACTTTCAGCTCTCGCCCCTGCCAGAAACCCTCGAACGCGATCGACGAAATGAAGACCAGCATCAGCTAGAATAAAGGCCATAGCTTGAACCTGAATCACCGGAGTCTCATCATGGCCCAATTTTTAGCGGGCACCTCAGGATGGAATTATCGGAACTGGCGCGGAAGCTTTTACCCCGAAGATTTGCCGCCTGGAAAATACCTCGCGTTCTATGCGCAAACGATGCGGCTCCCAACGCAGAACTTCTCGAACGCCCGGTGGCATAAGCAGACGCCTCGCAAACCGGAAGATGCTAAAATAGCCATCTGTCTAATGTTTGCTAATGTTTGAATTCGACAAATACGACCCGAAGCTTCATCGCGAAAAACCGGCGGCGCCCGCGATGAACTATGCACCTGCCGACGATGTCGAAGGCCTCGCGTTTCTCCACTGGGGTGAGCATTGCGTCGAGTGCGCGGCGCCTGCCTGCTACTCGAGCTGCGACCTCTATCAGCCGCGCTCCGACCAGCGCTGTCGCCGGTTCGCATTCGGCGCGTACAAGAATCCGTCGTTTGGCTCGATGCGCGGATATGGCGTCGAGGTCTCCTTCAAGAAGTGGGCGAAGATCGAGGCCTTCGGCGATACGGCGGTCCATCCCATCGGCACGATCCTGCGATGGGAGCGGATGGTCGAGGCTGGTGCACCGATTGCCAACGTCGTCGGGCGCATCGTGAAGGGCGCGACCGGGAAGCGCGTATGGGGAGAGCTCACCTACACGGCGGCGGAAAAACTTACTCGTCGGCTCAACCAGCGCGGCAGCGATGGCCCGCAAGCCGAGGCCTTTCTGCTCGAAGTGTACAATCCGACCGAGAGCGAAATTCGCCTGCAGGTAATCTTCGCCGTTTCGATCGATGACGTGAAGCGCAACGGCCAGCAGGCGCCGATGGTGCCGCCGTCGATCAATACGGTCGCGCTGCCGCCCGGTTATTCGCGCCATGAATTGCCGGCGCGGTCGTTCCGGCAAATCCTCGATCGCGGAGTGCCGTTCAAAATCACCATGGTGCCGGAGGCCGATGGAAACGGGCGGCTGGTTTTCCTCAGCGCCGATTTGGTGCGGTTCAAGCCGCGGCCGGCGGCGCGCGCCGATGCGCGCAAAATCAAATGCGTCGTATGGGACCTCGACAACACGCTATGGAAGGGCACTCTGGTCGAGGGCGACGAGGTCACGCTCAATCCGGGAATCGCGGACCTGCTCAAGTACTTCGACGAGCGCGGGATTCTACTCAGCGTCGTCAGCAAGAACGACTTCGATCCCGCGTGGAAGAAGCTGCAGGAACTTGGCGTCGCGGAATATTTCCTCTATCCGCAAATCGACTGGCTGCCCAAGAGCCAGAAGATCGGGAACATCGCAAAAAATCTCAATATCGGAATCGATACCTTCGCCTTCATCGATGACAACCAGTTCGAGCTCGATGAAGTATCGAGTGCGATTCCCGAATTGCTGCCGATAAAATTCGATGCGGATCGAATCGGCGCGCTCAAATCCGATCCCCGCTTCGAGGGCAGCGTGACCGAGGAATCACGCCAGCGCCGCAAGATGTACCAGCAGCAGGTGTCGCGCGAGAAGGAAGAGCAGAACTTCGGTGACGATTACCTCGGCTTCCTCGCATCATGCGGTATCACCGTGGAAATCGGCGGCTACTCTGAGGACGACGGCGAGCGCGTCGCCGAGTTGGTGCAGCGAACCAATCAGCTAAATTTTTCCGGCCGCAAATATTCGCGCGACGAGTTGCAGCGAGTCATCGCGAACCCGACGCTCGGCAAATACATCTTGCGGGTGAGCGACAAATACGGCTCGTATGGCACCGTGGGCTTTTGTCTGGTGAAGGATCGCCCCGACACCCTCGAGGTCCTCGACTTCATGCTCTCATGCCGGGTGCAATCGAAATTCATCGAACAGGCGCTGTTCAGCCATCTGCTCGAGCATCACAATCCACGCGGTGCGAAGGCGATTTGGGTCAACTTCCATAAGACCGACCGCAACACCCCCGCTCATAACGTGCTGCGCGCGATCGGCTTTACGCCCTGCGACCTGGCCCGTGATGGAGTCGTCGAAGGAATGATCTTGCGCACCATCGAGCCGCTCAAATGCGACTTCATCTCGGTGCGATGCTCGGCTTCGGCGGGCGCGATCGCGTATGACGAAAAAGCCGGCGCCGCCGGTTCAGAGACAAGGGCCTCGACCAATGGTCGCGCCGGCTGAGATTCCCACCAACACTGCGCAACCCGCCGGTGCGATGGATTCGGAATCACCGCGCGTCGTCGTGCGCATGGTGAAATTTGTCATTAGCCTGGCGTTCTATGCTGTGACAGAAAGCTGGCGCGCACTGCTGCGAATCTTCGGAAGAACGCCGCCGCCGAGCGCGGTAGTGATCTACTATCACCACGTGCTGAGCGAGCAGCGCGAGAGCTTCGCCCGCCAACTGGATCATCTTCTGCGCTGGACCAAGCCGCTACGCGCCGACTCCATCGAACTTCCCGCCGAACTCGCCGCCCCCGATGCGCGCTACTCGATCGTGACGGTGGACGACGGATGGAAGAGTTTCGCCGACAACGCGGTGCCGGAACTCGAGCGGCGAAATATCCCGGCCACCATCTTCGCGATCTCCGATCGGCTGGGTCAAAGCGTCGACGGGATCACCTTCGATCGCCTGGTCAGCGCCGATGAACTCCGCGCGCTCGAGGCTGGGGTCGTCACTATCGGATCGCATACCGCGACGCATGCCAAAATGACGGCGCTGAGCGAGCAAGACGCTCTCCGTGAGCTGCGCGAGTCGCGCGAGAAGCTCCAGGCGATTACCGGTCACGAGGTCGGGTCCTTCTGTTTCCCATACGGCGCGTATAGCGAGGAGCTGATCCCGCTTTGCCGCGAGGCCGGCTACCAGCGCGTTTTTACCTGCATGCCGGCGCTCGCGGACCCGTCGCAATTCGTGCTCGGAAGAGTTCGCGTGGATCCGACCGATCTGCCTCTCGAGTTTCATCTGAAACTGATGGGCGCGTATCGATGGCTTCCGATGGCGATTGGGTGGAAGCGTCGAGTCCTGACGGCGCTTCGCGGCGGTTCGCGCAGCGTCAGCCGATCCAAGAGCGTCCCGGCCAACTGAGCAGTTCCGGGTAGGGGGTGTTCGCGAACGCCCCGTCGAATCTGGATCGCGCGAAGCGCATCAATTCTGCGCCGTCGGCATTGATGGGCTTAGAATCGTTTCGAACGAATGATTTGAAAGGACCCAAGCCGTCAAGGATTCAACGGCAAGAATTCAATGGTCAGCTCACGAACCGCTCCTGCGAGGAATCCGAATCGCGTTGTCGTGCTCGGCGCCTTACGCTTTTATCGAACGAAACATCGCCACCACCGCGGGCATCTCGTCGAGCGCCTTCTGGCGTTCGGTCGCGGTCTGTTCCTGTACTAACAATCGGTAGCGTTCGCCTACCGCCCAGGCGAGGCCGAACAGTAGTCCGATCACTCCGAGGAAATCATCCACCGATGCTTCCGACATGTTGTGAATCAGGCACGGAATTACGACCAGCAGAGCCAGCGGCTTGAGATTCCACGGGTCTTCCTTTTGCCGCATCGCAAACCACCACGGACGCAGAACAATGAAGAGCCAGAAGAGCGTTGCGGGGATGCCGATGCCGATCATGTGATTGAGGTATCCGTTGTGCAACGAACTCTGCGAGCCCAGGTCCCATGGACCGTACCAAATGGGAAAATATTTGCTTTGGAAAATCGCGCCCGCGACTTCATAGCCATAGCCGGTGAATGGCCTGCGCCTGATCTCCTGAACGACGAACGCCCACATCTCGGTGCGGCCAGTCAACGTCGTCACGTCGCCGCGCCCGGTATATTCGCTCAGGTTATGGCCCAAGAGCGGCAGCACTGCGATGAGCAGGCCGGCCGCGGCAGCCAATAGCAGGACTCCTCGCAGCCGATAGCGCCACAGGATGTAGAGGACAACTCCGGCCCCCAATGCGACGAACGGGGTACGCGAGTCGGCGATCCCGCACTCTCCAATCGCGAGCAGCGCGCTCGCCGCGAACCATTTCTTTCTGCGAGGTTCGAAGCGACTCCAGAAGGCGAGGGTGGGAGCGACCGTGGCGAGCATCAGGACGCCCACATCGTTGGGATTGCTGAGCAGTCCACGGAAGCGCAAAACCTGCTGGTTCACCGTGGTGAGGTCAGGAACATCCCAGGTGATACTGTGCGGCAAAGCGACGGCTGCAAATGCCTCGATGACGACGAACACGCCGCATCCCATGAGGAAGCGTTCCACCAGCCGGGTTATGTCCTCGGGATCCTCGAGTTCCCATACCATCGAGCTGACGGCGCAAAAAATCAGCGTCGCATCGGCGAGGCGCGCGATCGAAAACTGCGGCGCGAGAGAGTAGATGACCGTCACCAGCGCCCACAAGAAATAAATGGAATACAACTCAAAACCGCCGCGCCGGAGAATTCCCGAACGCCACACAATGAGTACGCACGGCGCGCAAAACAGCAGCACTCCTCCATAATGCACGCCGGCACGGAGGGCGCCGTCGAGAAAAAAGCTCTTGATGAGAAGCGCAATCATCACCAGCGGCACAATCAGCCATTGCCGATCGAGGCGCGTGTGGCCGGCCACTTTGTAGACGACAAATGCCGCGGCGACGCCGAAGATCGCCAGCGCCGGAAGGTACGAGCCGCCGTTGAGCATGTACAGCGCCAGCAGCGCGACGACTGCCGCTGCGATCAGCATGATTCCGCGCCGAGGCGCCTCGTTGGTATGGATCAGCAGGCTAGATTGAGCCATTGGCCAGGGCTCCGAGCGCGGTTCGCATGACATCAGGACCGGTAGAGGAGGGGTATTTGTCGGTTGCCAAGGCGTCTCCAAAGAAACGAGAATCTATATCGTCAGCGTCGAGGCTAACGGACGGTAGGCCTACATTTAAGGTTACCAACAGATGGAACCGAATCAATACTTGGGCAGTGCGGCGGGCCCGCCTCATTATAAGTCGAGCTGTCTAACGAGCGCGGTGAAGCGATGAAGAATCTCCTTGCGATACTCGGCAGTGTTACGCCTCCCGGACGATTGCTCGCCGCCACTACGGCGATGTTGCAAGGCGCGCGCGATGCCGATTCCGAAATCGTGACCCAGCTGATAAATCTCGCCGATCGCAAGATCGCCTTTGCCGATGGACGTCCGCCGGAACAATACGGCGACGATACCGCCGCGACCGTCAAGCTGGTGATGGATGCCGACGCCGTGATCATTGCCAGCCCGATCTATCGAGGTTCGATTACCGGCGCGCTGAAAAATCTCCTCGATCAGATTCCGGTCGAGGCGCTGATGAGCAAGCCGGTCGGCATCGTCGCGATGGGCGCTACGACGCATCACTACCTGGGCGTCGATTGGCACCTGCGCGACATCCTCGCGTGGTTCGGGGCGTTCGTGGCGCCAACCAGCGTGTATCTTTCATCGGCGGATTTTGTCGATGGCAAAATTTCCGAAAGCGCGCTGCGGGAAATGCTCAGCCTCGCCGACGCGGTAATCAAAATGACCAAGGTTGCGGGCACTCGCGAGCATCCTCTCGGTCCCAAGCCGCTCGCCGGGCGCCGCAGCTAGCTTCGTTGCGAAGGCGGCGATCATCATTGAGCGCATCGACTTGCTTGCGTAGCGTGGCGCATGAGTTAGATTTAGCGAGCCATTTAGAACGGGAGGACTAATGCTTAGCTCCGCAGCTACATCTTACTCGCAATTGGAGGCCGACTTTTTCGCCGGCCTCAACAGCGTCATCGAACCGTATCTGCGCGCAGGGTTTGGAACGGCGGGGCCGTGCGCGAATGGCATCGTTCTGCTCGAGACGACCGGGCGCAAGAGCGGCCGCATCATCAATGTTCCTCTAATGGCGGCATCGTTTGGCGCCGTGATCCTCGTCAGCACGGTGCGGGCGCGCCGCGCGCAATGGATTCGCAACGTGGCGGCGAATCCCGAGGTTCGTTACTGGCTTCACGGCCGCGCGCACAAGGCGAAGGCCTTCGTGATTGGCGATGGTGAGCGCGCCGCCACCCGCGATCGAATGCCGCTACGCGTGCGCGCGATCGCCTCGATGCTGCATCCCCTCACCATCACCGACGACGTGGCTTTTGCCGTGATGCTGGCGACCTAACCGATCACGATTACCTGCGTCGACGAATCGCGACCTCGCGGACTGCCGGCGCCGAGTCCTTAGACATGTGGAAAAGACTACTGACGCCTGCGTGGAACAGTCGCAGCATCGCATTCATTCGCATCGCAGTAGGTCTGATTTTTTTCACCCAGGGAATTCTGAAATTCATCGATCCGCGTCTAGGGGTGGTGCGGTTCGCGCGGATAGGCTTTCCGATGCCCGAATTTACCGCTCACTTCGTCGGCGCATTCGAGATCATCTGCGGAATCATGGTGCTAGTGGGACTCTTAACCAGACTAGCCAGCATTCCACTGTTGATAGTGATTTTGACGGCGATCTCGACCACCAAAATTCCCGAGCTGTTTCACGCCGGGCAAGGTTTCTGGTTCATGGTGAGCGACGCGCGAACTGATTTCGCGATGACGATGAGTCTGATCTTTTTATTGATCGCGGGGGCGGGTGGCCTATCCCTAGACCTATGGCTCGCCACACTGCCGCATAGACCTAACCCCTAACCCCTTCCCTTTAGGGAAGGGAACTAGAGAGAGTTTGTTTAGCCGTGATAGGTGGTTATCTTCATTCTTTCACCCCTTCCCTAAAGGGAAGGGGCTGGGGGTTAGGTCGGAGTTAGCTGCTAGGTCGGAGTTAGGTGCTAGCTCTCTTCGCGCGCGCGACCTTCAACTTGCGCACATCGAGGCGATTGCCGGTGTTCTCATCGATGACAACCGGCCGCACTTCCTGCTCCGTCTCGCGATCGAACAATGCGATCGGCACGCCCTTCGCGCCCCATAGCCAGTCGCTGCCCCATCGCCACATCGCGGCGAGGACGTCCCAGAACGCGCGGCCCTTTTCGGTCAGCCGATACTCATAGCGCGGCGGATGCTCTTCGTATGCGACTTTTTGTAGGAGGCCGTCCACCACCAGGCGATCGAGGCGCTTGGTCAGTACCGCGCGAGGGATTCCCAGCGCTTGCTGAAAATCCTCGAAGCGGCGGCGGCCGAGGAACGCCTCGCGCATTACCAGCGGCGTCCACCAATCGCCGATGAGGTCGGTGGTGCGCGCGATAGGGCAGGGCCAGCGATCGAAACGCGTGCGCCGCATCAGACGATCGCCTCGATACGCGCGGGCACGTGCTTGTGGAAGGGAGTCCCTGCCAGCCAGTCGCGATGATCCGATGCGGTCAGCTCATTGGGCGCGACGCCGTGCGCGATCGTGATGCCGTCGGCGCCGGGATATTCGAGGCCGCCTCCATTTGGTAGCGAAACATGACCCGGTTGGAGGCGATCGCTCACCTCGATGATGGCCTCGGCGCTACCGCGGCGCGTGGTGATGCGCACGCGGCCGCCGCTCGCGACGCCGAGCGATTGCGCATCGGCAGGACTCATCCGCAGCGCGCCGCCGCGATCCTTGGCGCGCCACGCGGGATCGCGAATGACGGTATTGGCTGTCGAAGAGCGACGTTCGCCGGCCATCAGAATGAACGGGAAGGTCGGGTTGCTCTCGGGTTTCTCAGCGGCGAGCGATTTCAGCTCCTCGATGAGCTCGGGAATGTCGAGGTGGATGCGATGGTCGGGCGTCCTGATGCGCCGCCACGTCTCGTCGTAGCCGTCGACGGAAAAAGTCACGCCGTCGCGGCCATTGAAGATCGCATCGAAGAGCGCGTTGCCGAGTTCGGGTCCGTCGCCGGTAAAACCCGCGCGCCGGATCGCGTCGGGATAGGTCATCGCGCAAGTTTGCGCCGCGCCCCACATGATCGCGGCGGCCTCGTTGCCCTTGCCGAGCGTAGGCCCGAGCGTTTCGTAGAGCACGATGGGCGTGAGCGTTCCGAGCGTGGGATTCGAAGAGGTCGCTTGCAGAAACGCCATCGCGTATGCGGCGCGTCCCTTCGCCGCGGCCTCATGCAGCGGCGCGAGGTCTTCTTCCTTGAGCGCACCCATTGCGCGAACCAGGCGGCGATGAATCTCGGCTTCTGGCAGCGTGCCCGCGAGCGGCTCGATGATCGGCGCGCGCAAATGGAAATAGTTGTTGGGAAAATCGCCGGAGAAAAACGTCGCCTCCCATTTTTCATACTGCGACGACGCGGGCAGCACGTAATGCGCATGGCGCGCGCTCTCGGTCATTGCGACGTCGATGGCGACCACCGTGTCGAGCGAATCGATCGCCTCGCGCATCCGAGCGCTGTCGGCGAGCGAATGCAGCGGGTTGGCGCTCTCGATGATCATCGCGCGAAAGCGCTTCGGATGATCGGTGAGGATTTCATCGGGAATGACGTTGCATGGAATCATACCGCCGATAATGCGATGGCCGCCGACCGGGCTGCGGCGATCCTTCATCACGTCGCCGACCAGCTTGCCCATGCTGGTGTGCAGGTTCATCGCGCCCTTGCGTCCGAAATTTCCGGTAACGCAAAAAATGAGCTTCTCGAGATACGAATTGAGCGTGCTATGCGGCGACATCTCGATGCCGAGATCCTCGAGCACCGACACACCGCCGGTCGCGCGCGCGATTCGCCGCGCCACCTCGCGCACCAGATCCTCGCTCAAGCCCGCGCGTGTGCTGTAGTCCGCGATGGGAACCTCTCGCAACGCATCGAAGAGGTCGGCGCCGCCGGTCGCATGCTCGCGCAGAAATTCGTGCGCGATGAGATCCTCCTGCACCATCACGGCGAGGAGCGCGCTGAGGCAAAACGCATCGGTGCCGGGACGCACCTGCAGATGATAATCGGCCAGCTCGGCGGTCTCGGTGCGGCGCGGATCGATGACGATGAGCGCGCGATTCGGATCGGCGGAAATTTTGCGTAAGGTCGGACGCGCGCTCTGGAAGCCATGCGACTGCCACGGATTCTTGCCGACGAAGACCGCGACCTCGGCATGCTCGAAGTCGGGCGACGGACGCCCTCCGGTGAGGCGGCCCTCGACCCAGAACTCGCCGGTTTTTTCCTGCGCGAGCGCGTTGGAGGCATACACGGCCCCGAGTGCGCGCCGCGTCGCGGTGCTGTAGGCGCCGCACAAATGATTTCCCTGTCCGCCGCCGCCATAATAGAAGATGCTCGCGCCGCCAAATTCATCGCGCACCCGCATCAGGCGCGCGGCGACCTCAGCAATCGCGGTATCCCAATCGATCTTCTCGAAAGTGCCGTCAGCGCGACGACGCAGCGGCGAATCGAGGCGGTCCTTGCCGCTCTGGTAATAGTCGATGCGCTGCGCCTTCTCGCATGCGTATCCATGCGAGGCGACATGATCCTTGTTGCCGCGCACGCGCGTGATGCGCCGACTCTCGACTCTGACTTCGAGGCCGCAATTTACGCTGCACAGGATGCACGCGGTCTTTTCCCATCCGTCGGAGGCCCTTGCTGATTCGCTCATGTTGATACTCCGTGAAAGTTCATCAAGCGAACTACTCAGTTCAACAAGAGAATGGACCTACGGCAGCCCCAAAGCAAGCGAAACCTAGGTTGCCCGGGAGAAATCGGACGTCCTCAGCATGACTGCAAAAGTGGGCTTAAACGCAGTAAATAAGCTAATTCGATTATTTTTATCTTATCGTTCCAATCGGCCGAATTTGCCTTTGACCTTCGTCGTCTAACTCTCCAGCATCCAAAGGGGGGACGCTCGTCCAGATGTGAAAATCTTTTCGGAGGCACTTGGCGATGTCCATCTTCCATTCGAACGTATCCGGAACCGCCGCCTTGCGATCGGCGGATACTGCCATGCTCCCTGAACCATCGCCTGCACCGTCGCGCCCGCTCATCCTGCCACCGGCCGCGGCAATCGATGGGCAAGCAGCTCCCACCCGCATTCTCAGCAGCGCGAAGGCGACCCCGCCAAGCCCCATCGGCACGCGCGAGTACGTCGCCGCCGGATCCCGCATCAAGGGTGTTCTGCATTTCGACACCTTCGCGCAAATCGACGGCCAGGTGGAAGGCGAAATCCGCTCCGAGGACACCCTCGCGATTGGCAACAGCGCCGTCATCAATGCGCAAATCACCGCGCGCTCGGTGGTGGTCTCTGGACAGGTCAAGGGCGATATCATCGCCGCTAATCGCATTGAGCTGCGCGAATCGGCGCGGGTGGTGGGCAACCTGACCTCGCCGACCGTCGTGATGCAAAACAGCGCGTGGTTCGAGGGCCATTGCAGGACGCAGTCTGCCGAACCGGCAGACGCTAAGGTTGATGAGGTCGCCGCGGCCGATTCCGAGACGCGTCCGGCTTCGACCTCGTCGCGTGATGAGGGCAAACGAAAAAGGTGGTTCTCGCGCAAACGCGCCTGACCCTCGGCGCTCGTAAGACATTCTCGCGACTATAGCTCCTGCCGATACTTCCACGAGTGCGTCTAGGTCGCGCTACCCGTGCGCCTGCCGTTTATGCGAGATTCGCTCCACTAGCGGGAGGCCCGTATGGAACGCGCGCGTGTGAACGGAATTGAAATCGCCTACGAACTTCGCGGCACATCATCGGATGAAGCCCGTCCCATTATCGTCATGATTCACGGCGCGCAAGGCGATCAGACTATGTTCACCGGACTGGCGTCGGCATTCGCCAGTGCGTACCGCGTGCTCACCTTCGACCAACGCGGCTCCGGACTAAGCGAGAAGCCCGACATGCCGTACAGCATCGCGATGCTGGCCGACGATACCGCCGCGTTGATGGATCATCTGAAGATTCCGTCGGCGCATATCATCGGAGTCTCGATGGGCGGGATGATCGCGCAGGAATTCGCGCTGCGCCATCCGCACAAGGTTCGCGCGCTCGTTCTGGGCTGCACGACGGCGGGCGGGCCGAAGTCGATTCGCATCGGCGGAGACGCAGTGGCGAGCGCATATTCCACCCAGCCGATGACGGCCGAGGAGCGCGGCAAGGCATTGGCGGAAGCGGCCTTCACCAAAGGCTACGTCGCGAAGCATCCCGAGGTCGTCGCCTCGATGATCGAGTCGCGCCGCAGTCGCCCCATCGATACAACCGGTTTCGGCCACCGCATGAAAGCCGCCATGGAGCATGACACTTACGATCGGCTTTCGGAGATTCGATGTCCGACGCTGGTGATCACGGGCAAGGACGATGCGCTCATCTCTTGGGAAAACTCTCGGCTTCTTGCGGAACGCATCAAGGGCGCAGAGCAGGTGATTCTGGAACCGGCAGGTCATTGCTTCTGGCTGGAACAGCCCGAGGAATCGAAGGATGCGATCTCCGGATTCCTAAGCCGACACTAAGCTCGCCATTCCGTCTCTCGAAATTCGCGCGCACGCGATGCGATGCCGCTAACACTTCGAATCAGCCTCTCGTGCCATGAGACTGTGAGGCATTTCCCGCACCACTGCGCCGCGAGATCCAGATCAAGTTTCTGCAACAGTGCCGTCATATCGACGTGAACTGCACAGCGTATATATGCGCATCGCAGAAACCAGATAGCTCGTATAGGGGAGACCGCTGTGGCACGGACAAGCACCTCGACAAAGCTCCCGAAGGGACCGCGCCGCCGCCGTTTTGGATTCGCGGATTGCTGATTCTAACCTGCACGGCCGTAAGCTTCGCGCATGGTTGAGGTTGCAACCAGGCTGCCCGCCGACTTAATCGTGATGGTCACTCACGGTCGGCGCGGGTTGGCGCGGCTGGTCGAAGGGAGCGTCGCGGAGAAAGTATTGCGCAAGGCTCCGTGCCCGGTCCTGGCTGTCCGTCAGGAGCAATAGGCCAACTTCCCTTCACCGCGTCACCTCCGTCTAAGATTGAACGCCAAGTCGGCCTAGCCATGGCCGTGGCCCGAATTTTCGCAGCCTAAGTCTACAGCTCTGCGGATCAGTGTATCCTCGAGCTGGTTAGCGTCGCCATCAGAGAGTTGCGCTGTCGTTGCTCCTGCCCCTGGCGTTCGTATTCAGAAATTTCGCTGCGGGTGATTTTCTCGTTTTCCCGATCGGCTTCGGCGCTGCACTCGGCAATTTGCCGGTCGCCCTCCGCTCGTATCGTCTTGATCCGAAGGTCCGTCAGAGTATCTCCGCTGGCGGCGACTTGCGCGATTTCAAGGTTAATCTCCCGGACGGTTTTCTCCTCGCACTGGCGCTCAAGTTTCGAAACCAATGCGGCTTGCTCATCCAAAGTTCTCCGGTCTGAAGAGGATTGGGACAGAGATGCGCATCCTGCAACCAACATCGCCGCGAGGAAGGCGAGCTTCTTCATCGGAATCGATAATCGCCGCGTGACTTTCGAGAGTCAACGCCGATGTGCTCAGTTCCCGCTCCCTCCCGCGGGCTTCTGTTGCAGGAGGGGGACCACCGCGTCGTCCAGGGCCTTCCCTGTCACCGCAGTGCTATTGGGAGTGAATCTGTAACGGATGACGCCCTCGCGATCGATCACAAAGGTCATCGGCAGGGTGCTAGGCGCATTGAAGCCGTTGGTCTTGGCGTCCTCCAGCATCGCAATCGGATAGCTTATCGATTGCGCAACCTTAGTCACGTCGCCACGATCGTGATGACGATCCGCACTCAGACCTAGCATCTCGAGTCCTTCAGCATGATAGCGTTGATAGAATGCGTTCAGCGCCGGCATCTCTGCGCGGCAAGGCGGACACCAGGTAGCCCAAAAGTTGATGACCACGACCTTGCCGCGCAGTGTCGCGAGGTCAAAGGTCTCGCCGTTCAGCTCCTGCACGGCCAGCGGCGGCGCAGGATTACCGACTGTCGCGGAAGCGAACGCGAATCCCATGGCATAAACCACTATCGCGACACCCACCGTAAGGGTGACGATCCAGGTTGCAGGCCGCACGAAACGCCTCCTCGCTTAGAAGTCGTAACTCAAAATCAACTTGGTCGCGAAGGCATTGGTCAGTTGATAGCCGACCATGTTCTTGAAAACAGGCACTTCGATATCCGCATAGACCCGCACATTCGCAATCATTGTTTCAATGCCCGGCGAGATTGTTACTCTATCGTAACCGCTGTTGTCTGGATTGGCATTGATGCCGCGGTCGCGCGTGCGGTCGCTACCCAGAATAGACAACATCGGTGCGAGTTCCATCAGCGGACCGACGACGCCGAAGTCGTAGTAGGTCCCAATAGCTCCATCGAACTCCCTGCCCGGCTTGTAGTGGTCCTGAAATGCGAACGGCAAATCGTACATAACCTGGATGAACCAGCCGAAGGGGCGATCCGCCAAGGTGAACGGCGTATTGCCCGTTTTGTAACCGCCGAGCAGCAGATCGGTGCTGCCCGTTCCAATCTGGGTGTCACGATCAAATGGCGGATAATGCCAGTCGCCGCTCGGCACCTTGAAGCCGGCCAAAAAGCCGGTCGACATATCCTCGGACAGGCCGGTCCACATACCGAGCAGGCGGATGTCGCCGATGGAGTTCTGGTTGAACGACATGACATCCCCATCGTTGCCGGCGTAGGCGCCCGTATAGTCCCGCTGCCAATAGGGTACTTCGATCATTGCGCCCCAACTTCGATTGAACATGTATTGGCCGCCGACGGTGACGAAGTTGGTCTCCAGCTTCTTGTCATTATTTTGGTGTTCGGAGGCGGGCTGCGTCGCGTGCCAATCGATGTATTGGTCCATGAAGTCGTATTCGACCCACGCCATCCCGCCCGCGCCATTGGGAAGCAGCGAAGGCGTCGCTACTTCGAAGACGCCGCATCCGCAAGCGCACGCCCAGGTCAAACTGGGCGTGATTCCGACCAGGACGCCCGATAGCGCAAGCAGCCACAAGGCGGTCCTCAAGACGTTCCATCGAGATTTTCGGGTTCGCGACCGAACCGCAATTGTACAAATCGATTCCATAGGTAGTCCCCGCAAAGGTTGCGTGAAAACATCGCGTCAAAGCGCGCGACGCCCACGAGGCGCAACGTCATACAAAAGCAATGTGCGTGAAGAGAACGGAGACCTAGACGAATTGCTCTGGCGGAGGAGTATCGGGCGCAGCTGGCTCGGCGTTCAATCGAGCTATCACTCTTACGAAGATGGAACCCATGTTACATAAGATAAAGCCAGACTCGACGGGCGGCGCCGGACGCGCAAGCAGGATGCTCGTCGTCACGCACGACGCTTGGAGCGGCTGACAAATGTCTATAGTCAGTTCGGGATGGTTGGGGCCTGTAACCACGACGACTGCGGCGCAAAGTGAAAGGCTGCCCAACAGGATGATACCGGCAATTATCGAACTGAGGGCTCGCAGCTCGAGTTTTGAAAATGATTGTCTCATCGACTCGTTATTATCTCTAGAACAGCCAGCGCGAGCGTTCAAGCATAAGTTCAAGGATACGCGGGTTAATTTCCGCAGTCTGGGCGTCGACGGCACCCACCATGTTCCCGCCGGAGTCGCGCGCCAGGAGGAAGCGAAGTTGTTTCCCCGCCGCGGCGATTCCCTATTCTAGGCCGGAGAACAAGGCTGTTGCTCAAGCCTCGGGAATCAGCAGTGCAGCAAGCGAGGCCGAAAACGGCGGTACTGCTACTTCCAAAGCCAGCTTGGGGAGTACGGCGGAAGCGATAGCGGACACTGCCAAGACTACCGCGACCGCGAGCGGGGAAAAGGCCGAGGCGACCGCCGTGGTCTTGGGAGGCACCGGCAAAGCTACCGCGAGTGGAGCCAATTCCAGCGCGGAGTCGCTTATCGAGAAGGCTGGTGGAGGCAACGTGATATCCGTCGCTGTCGCCGGCGGTCAAGCCGTAGCGGTCATTCCGAGTGGAGGAGGGGGCAACGCGACCGCTCATGCAACAGGCCTCGGTCTTGCGGAAGCAGCGGTAGAAGGAGGGACCGCCTCAGCCACCGCTAATGGAGCCAGTAGCGTCGCCGCCAGTGAAGTGGTCAGTGGAAACGGCAAAAGCACCGCCAGCAACGGCGGCGAGGCGGTAGCCGCAGTTGAGGCGGATTGCAAAGTTCAGGCTAATGCGTCCGGCAGCGGTAGCATTGCCGAAGGAACCTGCACCATCGCCGGCAGCGCGATTACGGTTCAAGCTACCAAGGGTTCTGAGGCGGTGGGCAGCGACACCAGTCCGCCGATGTGCACGCCGGTCAATGGTGGCATCGCAAAAGTTCATAGCCCGATGGTGGATTGCGGCTGATATATAGCGCAACGCGAGTTCTTTATTTGTGATGGGGAAGCTTCCGACGACGCGCGAGGCCATCGCGCATCTGCGCGAGATGGAGCGCTTCTGGGACGTCGCCCTCGATGCCTTCAAACGATACGCGGAGAAGCGCAAACGACGATTCGCAAATCGATTTTTTGTCGCTCGCCCGCCGGAGTTCTCCTTCAAGGTGTTCTGCGGCGAGATGGCCGAATGGGACTAAGTGCGTCGCCTTCAGCAACAATTTCAGCGGTGTTTGCTGGTGCTCCCGCTTGCAGCATGGCTGATGTTGGGCGCTGCTGGAGCGGGCGCGTGGAACGTCGGCTGCGTCGGCGCCTGGTGAAACCCCGAATTGCTCGCGGTTATACCCTGACCCTGCGGATGAGCGCCGATCCCTGCCGCCTCGTGATTCGCATTCGTAGCCACGCCGGTGCGCACGTCGTGGCCTCCGAACTCCTGCGGCCTTAGCTCGCGAGCATGCTCTTTCTGATAATCGTTGCTCCGCTCCAGCGTGTGTCGATATGCCTCGTCAGGATGGTTCCAATCATGCCGATGTTCCTGCCAATAGGCGGATCGGAACCATTCGGGATGACCCTCATGGTCACGTCTCATCCAGCCCGGATAGGCCTCGGCCCAGCCAGGATGATGGGCATAGAACCACGCCGGATTGCGCTCGTGCCACCATCCCGCATAGTGCCACACGTGATTGTCGTCATAGTCCCCGTAAGTCCAGACCGGGTACTGTTCCCAAAATGGCGACATGAACCAATCCGGATGCTTCTCATGGTCCATCTCCCACCACTCCTGACGCTCGACGGCCCATTCGGGATGGTAACGGTAAACCCAATCGGGATGGCGTTCATGCCAGTATTGCGAGTCATGCCAGACGTGATGCGAATCGGCTAGTCCATGTCGCTCGGCCCTCGCGGCGGGCGCGTAGATCGCCAGACATAACAAGAGCGCGGCTATTCGTTGCGCGATTTTCATCGTTTTCTCCACACTCGAGGTTGAGCTTCGATGCCGTTCACTCCGGCGGATGATCGGGGCCTTCTGAAGAGGGCGCTTCGCTACCGCCCGACGACTGCGCTTCGTTCCCCATCGGACTCGCGTTCGTGTCGCTCGGCGCGGTCCCTGCGGATTGGCATTCGTTGGCGCATGCGGCGAACGTCTGATCGCACGTGTCAGTGCATTGCTTCAGCGCAAGTCCGGCCTGCCCGGCTTGGCCCATCAATCCTCCCAGCGCTTGACCGATTCCGCTGGTCGCGCTGCCAATCAGATTGCCAACCGTGCTCGGCGCATTTGCAGTCGCGTCATTTCGACATTTGCCGGCACACACGACCTGGTCGCTCTGACATGAAGATGTGCAGGCTTCTCCCGTCGGCGCCGAAGTATTATCGCCGGCAGCTGATGATGACGGACTCGAGGCAAGCGCGAGGTTAATTTCGATCCGATTCTTGATCCGAACGCGCCTCACCCCGAGGTAGTCCTTGGCTTTGACTTCGGCATCATGCTTTCCGTACGCGCTGCGCACCTGACCAGATAGCTCCATTGACTTTGCGATCCCGGTACTTGTGGTAAACACCGCAGCGTCTACGAAGGGGAGATGATGAGCGTGTAGAAACTGGCTCACCTGCTTGCTGATGTCGTCATTCAAAGCGGGGACTTCGGTCGCCGCCTTTGGAGGTACGGCAGGAGGCGGAACTTCAGCCGAAGCGACGCTTTCATCGTGCGATGCGGAAGCAGCTTGCGGGGCTGCTGCTTTTGGCACCGATACCGGCGGATTGCCGGTCTGCTGCCGCGTAACCTGGTGGGGAATTTGCCCTGTTGAGGCTGGTGGCTGCGCCGCCGCGAGCGTGCTGGTTTGCGGCGACATCGCCACCACGGGAGGCGCCGCGGTCGTAAGCGCGGTCTGTTGCTTTGCGTCGGATGCGACGGAGGAATTCTTCGTATGCAAGTAAAGTAGGCCCGTCACCGCGACCACGACGATCGCGGCAAGCACCGCAAGCGGACCAAAGTAGCCACTTCCCTTCGACGGCGTCGAAACTTGCTGCGTCTGACGCTGCGCGATGTCGGAGAGGAGTTTTGTCGCCTGTTCCCAGCGCTCGTCTTGCTCCTGCACGCGCTGCCTGAGCCGCTGTAACTCCTGGTCTGACTTTTCGCCCTCGCTGGGAGTTTTGTCTACCGCGATCGCCGCGACCTGGGCGACTTCCTGTATCGACGCAGGAGGCTGCTCCCGTGCGCCGAGCGCCTGCGTATCGAGTGGCGCCGTACCATCTCCCTGCCGCACACCATCGGCCCGCTCTATAGAGGGCTCAGGCTCGCTAATCTCGCGGGGTTGAAGCGCGGCGAGACCTGGGCCTCCAGACGCGATGCCCCCTTCGTTCGGCTGCTTTTGTTCTGACATGGTGTCGACTCCCGCGCGTGACAGCCACGACGTTGACGTACCGTCGTCGGCATCAAAACAGGCGAATCCGTCCACTAACGGACTATGTGGTAGGCCATGCTATGGTAAGATGACTTCTGGTTCCGGCTGTCCTTCACGAAGATACAGGATCCCCTTGGCCTGACCAGCGTGTCTCTATTCGGCCCACTAGTGGTGTCCATAGCCCAGCGCCTTCTCTATTGCAAGGTTAGCAAACTCATTGTGAACTATCTCTGGCTAACCCGAGCGCGTTTCGGCCAACGTGTTCCTTGGCCGCTGCTCGACAACTTCTTGTTATAGAAGGATGCTGATTTGTTACGGTCGCGCGTTCGCGCGGCTATCTAAAAGGAGGGCATGCATTATGGCAGCATGTCCCGTCGTTCTCGCCGTCCCCTCCCGATCCAGTCGTCGTCCCATCGTCGTCAGCCGGCGCCGTATCGAGGCCAACCGGCGCAAGGGACTAATGCGCGAAAGTTCATCAAGTGAACTATTGAGTTCAACAAGAGAATGGACTACCTCTTAATCGGAATGCATCGGCGAGGATTTGCGGTTTCGCGGCGCGAGGACTGATGCTACGAAATCCTTATCAAGCGCAGCGCTCCGATGAGGTTATACAAGATGGCTGAGCCGGCCCTCGAACATCATACCGCGCGCGTCAACGACGTGATGCTTCATTACGTCATCGCGGGCAAGGGCGATCCGGTCGTCCTGCTGCACGGATGGCCGCAGACCTGGTACGAATGGCGCAAGATTATTCCCGCGCTCGCCGCGCGCTACACCGTGATCGCACCCGATATGCGCGGGATCGGCGATTCCTCCAAGCCGGTGAGCGGATATGACAAACGCACCGTCGCCGACGACATCTACAAGCTGGTCCGTAAACTTGGGCATGAGAAGATTTTTCTGGTCGGCCACGATTGGGGCGGTCCGACTGCGTATGCCTATGCTGTCGCGCATCCGGCCGACGTGCGCAAGCTGGTGATCCTCGATGTCGGGATTCCGGGCGGCAGCACCGAACGCGCGTTTCCGTTTCGGCCCGGCGGCGTGTGGCATATGCAGTTCCACAACGTGCGCGACCTGCCCGAGGCGCTGGTGGCCGGCCGCGAGCGTATCTACCTGAGATGGTTCTATCGCACCGCGTATAATCCGACCGCGATTACCGAGGAGGATATCGATGAGTACGTGCGATGCTACTCGGCGCCGGGCGCGTTGCGTGCGGGTTTCGAATACTATCGTGCGGTTTTCGCCGATGCGGAGCACAATAAGGATGGGCCGAACAACAAGCTCAAGATGCCGGTGCTGGCGCTCGGCGGCGAACGCGGCTTCGGCGCGATCGCGAAACGCTCGATGGAGCAGCTTGCGGAAAATGTGCGCGGCAGCGTGATCGAGAAATGCGGTCATTGGATTCCCGAGGAGCGGCCGGAGTACCTGACCGAGCAGTTGCTGACATTTTTCGCGGAACCATAAGTCGGAATATTAGTCCGTTAGTGATCACTCTGGAGTAAGCATCATGATGCGACGATTTCAGTTCGAGAAAGAGCTTTACGAATCGCTGAGCTGCCTGCCGATGACGGCGCGGCGCAAGCTCGACCAGCTCGGCATCAAGCTTGGCCTCGAGCAATGGCAGCAGCTCGGGCGCGGCGAGCGGCTGATGATTTGTCATGCGCCATACGCGTCGGATGAGGAGGCGGAGGCGCTGCGCATCTTCATCAACGAGGTGACGCTCGCGAAGTGCGGGACGACGCCGAAGGACCTGCCCGAGGAGAAGCGGAGAAGCGCGCAGCCACCGGCCTCGGCGCCGGCGCTGCTGGTGGAAAGTGCGAAAGCGAGTGGCGTCGCGCTGACGCAATCGGCCTGGTCGGCGCTCGACGACGACCAGCGCTACGCGCTCATCAAGTTGGGAGTCGAGAAACAAAGTCACAACCTAAAGGCGGCGTTGGACGAATTTGTGAAATGATGTGAAGCATTGCTGAGTTGAGGCCCGAAGGGGGCGCGTAGCGCCGCGCCGCAGGCGCTCGCGAGGCGGAGCAAAGCGGAGTTGAGCGAAAAAATAAAGGAGAGATTATGGAGAGCATACGCTTCGACGACCTCGAGAAGCTGCAGACGAAGGTGAGCAAGGAGTATGGCCCATGGAGCGAGCCGATCGAGGTGAGTCAGAAAAAGATCAATGAATTCGCGGATGTAACCGGCGATCATCAGTGGATTCACCTCGACATCGAGCGCTGCAAAAAAGAAAGTCCGTTCGGCGGACCGGTCGCACATGGCTTTTTGACCTTGAGTCTGTTGCCGGCGTTTCAGACGAAGAATGATTGGAACGTCGTGGGATATCGCAACGTCGTCAACTACGGAGGAAACAAGCTGCGCTTCATTTCGCCCGTGCCCGCAGGATCGAAAGTCCATGCGCATACTCGCATCGTGGCGGTCGAGGCGCGGCCGCAAGGCACGCAGGTCACTCAGGAGACCAGCGTTCATGTGGTCGGGAACGATCGTCCCGCGCTCACCTACGAAGGCATTTTTCTCTACGTTAAGTAGCAGCGGCGGAGGTCGCCTCGATGGCAGAAAATAAGCTTCCGGTTGCGGTGGTCACCGGCGTCGGTCCCGGACTCGGCGCCGCATTGGCGCGACGTTTCGCGAAGAGCTATGCGGTGGCGCTCAATGCGCGCAAGTCAGATTTCATCGGTAAGGTGGCGATGGAGATTAGAGGCGCGGGTGGCCAGGTGCTCGAAGTGCCTGCCGATATTGGCGATCCTGCGCAGGTGGCCGCGATGTTCAAGGCGATTCGCGAGCGCCTCGGCGCGCCCGAGGTGCTGCTTTACAACGCAGGCAGTGGCTCTTGGGGCACCATCGTGGACATCACGCCCGCGCAGTATGAGAACGACTGGCGCGTCAATGCCCTCGGCGCGTTCGCCAGCGCGAAGGAGGTCGCACCCGAGATGATCGCGCGCGGCCGCGGCGTGATGCTCTTCACTGGCGCCACCGCCGGGGTGAAGGCGGGTCCGAAGTCGGTGTCGTTTGGCCCGGCGAAATTCGCGATGCGCGGGCTGGCGCAGTCACTCGCTCGCGACCTCGGTCCCAAGGGAATTCACGTCGCGTGGATCAATGTCGATGGCTCCATCGACATCCCGGGGCGCAAAGTCGGCAACTACACCAGCGAAGACATGCTCAACCCTGACGCGATCGCCGAGACCTACTGGCACCTCGCGCATCAGGATCGCAGCGCATGGACGATGGAACTCGAGGTGCGTCCCTTCAAGGAGAAGTTCTGACCTAAGGCGACGTAGACGGCGGAGCCGAGACCCGAAGGAGGCGCGTAGCGCCGCGCCGCAGGCGCTCGCGAGGCGGAGCGTAGCGGAGTCGAGCGAAAATATAATGGTCAAATTCGATCACATGGCGATGCCGGTCAGCAATCCGAAAGTTTCGCGCGACTGGTACGTGAAGAATTTCGGTTTCGAGGTCGAATTCGAAAACGCCGGCGTCATCGCGATCAAGGACGACGCGGATTTCACCATCTTCCTCTACAAGCCTCAGGGCTCGCTCGGCGGCGTGAAGTGCACGCTCACCTTGCAGGTCGACGATGTCGAAGCGAAGCATCGCGAGCTGGCCGCAAATGGCGTGAAGTTCGATAAACCGCCCGGCAAGTTTTTTTGGGGTTATGGTGTGGAACTTTTCGACCCCGACGGATACCTGCTGAACCTGTGGGACGAAGTCTCAATGCGCGAAAAGGGCGGCGGATGAAGCGATCGCGCGAGTCCTGATGGCGAAGCGGGGCGCGCTCGAGCTGCTGCGGCGCCGCGACTTCCGGCGCTTGTATCTCGCTGTCGCGGTGAGCGAACTCGGAGACGCATTTCAATACATCGCGATCATGTGGTTCGCGCTGCTCAAGGGCGGACCTATCGGCGTCGTCGCGGTGCGGCTGGCCGATAGCGTGCCGGCGCTGGTGTTTGGCTTTCACGGCGGCATCGTCGCCGACAAATGGGATCGCAAGCGCACGATGATCGTCGCCGATCTTGCGCGCGGCGCGATTCTGGTTCCGGTCGCGATCGCGGGACTCACCAACACGCTGCCGCTGTGGGGTTTGGTGGTGGCGGCATTTCTCATCGAGACGGCGACCTCATATTTCGCGCCGGCGTACAGCGCGATGCTCCCCGCGCTGGTCGATCGCGAAAATGTTCAGGAAGCCAACGGTCTCCTCGGCGCGACCACCAATGCGCTGTCGATCGGTGGATGGGCCGCGGCGGCGGGACTGCTTGCGATTGCGCCGATCAGCACCTTCTTCGCGCTGAATGCCGCGTCGTTTTTCATCTCCGCGCTGTTCATCAGCCGCATCGCACACAAAGGTGCGGTAGCGATCGCGAGCCTGGAGCCGCCGCGGATTCGCGAAGCCTTCGACGCGATGCGGCCGCTACCTGCGATCGCCATCGGCACCATAGTGGTTGGCTTCGCGGTGACGGTTTCCTCGGGAACGTGGATCGCTGGGGTGCCCGATCTGATTCGCGACGTGCTTCATCGGGAGGCCGGCGGATTTTCGATTGTGATGGTTGGATATGCGATAGGATCGGTCGCCTCCGGCGCGATCCTCGCGCGCTTTCCGATCGAGAACAAAGCGCGCGCGAGCATGTTGGCATGGATCATCTATCTCCCCGCCTATGCGATGTTCGCGCTCGCGAACTCGTTGCCGATTGCGATCGCTGGTGCGTTTCTCTCCGGCCTCGGGCAAGTCGGCGCGTCGATTCTGCTCCGCTCGGCCGCGCAGGAGCAGGTGGCCGATGATGTGCTGGGCCGCGTGATGGGAGTGATCTCGCTGGTCTATCGCGGCGCGCACGCGACAGGGCTCCTGCTGATTTCGCCGCTGTTCGTAGTGGTGGCGCCACGCACGATGTTCGCGGCCTCGGCGGTTGCGATTCCGCTGTTCGGAATCGCCGGTGCGGCGCTCACACTTTATGTAGAGAAACGCGCCGCGTTGGCATCTGCGCTGACCCGGACGACCTGAGCCCCTGCCCAGGGTCTTACGGATCGAGGTTGAGTTTCACTACCGATTTTTTCTCATCGTGATAGTCTCACCCCGAACAAAACCTCACGCCTCAACGGAGTGTTCATGGCAGCGACCAGAGATTTTGCGCAGACCAAAGACGGACTCAAACTTCGCTACGAAATTCGCGGCAGTGGCGATCCGCTCGCCCTGATAATGGGATTCAGCGGTTCCGGCCGCGGATGGGGCGAGCCGTTCCTCAACGGCATCGAGAAGAGATTTAAAACCGTCGTCATCGACAATCGCGGCACCGGCGAGAGCGACAAGCCCGATGCGCCGTGGTCGATGAGCGACATGGCGAACGACATCGCGGCGGTGCTCGATCACGCGAAGATCGCGCGCGCGCACATCTACGGCATCTCGATGGGCGGGATGATCGCGCAGGAGTTCGCGCTCAAGCACGCCGGGCGAGTGCACGGCCTCGTGCTCGGATGTACGGCGTGCGGCATGCAGCATTCCGCGCCCAATGATCCGGAGAATGTCGCGAAGCTGATGCCGGATCCGAGTTTGTCCCCCGAGGATCAGGCGCGGCGCGCGTTTTCCGTCGCGTGCGGCACCGCGTTTCTGAATTCGAAGCACGGGCAGGATTTCATCAATCAGCAGATCGCGGACATGGGCAAATATCCCGTCACCCCGCTGCATACCTACGCGCGGCAGTTCGGCGCGATTCAAGGATGGGATTCCTACGACCAGCTTGGCCAGATCAAAGCGCCGACGATGATCATTCACGGCGACGATGACCGCCTATTGCCGCATGCGAATGCGGAGATCCTTCACAACCGAATGCCCGGATCGAAAGTGCACATTTTGAAAGGAATAGGGCACATGTTCTTTTGGGAAGCGCCCGAGGAATCGGTGCGCGTTCCCGCAGATTTTATCGCATCGGTCAAATAGCCGCCCGGAGAAACAAAATGGCGAATTACGAAACTATCACTTATGAGAAGGTCGAGGACAAAATCTTCCGCCTGACGCTCAACCGGCCGGAGAAGCTGAACGCGCTCTCGCAGAAGCTGTTGGCTGAATTCGAAAGTGTGATGAGCGAGTATGAGAGCGATCCCGCGGCGAGCGTGCTGATCATTCGCGGCGCCGGACGCGCTTTTTCGGCCGGCTACGATTTGCAGGGCACACAGCATCCGGGCTCGAAGTTCACCGTCACCAGCGATCGCTTCGGATTGCACAAGACGATCGAGCGATGGCAGCGGCTGTGGTCGATCAACAAGCCGACTATCGCGCAGGTGCATGGATTCTGCCTTGCGGGCGGCACCGAGCTGATCGGCCATTGCGACATCGTGTTCGCGAGCGAAGACGCGCAGTTCGGGCATCCCGCGGGACGCTCGCTGGGAATTTTGCCGACGCTTTCGATGTGGCCGATCCTGATGGGTCCGCGCAAAACCAAGGAATACTTTTTCACCGGCGATTACATGTCGGCGAAAGAGGCGCTGGAGTGGCATCTCATCAACCGCGTGTATCCGAAGGACAAGCTTGAAGAAGAGACGCTTGCCTACTGCCGCCGCGTCGCGATGGTGCCGGCGGAGTTGCTGACGCTGCACAAGGCGGCGGTCAATCGCTACTACGACATCCTCGGGATTCGCGCGGCCGAGCAGTCATCGGCGGATATCGACGTCATAGCGCATCAGACCGACACGGTTAAGGAATGGATGAAGGCGAGCCGCGAGCGCGGCCTCAAAGAAGCGCTGAGCGAACGCGATCGGCCGTTCGCGAAAAAGAAGGCGTAGGAAATCGCGCCTCCTTGTTTTGTGAAATTCCGCGTAGGGGCGGTTCGCGAACCGCCCGCAACGGTGCGGCCGTAGCACAAAGTCTTTGCGACTGAATCATCGCTGCGGGTCGTTCGCGAACGACCCCTACGAGGAACACTCATTATTTTTGCGCGGCGAGATTCAGAACTTGCGCAAGATGCAGTGGGCGGCGATCGGGACAGAACTGGCGGATTTGCGCGCGACATGAAAAACCGTCCGAGATCACGATGGTCTCGCGATCGCTGCCGTTGATCGCGGGAACGAGAACGCGATCGGCGCATGCCTTCGACACCGCGAAGTGCGAATCCTCGTAGCCGAACGGCCCCGCCATCCCGCAGCATCCTGAGTCGAGAACCTCGAGCTCGAGTCCGCCGAGGTTCGACAGAATCGCGGTTTCAGTATCGAGACCGGCGATCGCCTTCTGATGACAATGGCCGTGCAGCATCGCCTTGGCCTTGAACGGTTTGGGTTGCGGCGCAATGAAACCGGGGACCTCGCGCGCGAGGAATTCGTCGAGCAGGAGCGCGCGCTCGCGCAACGTGTGCGCGCGGACATTATCCGGAAAGAGCGCCGGCAATTCGTCGCGAAAGGTCAGGATGCAACTCGGCTCGAGGCCCACGACATATGTGCCGCGCTCGATCATCGGCCATAGCGAGTCGATCGATTCCTGCAGCCGCTGCTTCGCGCGATCGAGCATGCCCTGGTCATAGAGCGGGCGCCCGCAACAGAGATCGTCTTCGGGAATCACCACGCGGAAATTCGCGCGTTCGAGAACTTCGGTCGCTGCGATTGCAACTTCGGGCTCGAAAAAGTTGGTGAAGGTGTCGGGGAACAGCACCACCTCGCGTCGTTGCGTTTGATCTGTCGATCCTTGATGACGCGCGAACCAGGCGCGAAAGGTTTGCGATGCGAGCCTCGGCAGCGCGCGCTGCGGATGGATATCGAACATGCGTTTGCCGATGCGGGAGAGCAGCGGCGCGTTGGCGAGCGCATTGGCGAGGTGCGGCGTCTTCGAAGCTCGCGCCGCGAGCTCGTGGATGTTGCCGAAAAGTTTCGCGGAGCGCGGGCGCGGATTCTCCTCGTAATAGTGCGCGAGGAATTCGGCCTTGTAGGTCGCCATGTCGACCGACGAGGGGCATTCACTCTTGCAACTTTTGCACGATAGGCACAGGTCGAGTGCCTTCAGCACCGAGTCGTCGGTGAATTTTTGCAGTGTGGTACCAGCGAGCGCCTCGAACAGGATACGGGCGCGGCCGCGGGTCGAATGCATTTCCTCGCGCGTCGCCATGTAGGACGGACACATGGTGCCGGCGTCGGTCTTACGGCATTTGCCGATCCCGACGCATTTCAGCACCGCTCCCGCGAGTCCCTCGTCGGCGCGGAAATCGAAATGGGTTTCGACCGGGCGCGGCCGATACGCGGCGCCCTGCTTGAGATGCGAATCGAGCGGGAACGGATCGACCAGGTTACCCGGATTGAGCATGTTGCCCGGATCGAAAATCTTTTTGAAGTCGCGAAACGCCTCGATCAGCTTGGGACTGAAAATTTTCGGCAGCAACTCCGAGCGCGCGAGGCCGTCGCCATGCTCTCCCGAAAGCGAACCGCCGAACTCCGCGACCGCGGCGGCCAGCTCTTCCATCGTAAGCCTGAAAGTAGCGATTCCCTTCGCGCTGGCGAGATCGAAATTTATCCGCGCATGAACGCAGCCCTCGCCGAAGTGCCCGTAGTAAGTCCCGACCTGCAACTGATGCTGCGCGAGGATTGCCGCGAAGCGGCGCAGGAAGCCTCCCAGCTTCGCCGGCGGTACCGCGAGATCCTCGGCGCCGGGCCAGGTGCGCGGCAGTCCCGGAAAGTACGCGCCCGAGCCGAGGCCCGATTCGCGAATGCGCCACACCGCGGTCTGCTCCGCAGGATTCTCAATGAAGGTGGCACCGACGCATTCGCGATTGAGCCGTGCCTGGCGGATCAGCTTCTGCGCACGCTCGCGCGCTTCGTCTTCGGTGGCGCCACCGAGTTCAGCGATCAGGAAGGCGCGGCCCTTGGGAAGCAGCTTGACGCCGGGGAAGGATTCGCGGCGCGCGAACTCCGGCAGCTTGTCGTCGAAGCCTTCGAGCGCCTCGGGCCGATGCGGCAAAATCCACCACATCTGGTCGGCGGCTTCGAAGACATCGTCGAAGCCGAGCACCACCATCGCGAGTTGTTTAGGCTTCGCCACCGCGCGCACCGTGGCTGAGAGCGTGATGCCGAGCGTGCCCTCGGAGCCGACCATCGCGCGCGCGAGGTTGAACTCGTTCTCGGGCAGCAGCTCATCGAGGTTATAGCCTGATACGCGGCGCGGCAGCCGAGGAAATCCGCTGCGCACTTCCGGCGCGCAGCGATCGCGCAGATCTCGCAGCTTCGAATAGAGCGCGCCGCGCGCACCGCCGCGAGTCGTGACATAGCGCAAATCGGCCTCGTGCGTAGGACCGACGCTGAGGCGTGTGCCGTCGTAGAGCAGCACGTCCATCGCGACGAGATTGTCGACGGTCTTGCCGTATGCCGCGGAATGCGCGCCGCACGAGTTATTTCCGATCATCCCGCCGATGGTGCATCGATCCTTGGTCGAAGGATCGGGCGCGAAGAACAATCCATGCGGCGCGAGTTCCGCATTGAGGGCGCTCTGGATGACGCCGGGCTGCACGGTTGCGATTTTCCGTTCAGCATCAACCGTGACGACACGGTTCATATACTTCGAGAAGTCGAGCACGAGCGCGGCGCTGGTGGCTTGCCCGCCGAGCGCAGTGCCGCCGCCGCGCGCGAGGATGGGGATGCTGTTTTCGCGGGCGAGGGCGACGGTCGCGATCACGTCCTCCTCGCGGCGCGGCATCACCACGCCGATCGGCACCTGGCGATAGTTGGAGGCATCATGCGAGTAGATGGCGATGGTGCCACGGTCGAAGCGGACCTCGCCTTCGACCGACATGGTGAGCTTTTCGCGGAAAGTAGCGAGCGATGCCATTGCGCTAATTGGCTATTCTATAGCGCCAAATGACGCAATGAGGTGACGCGGCGGGGCGCATCGACGCAACTCAAACCTAAAGTGATACTTACAGTTATAGGTCCTTCATGCCGGCCTTCGGCGCGCCGACCAGCGCCACCATCTTGCCCTCCGGCGCGCGGTTCTCATGCATGATCTGATGGCATTCGGCGATTTGGTCGAAGCGAAACGTCCTCGCGAGGCACGGATCGATTTTTCCATCGACGACCAACTGATTGAACGCGTATGACTGCTCGTCGTTGGCGAAATGCGATCCTTGCAAGCGCTTTTGACGCATCCACAGGTAGCGCAGATCGGCGACCGCATTATAGCCGGTGGTCCCGGCGCAAATGACGATCATGCCGCCAGTGTCGCACACGAAGACCGAGGTGGGGATGGTGTGCTCGCCGGGATGCTCGAATACGATGCGAGGGTTGCGGCGCTCGCCGACGACATCCCAAATCGCTTTGCCGAAGTCGCGCGATGCAGCCGCCCACTTGTTGTATTTTTCGGTGTCCTTCCAATGCGGCATCATGCCCCAATGGAAAAATTTCTTGCGATTGATGACGCCCTTGGCGCCCAGGTTCATGCAGAAGTCGACCTTGCGATCGTCGCTGACGACGCCGACCGGAATTCCTTCTTCGGCTTTGACGATTTGAATCGCCATGCAGCCCAGCCCGCCCGAGGCGCCCCAAATCAGCACCACGTCGTTCTTGTGCACTACATGCGGCGGCCATCCCATCAGCATGCGATACGCGGTCGCGCCGACCAGCGTAGGCGCGGCGGCTTCTTCCCAGGTGAGATGCTTCGCCTTCGGCATACACTGATGCGCTTGCACGCGGGTGAACTGTGCGAAGCTGCCCCAGTTGGTTTCGTAGCCCCAAATCTTGAATGAGGAATCGTACATCGGGTCGTCGCCATTGCGCACCGCGGGACAATCGGCGTCCCACTGGCCGCAATGCATCACGACGTGATCGCCGACCTTGACATTGCGCACGTCGCGACCGACCGCATAGACCACGCCGGAAGCATCGCTCCCACCGATATGGAAATCCGATGAATCGTACTTCGCCTTCTGGCGCGCGGCGATAACGTTGATGGGCGTGCCAAGCGCGGCCCACACGTTGTTGAAGTTGACTCCGGCGGCCATGACATAGACGAGCGCCTCATCGGGGCGCAGCTCGGGGACGGGTATCTTTTCGACTTTGAATGCGCGGGTCGGCTCGCCGAATCGATCGGCGCGAATCACCTGCGCATACATCTGCTTGGGGACCTGTCCGATCGGCGGAACCTGGCCGATTTCGTAAATATCTCTGGAACTCACGGCGGCTGGTTTGTGGGCGACTAGTGTGCTCATAGGGGGAAGTGTTTAGGTACCTGTTTGGCGCTAGTTTGACAACAGTCTAACAGGTGTACGGTTTCTACCGAAGCCCTGCTCGCAGCTTTCGCTTTTGGCCTAAAATTGCCAAATTGCGATATCGTTGTCGTGTCTAATCGGAGAACAGTTGGTGAAAATCGCAAGGCTCTCGGCTGTCGCAATATCGATGCTCGTGCTCGGTGGGATGTTCGCACTCGGGACGCATGCTCCGGCTCTCGCACAGCCTGCACCCGCATCATCTTCGCCCGCGCTACCGGAGGGTTGGGACTCGAAGATACCGCTGCCGAGCGGAGCGGTGCTGATAACGTCGACGGTGCCCAAAGATGGAATCGTTCATTCGGCGGATTTTTCGGTACCCGGAAACTACCACGACTTGGTGAGTTTCTATGAGACGGAACTTCCCAAGGCCGGCTTCGCCATGGGTCCTAAAGTCGCGGTCGCCGCGCGCAAGGTCTACAACCGCACCTTCAATTCGCAGGGCGGACTCGACAGCGTGATGGTCAGTCCCGCCGCGAAGGATCCTTCGAAGTTCACCGTCCACGTCGCATGGTCGGCAGCACAGCCGAAGCCGAAATCAAGCACACCGTGATGGAGCCGCGTTTTGGTCGGAAAGCCGATCCATTATCGACATGGCGTCGATAGTTGATTATCGCTCAACTTGGAGTGGGTTTGTTTTTGCGAATTCGACCCGCGAGATCATGCAGGGGAAGGTGCTAACGGTGCCATTTCGGCGTAGTTCGAAAATAGAAAGTCTCTGTAGATACGACATTATTTGGCTTCGTTTCGTCAAAATCGAGATTAAACGCGGAGCGTCGCTCGTAATGGTCACCGGAGTAATTGCCTCGTGGTCTGAGTGGCTTTGTTCTTCTGGTGGAAAAACTTAGTGAGTCGGTTTTTCGGGGGGTGCAGGCAAACTTCAACATTCAGCTTGTTCGCGTTACTTCTTGTTCGATGCGGTAGGCAGTACTACGCCGGACCCTCCCCTAGGCGGTTTTAGTGGCTGTCTTTCGGCTGTGGGTGAATAGCCACGCTTGCCCTTTGGCGTGAATCCCTTCTGAATCGGCTCGTACCCCTCATTGAGGGGCCGATTGCCATTGTTTTCGTTCGCCATTTATTCCGCCTCGCGTTTGAATTCTATCAATTCGCAATCTTCGCGTCGAATCAGCATTCCCATCGTGTCCTCGATTTGCTCGGTAAATTCTCCATTTTCGCCTAGGCGCCAAACCTCCGACACATAAACGTCGGCCTCGTTGGGAAAAGACGATGCATGAGAGCCGATTCCATAGTGACCACCGATCATTGCGCCACTCTTAAGACGAAAAATCACCCAACAGGTCTCCCTTCTCGCGAAGAAGCTATCCCAAGACGTTGGGTGCGGCGTGACCAAGCCCCACTTCACTAAGACACGAGAATTGCGCATTCGATAAGTTGTGATGCCGAGCAGCGGAGGAAAGATCGCAAGCGCGAAGAGAAGTACCCCGTACGCGAGCGACTTAGTGAGCATAGAATCCTGGGACACCGCAAACGCTGCCCAGTAAACCAGAGGCCAAGTGAGAACAAGGTTGACGGTTCCATAGGCAACCCCAAGGAAAAGGTTGGCGGATGCGTCTCGCTCGCCATGCGGAATAAACAGGTCGTAAACGCTTTGCGCGATAAACCCAGGCAATACTAGAAGTATGAACAGGTAAAAGTTCTTGCCCGCGAGGTCAGGCAATTCCATCTCTCACCTCCTGACGGAGGGTCTACGAAAAACTGGGCGTTCGCACAATAGCACATGTCCGAAACCTACGGTCATCATCTTGAGGAAAACATGTTTACGCTCAACGACGCAGGGCTACTTGGCATTTGGGCGAACCACGGAGAACGGTGAGATGATCTGGGCGACATCCACCAACCGTTCCCGTTGACGGGGCGGGGCGAATTCCATAAAACGGCATCGGTCGATCGCAACGTCGGCGCGACATGTTTCCCCGCTCCCACGTCGTGCGAAAAGCGTTTCTCAAGCGATCTATTCCAAATAGAATTTTAAAGGACCGGTTTAAGTCGGCATTTTTGGCATTCAACAGCTAATATAAAACTTGGGGCCTCATCATCATGGCGCTGCGTAAGATCGAGCATGGCCACTACTTCGAGGATTTCGAAGTCGGCCACATTTTCAAACATCATTGGGGACGCACGATTAACGAGGGTGACAACAGCCTCTTCTCGAGCGTCACCATGAACTTCAACCCG
>Ga0182024_10000530_pt1 | contig 98610 bp, 101 predicted proteins | sample P32metaG_FD_120480 | JGI IMG/M metagenome (GOLD analysis project Ga0182024, IMG submission 120480) | Permafrost microbial communities from Stordalen Mire, Sweden - P3-2 metaG (Illumina Assembly) | ecosystem: Environmental > Terrestrial > Soil > Wetlands > Permafrost | place: Sweden: Stordalen... | reverse complement strand
GATCGCGTCCACCAGGGGCATCCGCCGGATATGGAAATAACTGCCCTCGGTGCATTCGCTGATATTCCAGCCGTAGAAGGCGATATTGCCCGTAAAGACCGGCGGACGGGATCCGTTGACGATCATCGGATCCAGCTGCACCGGGGGGTTATTGGCCGCCGCCGCCGTCGCGGACGCGGCGGATCCGCCCGCGGGCGCCGGGTCCGCGGCGCGCGCCCAGTTCGGCCGGCCCAAGGCCATCACCAGCAAGGAGCCGGCCAGCAGCGTGCTTCGAGTGTTCATGGCGAAGGCCCCGCGCCCCAATCTCACTTGATCGTGACACTAATATAGCTGAGCGCGCCCTGATAATACACGAGCAGGAGATTGCGCCCGGCCTGCAAGAGATTGGCCGCCTTGGCGAGGTCGGTGACCGCCGTGCGGTTGATCGAGATGATCACCATGTTGGCGGTCAGCTGGTCGGCGTAGGGCGAATCCTCCTTCACGGCCGTGATCAGCAGGCCGCTCACGCGGCCGTCGATATTGAGCTGGGCGCGCGCGTCGTCGGTCAACGGCGTCAGCTTGATTCCGGCCAGCAGTTCATCCGGATTTTCCGCCAGCTTCTCCAGCGTCACCACCACCGTGAGGGGCTGGCCGTTGCGGATCGCGCTCATGGTGATCTTCGTCCCCGGGGCCATTTCCGCCACCAAGAGCCGCAGATCCTCGCGGCTGGCCACCGGCTGGTCGTTGACCGCGAGAATCACGTCCGAACTCTGCAGACCCGCCTTTTCCGCCGGGCCGCCTGCGGTCACATCGGTGACGATCACCCCTTTGGCGTCCTTGGGGAGCCCAAATTGTTCGGCGATATCGACCGTGATCGTCTGGGTGGCGACCCCCAGGAAGCCCCGGGTGACCGTGCCGGTCGCGATCAGGCTGGTCATGATGTTGGCGGCCAGATTGATCGGGATCGCGAAGCCGATGCCGATGTTGCCGCGCGAGGGGGAGATGATCGCGCTGTTGATTCCGACCAGCCGGCCTTTGGCGTCGATCAAGGCGCCGCCGGAGTTGCCTAGGTTGATCGCCGCATCTGTCTGAATGAAGTTTTCGTAGCCGCCGACGTCGTCGAGCAGGCGCAAGTTGTTGCGGCCCTTCGCGGAGACGATTCCCATCGTCACCGTTTCCCCGACATCCAGGGGGTCGCCGATCGCAAACACGACATCCCCCACCCGCAGCTTGTCGCTGTCCGCCAAGGTCACGGTCGCCAGGTTAACGGCGTCGATCTTGACCACGGCGATGTCCGTTTTCTGGTCGGTCCCGATCACCTTGGCCGTGAAGGTCCGTCCGTCGCTCAGGCCCACGGTCAGCTTGTCCGCCCCCTCGACGACGTGGTTGTTCGTGAGGATGTAGCCGTTGGCGGCGACGATGACGCCGGAGCCCAGGCCTTCCTCCTTGGTCTCCCGATCCTGGTCCGGGATCTGGTTGCCGAAAAACTGCCGCAGCAGGGGATTCACGGGCACCCGCTCATGCACGGTCTTGAACGAGGAAATGGTGACGACCGCCTTTTGGACCGGGTCGATCACGTCGGCGTACGACATGACGACGGTCGGCTTGCCCTCGGACACGGGCGAACGGTCGAAGCGCAGGGCCGGCAGGGGACCCACCGGCGCCGCGGCGGGAGCGGAGGCGGCCGCGCCCAAAGCCAGGGCGCAGCCGGCGCCCAGCCACCCGATGATCACGGAGCAGAACTTAAAATTCATGGAGGAAGCTCCTCAGAATCCCTTGATCTTGAACAAACCGGTCACGCTCTCGTTGGTGTGAATCCGCTGAATCGCCCGGCCGAGCAGCGAAGCGACGCTCAGGACTTTGATCGGCAGCCCGCGGGCATCCAGCGGGACCGTGTTGGTGGTGATCAATTCGTCGATCAGTCCGCTGCGGAGCCGCTCGTAGGCGACGTCGTTCAGGATGCAGTGGCTCACCGCCGCCCGCACGCTCGCGGCGCCGTGCTCCCGCAGGAGTTTGGCCGCGGCCGTCAGGGTGCCGGCCGTCTCGGTGATGTCGTCGACCAGCAGAATGTCGCGCCCGGCGACTTCGCCGACCACGTTGATCGCCTCGACGGTGGTGGCATTCTGGCGCTTCTTGGCCACGAGGCAAAGGCCCGCGCCCAAAACGTCCGCATAGGCGGCCGCCATTTTCATGCCGCCCACATCGGGCGAGCACACCGCGAGATTGTCACTGCGCGCCGCGGCGAGGTACTCGAAAAATACCGGGGACGCGTAGAGATGATCCACCGGAATGTCGAAAAAGCCCTGAATCTGCTGGCTGTGCAGGTCCATCGTCAGGATCCGGTTCGCCCCGGCCGAGACGAGGAGATTGGCCACCAGTTTGGCCGTGATCGGCACGCGGGGCTGGTCCTTGCGATCCTGCCGGGCGTAGCCGAAGAACGGCAGCACCGCCGTGATCCGGTCGGCCGAGGCGCGCCGCGCCGCGTCGATCATGATCAGCAGCTCCATCAAGTGGTGATTGGTCGGCGGGCAGGTCGACTGGATGATGTAAACATCGCGGCCGCGGATGTTTTCATTGATCTTCACGAACGTCTCCCCGTCCGGGAAGCTGGTCACCGTGGCTTCCCCCAGGGGCACCCCGATCGAGTGGCAGATTTCTTCGGCCAGATGGCGGTTGGAGTTGCCTGAGAATATTTTAAGCCGCGGCTCGCTCATTGGGGGCCGAATCTGGCCCTGGTCCCCTTCGGAAGCTATCCCAAAATTGCACCCCAATTTTCCGTGGACAATCGGCCGAAAGTGCGTCTTTTCTACCGGGTTATGGCTCAATCCCAACCCAAGCTCGTCACGCCCGTCAGCCTGCTGGTCGACGCCGTCCTCGTTTTGGTCTTCTTCGGGTATATGTACACGGTCGTTTCGACTCATGTGCCGTCCGATGACCACCGGATGATCGTGCTGTGGGGCCTGATCACGTCCTTTTGCCTGACTTTGGTGTTTTGGCTGGCGCTGCAGATGTTTCGGGTGGTTTTTCGGGCGCAGCGCGAAGCCAAGGGCAAGTGATGGGGGGGGGCCGCCCCGCGCCTAGGGCCCCGGGACGGCCCCGCGGCCGCACCGCGCGCCGCGGCGCCGAACCGTATCAGCCCGGCGGATCTCCCGTGCGGGAATCTCCACTACAGTAGGGATGAACCCCATACCGTGGCGCCCGGCCGGATGCTAGAGTGGGCCCATGATTATTGCCTGCCTTGCCGATTTCGCCGCCGCCCCGGGCCCTGCCGCCGCCGATCCGGCGGCGCCGTGCTCCCTCCTCGCTGCCGCCGCCCCCTCGTACTCGAAACATTGCCAAAAGGATTTCGCCGAGATTATCGCTCCCGGCTTCGAGCGCCTGGCGCTGCCCCATCGGGAAATCCTCCATCAGCGAATGATCCAGGGGCTTTCCTATGGCGAGATTGGGGCGTCCCTCGGCCTCAATCCCGGGACTGTCAAAAGCCGGCTCGCCCGCGCCCGCGAAAGCCTCCGCGCGCTCTTCAGCCGGGCCTGTCCCGAGTTCCCCCCCGACAACAATCCGCTGAGCGCGTTCCGGCCCTATCGCGATGATAGTCGCTTTGCGGCCGCGTGAGGGGTTCACCCTCAATTCCCACTCCCATGTACATTCCGCTCTCCGGCTGGTATCCTGCCGAGCCCCAATTCACCGCCTCCACGCGGATCCGAGACTGGGTCCGCCATCGCTCGCCGCGAGCGGCCAGGTGGTGATTGCGGCGCAAAGTTACACTCGCCGTCCGCTCAACCGACCGGAAATTGATCTCCAGGCGGAGATTATTCACCCCTAGGTCGTGCTTTCTCGCCGGCTCAATCAACCGGTCGATTGCTTCGCTTTTCCCGAGGGGAAGATCGACGGCGCGGCCCTCCGCAAGGCTCAGGGGCACTACCAATTTGTCTTCGGTGGGATCCCGACCGCCAATCGGGACTGGAATCAGGCGCTGCTTTACCGTTGGGATGCCGATGAAATGACTTCGCCCACCGCATTCTTGCCGAACGTCGAGGCGGTCGCCGCCCGCCCACGCTCCTTTTTGAGCCGATTACGTTACGCCTAAAACGGCCGCCGCAGAGCGGCGGGAACCGGGGCGCAGCCGGGATCGGTCAACGCTCTTCGCAATCGAGTTTTGATCCGGGCACCGCATGCCAGTATTTCAATTCGGGTTGCGAACCAGGCGCGGCCTCATGCCGGATCGCGGCCACCTCTTCCCTGCGGTCGTCCTTCACCTGGTCAAAGCCGTCCGGCGAGATATGCTTGGCCGCGCGGCCTTCGAACAAGGCCGAGTCGCCCACGCTGGCACCGAACGTTTCCCCGGCCTCTTCCCGCGCAAAATCAACCGGTTCGGAATCGGCCGACGCGGTGCGACGGAAATGGAGCGGCGTGTCCGCGCAGTACAATGACATGTTCGCCTTGAGGCACGCGATCGCCTCCAGCCAATTATCCACATCGCGACCGGCAACGCAGCCGCTCTGCCAATAAAGGTGATAGGCATATTCTCGAATATCTTCGATGCTGGCCTCAAACTGCGTCGCGGAATAGGAAAAGGCGCTGTTCATAGGGATGGCGGTTGGGGGGGCTCGTAGGGATCTGCATTCCTCGATCGGCGATGTGACGGCAGGCGACTTGGAACGAGGACGTTCTGCCCACCCGGCGCGCCGCTCAGGCCGTGGCGACGAGGCCGTCCCCGCGATCGGCGTTGAAACGGCCAAAGGCATGAGCATCGGTCACTAATTCCGGACAGGTCTCTAAGAAGCGCGCGCGCAGGCAATCGCGGGCCCGGGCGATGCGACTTTTGACCGTGCCTGCTTTCAGGCCGAGCGATTTGGCGATCTCGCCGTAGGATCGGCTTTGAATCACCCGGAGATTCAGGATTTCCCGGTGGCGCGCTTCCAGCTTCTCGATGCAGGAGACCAGGATTTGGGCGAATTCCTTCTGGCAATGGTCATGGGCCGGGTCCGGCGCCCGCACCGAGATCAGGTCGGCGAAGGTGGCCCCGTTGGCGAGAGTTGTCTGCGCCTGCAACGAGACGGTGGCGTGACGGGAACGGCGGTAGAAGTACCAGTAACGGTTACGGGCCAGATTCGTCGCGATGCGGTACAGCCAGGTGGCCAACGAAGAGTCGCCGCGGAAGGTCGCGAGACTGCGATGGGCCCGCAAGAAGGTATCCTGAACGATCTCCTCGCTGTCGCCGGGGTCGTGGAGCATGCCTTGCACGATCGAAAAGATCTTCGCCCGGTAGAGACGGGAAATTTCGACGAATGCGTTCTCATCGCCGTCGAGAAATTGGCGGATCAGACGTTGATCCACAATCGCTTGCAATTCCGCCACCGTGGGCGGCGGGGTCGTTTCCGCGGCGGGAATGACCACCGAAATAGCCGCTCGCGGCGCGCGGCAGCCACGGGGCGACCGGCCGGCGATTTTCGGAAGGCGGCGAGCGATCATTTGTGGAGTTTATCGGCCCAAAAGAGCTCGGGCTATGGGGTGCAACCCTACCCCGAAGCCGCGTCAGACACCCCCCGGAATCAGGCGATCGAGACCCAATGGCCGTTGGGAACGGCTTGTGCATTTCACCCCGCCCTCGGGTTACACCCCATAGCACGCGCGGACTTCTTGGAGTACCGTGTTAAGCGCACCGAACGCTCCCCCGGGATCCTCGCGTGCCAATTCGCCTCGCACCGATGCCAGCCACAAATTCAGCCATCCTCGCCTTCCACGGGGCCGGCCCTCCCGGTCCCACCCGCCCCCGGCGATGCAAAATGTAACCAAGCGTTTGATCGCCGCCGAAGGAGGGTCGAGGAACCATGTTCGGCACAGCGGCCGGGCCGCCTTCGCCGTGTGCGAAAAATTGGGCCCGCCGTTATGTACATTCACCGGGGTCACCGGCTACAAGTCCCTGATGTCCCGGGCCCTGGTGCTCGCCCAAGCGCAGGCGCCGTTGCTCAAAGGCATTCAGATCAAATCGGATGGTTCGTTCGAATATGCCTCCGAGATGAAGACCCGGCTGGCGACCGATGCGGGGGCCAAGGCCGGCGCCGTTCTCGCCGACCAGTTGCTGGGACTGCTCGTCATCTTTATCGGCGAAGCGTTAACGCTGCGCCTTGTGCACGATGTCTGGCCGAAGGCGGCACTCCCATTCCCACCAACCCCGGGAAAATAGTCATGAAAAAAAAGTCCCCCGCTCTCCGCCCGTCCGCCGCCATCTCGGTGCGGCCCCCCAATAAAGTAAACATCCGGCAACTGCCCACCGGGGTGAAGGGATTGGATGAAATTCTCGGGGGCGGATTGCCGGAGTTTTCCTTCAATCTCCTCGTCGGCACCCCCGGGTGCGGCAAGACGACCCTCGCCCATCAGTTTGCCTTCGCCAATGCGACCTCGAAACGCCCCGCGCTCTACTTTACCGTGCTCGGAGAGCCGGCGATCAAGATGCTGCGCTACCAACAGCAGTATTCGTTTTTTGACGAGACGAAACTAAATGATTCGATCCGCTTCATTAATCTTAGCGCGATCGTGGCGGATTACGATATGGATGCGGTCTTAGCGGAGATCACGAAGCAAGTCGACGCCTCCAATCCCGGAATTGTCATCGTCGATTCATTCCGCACCGTCCTCTGGAAAACGACTCACAGCGGCGCCCCGGAAACGCAGTTGCAGTCCTTCACTCAGCGGCTCGCCATGCTGCTGACGAGCGCCCGGGCCACGACCTTCCTCATTGGCGAATATTCCGAGTTCGAAATCGCCGGCGATCCCATGTTCACGGTCGCCGATGGGCTGTTTTGCCTTTCACAGGTTACCGAGCGGAACGCGGTCGTGCGGAAACTTCAGATTATCAAGCTGCGCGGCCAGGCCTCCGTGCCCGGGCTGCATACGGTCCGAATCGGCAGCGATGGGCTTCAAGCTTTCTCCCGCACCCTCGGCTTGCAACACCGGGAAAGCCGGCCGCGCTCCGACTACCGGCTCTCGACCGGAATCCCGATTCTGGATCAACTGCTCGGCGGCGGCATTCCCCGCGGGGACAGCGTGCTGATCGCGGGACCATCGGGCACCGGCAAGTCGGTCCTGGCGACGCAGTTTATCGATGCCGGCATCCGGAAGGGCGAGTCCGCCATCATCGCGATCTTTGAGGAACGACCGGAAGGATACATCTCCCGGGCCGCCAGTCTGGGCCTGAATCTCAAAACCGCCTGGAAATCCGGCAAACTTGAAGTCCTTTACTTGCGGCCGCTGGATCTCTCGGTCGACGAAACGATGCAGGAAATCCTCGATGCCGTCAAAAGAACCGGAGCCAAACGTCTCGTCATCGATTCCCTGGCCGGCTTCGAAATGGCGTTGGCGCCGGGCTTCCGCACCGATTTCCGCGAGTCCCTCTACCGCATGATCGGGGCGTTGACCGGAGCTGGGGTGACGATCGTCAGCACGGTCGAGATCGAAGACGCTTTCACGTCATTCCCATTCAGCCATTACGCCATCTCGTTTCTGACCGATGACATTATCCGTCTCCGCTACGTGGAGATCGATGGGCAGCTGCGGAAGGTTATGGTGATCGTGAAGATGCGGGGCGGCGACCATAGCAAGGATATCCGGGAGTATGTGATTGATGGGACCGGCGTGGTCGTCATCAGCCCGCGGCACACCGACTACACCCGCCTCACGAGCGGTCTGCCGGACCGCGTCGGCGACCGAAAAGAGAGCGCGCCTGAACCCAAGTCATTGGTGTAGCGGGGGCCATGACATCATGAAAGGTCAAACGCAGGTCAAAGCAGCGCGCCCGAGGGCCGATCCGCCACCCGCGCCCAGTCCGCGGGCGTCGAAGAAACATCCCGTTCCTGTGGTCGTCCAACCGACCCAGGGCGGCAATTTTCCGCGCGATGCCGCCGCGATTAACGGCGCATTGCTCATCTCGGGGCTGCGCCAGCATGAGCTCACGGAGGAGGCGGTGAAGCTGAACGGCCGACTAGAAAAGGAAATTAGCGAGCGCAAGCTGGTCGAGGTCGCACTGCAATCCGCCAATCACCAGCTCGCGCGTCAAGCGGGCGAGTTGGAGCAGCTCGTGGCCAAGCGCACGGAGACATTGCGTGAAACCGTCGCCGATCTCGAAGGCTTTTCCTATAGCGTTGCGCATGACATGCGCACTCCGCTCCGGAGCATGCAGGGGTTCGCCCGCATCCTCTTGGACAGCTATGCCGACAAATTGGATGCCGACGCCCAAGGTTACCTCGGGCGGATCGCCAGTTCGGCCGCGCGCATGGACCTGCTCATCCAAGACGTGCTCAATTTCACGCGGGTGATGCGCAGCGACGCGCTGCTTTCGCCCGTTGATTTGGACGTGCTCGTCCGGGACATCGTTGCCACCTACCCGGACTGGCAGGCGCCGAACGCGACGATTGAGATCGCGGGAAAGCTGCCGCGGGTGCTCGGTCATGAAGGCTTTCTGACCCAATGCGTCTCAAATCTCCTGAGCAATGCGGTCAAGTTTTTGGCCCCGGGCGTGGCGCCGAAAGTGAAGATCTGGGCGGAAGATCGTTCGCGGGCCGCCGCGGCCACCGCGACGGCGAAAGCGGTCGATGGCGGCGAGCCCGTAGTTCGGGTCTGGTTTGAGGATAATGGAATCGGTATCGCGGAGCGCGATCGCAGCCGCATATTCCGGCTGTTCGAACGCATCAATCCCACCGACCAATTCGAAGGCACCGGCGTCGGTTTGACGATCGTGCGCAAAGCGATCCAGCGCCTGAACGGGCGCGTCGATTTTGAGTCGGAGGTGGGACGAGGAAGCCAATTTTGGATCGAATTGACCAAGGCCCCCACCGAAGCGGCGACGGATCCGACGCTCTTATGATCGACCAAACCATTTTACTCGTGGAAGATGAGCCCAACAGCGTTTTCCTCCTTCAGCATGTCCTGAAAAGGGCGGGCATCGCCAACCCTGTTTACGTGGCCAAAGATGGCCGCGAGGCTTTAGACTACTTGGAAGGGATCGGCCCTTTCGCTGACCGCGGAACGCATCCCCTGCCAGCCTTAGTTCTGCTGGACCTGAAATTGCCGCGCGCGGACGGCTTTGAAGTTCTGGAACGCATTCGAAAGCGACCGGACACCCAAAAGCTGATTGTGCTGATATTGACCTCGTCCGCCAGTGACGATGACATCGCCAGAGCTTATGCCCTCGGCACGAATGCCTATCTGGTGAAACCCCTGCGGCTGGAAAAACTGGAAGAAATGGTCCGGGCGATCAAAGATTTCTGGCTCGTCCAAAATCACCCGGCCCCGCTGGCGCCGTAGGCGGATTCGGTGCTGGGCCGCCAAGTCCCACGTTGCTATGATGGAATCGCGCCCACGTTTCGATCTTCTCCGAGCACACGACGACTTCCGCGTCGCGCTCTGCCCCTGTCCGCTAGCCTGAATATTTCATGAAGCCCGGGCAAATCTCTCTGGCATCGGCGGGCAGAAAGTTCCTCAGGCTCCCTTGATGGCCAAAATGGCCACCGGCGGTCGCCTTCGGCTCTTTCTGCCCGCCGATGCCAGAGATCTTTGCCGCGGTTTCATGAAATATTCAGGCTAGGCCGCTACTTTCGCCACAGCCATGAATGCATCGTCTGCTAGCGAGCGTAGCGAAACGAGCGACCGAATTTAAAGCCCGATCAATTCGGTCTGATCTTGCCATTGTAGCGGCCGATTCTAAGCCATTCAAAGGTCCAACTTGGAGAAAACATGCGATCCAAAAACGCGTTAGGTTTTAGAACGAGCCAGAATGGCGATAGGTCGCCCTTGCTGGAAAGAAAACTCTCGTAAAGCAATACTGGTTCGCTCGCGAGAAGCTGTGCTGGCGGCATCGGCCATAATGTCGGATGACGGCATCGCGGACGAGGTTTAAGTGACATCAAATTCCATCTGAACATGCGTCGATTTTCCCTCTGGCTGAGTGGAGTTCTCCTCGTTGGCCTATTGCTCGTCGCTTACCTTTACTGGCAGCAGGGCACGGCGATTTCCCGACTGCGAGCCGAACTGCTTGCCGACTCAACAGGTGCGTTACAGATGCGGAAGCAAATCATTGACCTGAAAGCAAAGGTGGCGGCGGCGAGTGTAACGGCCAAACAGCAGTCGGCGGCCGCCCTTGGCTTAAAGTCCGCGCCATTGGGAGACGCGACGACCGTTCATATTAGCGATATTGAGCGAGATCATCCCGAGTTCGAGATGCTGCGCCAAAAGCAAGCCCGTCGCTATATGCTGGCACAGTTCGGCACCGCCTTGGCGAGCCTCAATCTTCCGACAGATAAGCTGGCCCGTCTAAAGGACCTCTTGACTGAGAAATCAATGAGTCAATCGGATGCCATGGCGGCGGCCCGCAGTGCTGGGCTCCAACCTGGGACGCCAGATTATAATCAGGCGATCAACGCGGCGGTCGGCGAGATTGACCAGCAGATCGCCGCATTGATCGGTTCGAGTGGCCAAGCGGCGTTTAAGGAATCGCAAAGTGTGGCTCAAACAGCGGCGGTGGTGGCGCGCGACTTTCAGACCGACTTCACGGATTCGGGAGTGCCGCTCTCACCCGAGCAATCTCGCAATTTATCCCAATTGCTAACCGACAATGGGTCGCGAGCGTACTATGCTGCGCAGAACGTCTCCAGAAACATCGATCCGACAACCTGGCTGAGTCCCGCAAACAGCCTTATGCTCGCCCAGGCCGCCGATATTCTTTCACCAGCCCAACTGGAGATTTTTGAGAACCACATGACCGAAGAGAACCAACGGACGGCCATTTTGAATCAATATAACCCCAAACAGGGTCCCGTTGTCATCGTTCCTTGAATCCTCAGAAGTTTCCTCGGCAACTGTGCCGCAATCCGAGTTAGTGGAGATTGGCCCTTCCGACGCTTCCGTAACGGCAGCAAACAGGCGGCGAGTGGGTCATCGGGCAAATAGACCCACTTGAAGCTGTGCTCCCGGTAGTAGGTGCCAAGCGGGATGCCCTCGAATGGGCGGTCTGGTTTGGGCGCGGGCCGGGGCTGCGGCTTCGCCTTTTTGAGCGTTGGATGGTGCGGAAGTCCTCCAATTGCCCGAAACCGGGAACGGACGAATTGAGCGCGGGTTTTGGTGTCAATTTCCGCGCCGACCTGATGCCAAGAGCCTTGTTTGGAAAGAGTTAATTCAAATTAGGACACTACCGGACGGCTTGTGCGGTTGACAGGACCCGGGCGAAAGGTATGCGATGGATGGCTTGCGCACCCGCGCCAGCCGCTGCCTTTTCCCAACCCTCCCTCCATTGCCCATGGCCGCCAAATCCAAAGCCCAGAAGCCCGCCCAACGTTCCGCCAAATCCCGCGCCCCGGTCGCCGCCGCCCGGAAAGCCGCCCCCGCCAAGGGACTCAAATACGTCTACCTGTTCGGCAAGAAAACCGACGGAACGTCCGACCGCGATGGCTCCCAAAAGGCGCTGCTCGGCGGCAAGGGCGCGAATCTGGCCGAAATGTGCCGAATTGGCCTGCCGGTCCCCCCCGGCTTCACGATCAGCACGGAGGTTTGCACCTATTTTTACGCCAACAAGCGGACCTACCCCAAGAACCTCGATCCGCAGATCGCTGCCGGCATCGCCTCGATCGAGAGCCAAACGGGCGCCAAGTTCGGCGATCTCCAAAATCCCCTGCTGGTCTCGGTACGCTCCGGCGCGCGCGATTCCATGCCGGGCATGATGGACACGATTCTCAACCTGGGCTTGAATGATCGCACGGTCGCCGCGCTCGCGAAGAAGACCGCCAACCCCCGTTTTGCCTGGGATTGCTACCGCCGGTTCATTCAAATGTACGGGGACGTCGTTCTCGGCGTGCAGAAGCGGCCCGGCGAAGATCACGAGCCGTTTGAAGTTGCGATCGAGACGCTGAAGCACGACCGGCACCAGAATCACGAGGTGGAGGACACGCATCTCAGCGTCGAGGACCTGCAGGAGCTCGTCACACGCTTCAAGGCCCTGGTCAAAGAGCGCACCGGCCGGGAATTCCCCGAGAGCCCGTGGGATCAATTGCAGGGCGCCATCGGCGCCGTGTTCGGCTCGTGGATGAACGACCGGGCCATCGTCTACCGCCGCAAGTACAACATTCCGCAGGAATGGGGCACCGCGGTGAACGTGCAGGCGATGGTGTACGGCAACACCGGCGAAAAATCCGGCTCGGGCGTCGCGTTTACGCGCGACCCGGCGACCGGCGAAAAAGTGTTTTACGGGGAATTCCTGATGAACGCCCAGGGCGAGGACGTCGTCGCCGGCGTCCGCACGCCCCAGCCCGTGCTCGCTTTGCATGAGGTGATGCCCGCGGCCTACAAGGAATTGGAGCGCATCCGCCAGACCCTGGAAAAGCGGTTCACCGACATGCAGGATTTCGAGTTCACGATCCAGGATTCGGTCGTGTACATGCTGCAGACCCGCAACGGCAAGCGCACCGGCGTCGCCGCCGTCCGCATCGCCGCCGAAATGGTGAAGGAGAAGCTCATCGATTGGCAGACGGCCATCACCCGGGTGCCCGCCGATCAGCTGGACCAAGTGCTCGCGCCGATCTTCGATCGCGACGCCCTGGCCAAGACCGAGGCGATCGCGACCGGCCTGCCGGCCGGCCCCGGCGCCGCCACGGGCAAGATCTACTTCAACGCGGACCGAGCCGTGGCAGCGGCGGAGAAGGGCCAGAAGGTCCTCCTCGTCCGCGTCGAGACCTCCCCGGAGGATCTGCGCGGCATGATCGCCGCCGAAGGCATTCTCACCGCGCGCGGCGGCGTCTCCTCCCACGCGGCCCTCGTCGCCCGGCAGATGGGCAAAGTCTGCGTCTGCGGCGCCGCGGCGCTCGAGGTGAACTACACCGAGCGGACGCTCAAAGTCGGCGGCCGCACCTACGGCGAGGGCGACTTCCTCTCGATCGACGGCACCAGCGGCACCGTTTACGCCGGCGAGGTGAAGACCGCGCCGGCCGAAGTCATTCAAGCCCTGGTGGGCGGCGATGCCGAAGCGAAGCAGGGCCGCACCTACACCAACTTCGCGCAGCTGATGAAGTGGTGCGCGCAGGTGACCAAGCTGCAAGTCCGCACCAACGCCGATACGCCCGAACAGACCCGCAACGCGGTCGCCTTCGGCGCCACCGGCATCGGCCTCACCCGCACCGAGCACATGTTCTTCGAGGGGGATCGCATCGATGCCATGCGCGAAATGATCCTCGCCGATTCGAAGGCGAACCGCGAAATCGCCCTGGCCAAGCTCCTGCCCTATCAGCGCGAAGACTTCCTCGGAATCTTTAAAGCCCTGAAAGGCTTCCCGGCCACGATCCGCTTCCTGGACCCGCCGCTGCACGAATTCCTGCCGCAGTCCGAGGACCAGCAGAAGGATCTGGCCCGCAAGCTGGACATCTCGCCCGCTGTGATCACCCACCGGGTGCACGAGCTGCACGAGTTCAATCCGATGCTGGGCTTCCGCGGCTGCCGCCTCGGCATCAAGTACCCGGAAATCACCGCCATGCAGGCGCGCGCCGTGTTCGAGGCCGCCGCCCAGGCGAAAAAGCAGGGCATCAAAGCCAACCCCGAGATCATGATCCCGCTGGTCGGCTTCAAAAAGGAGCTCGATCTCCAGGTCGCCCTGGTGCACGAGATCGCCGCCGCCGTCCAAAAGGAGCAGAAGGTAAAGCTCAGCTACTCGGTCGGTACGATGATCGAGGTGCCGCGCGGCGCCCTGACCGCCGACGAAATTGCGCAGACCGCCGAATTCTTCAGCTTCGGCACCAACGACCTGACCCAGACGACCCTCGGCATGAGCCGCGACGATTCCGGTTCCTTCCTCGGCGCCTACCAAGAGGCCGAGATCATGAAGAAGAACCCCTTCGCCTCGATCGATCAGACCGGCGTGGGCCAGCTGATGCGCATTGCGATCGAGAAGGGCCGCGCGACCCGTCCCAACATCAAGCTTGGCATCTGCGGCGAGCACGGCGGCGACCCCGATTCGGTAAAATTCTGCCACCAGCTTGGCCTGACCTATGTCTCCTGCAGCCCCTACCGCGTGCCGGTGGCGCGTCTGGCGGCCGCGCAGGCGGCCGTGGCGGACCTGCGGGCGGCGAAGAAGAAGTAAGCTTCGCTGGTCACTTTGACCCAGGCCCCGCCCGACCCCGGCGGGGCTTTTTTTATCCTCCGCCATGCCCGCCCTCGCGCTGGCGGCGGCCATTTGGGCCGCTTGGTTGCCGGCCGGCGAACCGTCCGGCCGGCGGCCAGCCTAAGGCGCTGCCGCGGAGCTATTTCGCGGTTCGGCGGGCCCGCTTGACCACGACGAAAGGGGCAAAATAACCCGCTTGCGCCGGCGGGAACCGGCCTTTCACCGCCACGCCCCGCTCCCGATGTTCCTGCGCGGAGATTTGGCCCAAGGCATGCAGCCGGGCCAGCACATCGTAGCGATCGTGCGGGATCAGCAAATCCACCAGGCTTTCTTCCGGGGCGCACAGTTCGCGGCAGCGCTCTTCCAGGGCCGGCAGGCCCGCCCGGGTCCGCGCGCTGATGAAGAGCGCCTCGGGAATCAGGCGGCGGGCCGAGGCGAGTTGAATCGCGTCCGCCGCGTCGGCCTTGTTGAAGACGGTCACCGTCGGGCGATCGCCCGCGCCCAGTTCGGCCAAAACCTCCAGGGTCGTGGCCCGGTGCTGCGCGATATGGGGGCTCGTGACGTCCAGGACATGAATCAGAAAATCCGCGACCACCACTTCCTCCAGCGTCGCCTTAAATGCTTCGACCAGGCCGTGCGGCAGCCGGCGGATAAAGCCGACGGTGTCCGTGATCAGGAGTTTGCAGTTGCCGGGCAGCACCATCTGCCGCGTCGTCGGGTCGAGGGTGGCGAACAGCTTGTCCACCGCCAGCACCTGCGCGCCGGTGAGGGCGTTCAGCAGCGAAGACTTGCCGGCGTTGGTGTAGCCGACGATGGCGGCGGTCGGCACGGGCACCCGCTGCCGGCGCCGGCGCTGGATATCGCGCTGGCGCACCACCTCGACCAGCTCCGCCTTCAAATGGGCGATCCGGTCGCGGATCACGCGGCGGTCCTGTTCGAGCTGGGTTTCGCCTTCGCCGCCCATGGAGCCGCGGCCGCGCTGGCGCGAGAGGTGGCTCCAGGCCCGGGTGAGCCGCGGCAGCGAATACTGCAAACGGGCGAGGGCCACCTGCAGGCCGGCCTCGCGCGTATGCGCGCGGTCGGCAAAGACCTCAAGAATCACTTCCTGGCGGTCGATCACGGCCAGCCCGAACAGTTCCTCCCAGTTGCGCTGCTGCCCGGGAGAAAGCGCCGCATCGAAGACGATCACTTCCGCGCCGTCGGCCTTCGCCAGCGCGGCCACTTCCTCCGCCTTGCCCTTCCCCAGCAGGAGCGCGGGGGAACTGCGGCGCAGATTGACGAGCAACGCCGTGGTCACGGAAAAATGCAGGTTCTCGACCAGCTCGTTGAGCTCCGCCAGCAACTCGGCGCCCTCCCCTTCGGCCATATCGGAGGTCTGCACTCCCACGAGAAATACGCGGCGCGGCTGCTGGTCGGTATCGCGAGGATCGTTCGTCACCTGCCCCATTTGATCCGGTTCACCGGCAAACGTTCAACCTCAGAAATAGCGGCGGCGCCGATTTAACGCCCCCGCCTCCGGCCGCATTTGCGACTTGCCGCCCGGGAATGGCACCCGTTTTGTGGGCCGCCAGGTCTGGGCCGGCCCCCCCCAGACAGCGCAACCCCCTATGAAATCAAAGGGCCCTTAGCACAACACCCCATTTTCATCCCCGGGGAGTTGGGTTAAGGTGCGGCATGATTTCAACCAATTCCTGCCGACCAGCGGCTGTAGCACCGGGCGCCCGATCCGACACCGCCGACAGCGCCCTCACCTCCCGCGATCGCGCCACCCAGGACACCGAACTGGTGCGGCGTTTCAACACCGGAGACGAGCGCGCCCTGGGCGAGATTATGAGCCGGTATCGCCAGCGGCTCTTCTCCGTGGCTTTCGCCATGCTCAAGAACCAGTCCGATGCCGATGAAATCGTGCAGGACACCTTCATCCGTGCCCACCGCGGCCTGGCGAATTTTCGCGGCGACTCCTCGCTGATTACCTGGTTGCACCACATCACGCTCAATCTCGCCCGCAATCGCTACTGGTATTTTTACCGTCGTCGCCGGCATGCGACCGTTTCCCTCGATAGTCCGCTCAACGGGAGCACCCAAGTCACTTTTTCCGATTTTGTAGCCACCGGCGCCGCCGGCCCCGCCCAGGAGGTGGTGACGAGCGAATTCACGAGCCTCATCGCCGCGTGCATGAATCGCCTCAGCGCTCCGCACAGCGAAATTCTGAACCTCCGCAACACCCTCAATCGCTCGTACGCCGAGATCGCCGCCGAACTGAACATCACCGTCGGCACGGTCAAGAGCCGCATTGCCCGGGCGCGCGAATGTCTCCGGGAGCTCCTCGCGGCCGACTGCCCAGAGTTCGGCCCGGCGGCCAAGCCGATGGCTTGGTTGGAAGCCACCCGCTCCGGTTCCGGGATCGAAGCCGTCTGCGCCTGAAGGGGCCGGCGGCGGGTGGCCCCGCCCCATCTAAACAATGGTCAGTTGCACGCCGCACTCGATGACCCCGGCGGAAATCGCGTAGCGGGTGAGTCCCGCCGTGTCATGGATTTTCAGCTTGTCCATGAGGTGCTGGCGGTGCTTCTCGACCGTCTTGATGCTGATCTTGAGCTCGGATGCGATCTGTTTGTTGGCCGATCCCTCCGCCACGAGCTGGAGCACTTCCGCCTCCCGCGCCGTCAATCGGCTGCCATTCGGTTTGAGGACGCCGTCCCGATCGCGGGTCTTCCCCTGATCATCCTGGAGGCGCTTGGCCACCGAGGGGCTGTAGTAGCGTTTGCCCGCCGCGACTTCGCGGATCGCCTTGGTCAGAATGTCCGCCGAGGTCTGCTTTTCGAGAAAACCGGCCACGCCGGCCGCGCCCATCCGTTCGACATACTCGTCGTCGCTGTGCGCCGAAAGGATGACCACCTTGGCGGCCGGGTTGGCGGTCAGAATCTGCCGCGTCGCCTCCAGGCCATTGAGAACCGGCATCGCAATGTCCATCAGGATGACGTCGGGCCGCAGCGTGCGGGCCATATCCACCGCCTCGCGGCCCGTGCGCGCTTCTCCCACCACCGTGGCATGGCCGTCGGTCTGCAAGAGCGCACAAAGGCCTTGACGCACAATGGCATGGTCGTCGGCGAGTAAAACAGTGATGGATTTGGCAGCAATCATGGTGAGGATTCTCCGGGCGTAGAAGCCGCCGGGGCATCGTGATTAAACGCTCACCGGGGAAAAATAGCGATAGGGTAAAACCCTACCCCGGATCGCGCGGCCAAAATCGGCGGAACGATCTCGCCCGGATTCAGTTAACCCGGCCGCCGCCGCTCGCGGGGCGTTAGCCATCGCTTCGGGTTTGGCCGAGTTCATGCTGTTCCCGGGCATGGCAACGACTGACTTTCCTGGGCCGAAATTTGATCTGACGGTCCGGGTGGGTTGCAGTCTCGTTTACGAGGTCAGCGGCACCGCCGCCATTTGCCTCAACGTCAGCCCCCGGCCCAACCGCGATCATGCCGTCATCTTCGAAGCCCTGACCCTCGGCAACAATCTGCCGGCCGAGCAGTTTACCGACAGCCATGGCAACGCCGTCTGGCGGGTCGCCCTGGCCCCCGGTTCGAACTACTTCCGGCATGATGCGATCGTGGCGGTCTCCTCCCAGCCCGATAATCACGATCTGCCGGCGTCCGCGCCCGCGGCGCCGGGCGATCTGCCCGCGGCGCTGCTGCGCTACACCTTGCCCAGTCGCTATTGCGATTCCGACAAGCTGGCCAACTTCGCCTGGGAAAAGTTCGGCCACGTCGAGCATGGCCTGCCGCGGGTGCAGGCGATCAGCCATTGGCTGCACCACAACATCGAATACCGCTACCTGTCCGGCCGCCCTGACCTCTCCGCCTGGGACGTGCTGCAGCGCGGCTATGGCGTCTGCCGCGATTTCGCCCACCTGGCGGTCGCCCTCAACCGCACGTTCAATCTGCCGGCCCGCTATGTGACCGGGCATCTGCCCGACATCGGTTTTCCCGATCCGGACAATCACATGGATTTCCACGCCTATGGGGAGGTCTACATTGGCGGTCACTGGTTCACCACGGATGCGCGTTTTCACGTCCCGCGCATCGGCCGCATCAAACTCTCCTGCGGCAATGACGCCGTCGACGGCGCTTTTTCGACGATCTTTGGCGGCGCCAATCTCACGTTCTTCCAGGTGTGGGCGTATCAAGTGGCGCGGGGCACCGTCGGAGTCGGCGATCCCCTCGATTTTTCGCGGCGACTCGATAATCGTTGGACCGTCGAAACTGAAGTCCCCTATTCGCTCACGGAGACCTGACCGCCGGCCCGGGGCAAGCCCACTTTTGGTAAGCGCTCCACCGCGCGCGCGGCCTTTGCCGTCCGAGAGCGAAACCGGTAGGTGAAGACCCCACCGGGGCGGGCGGCATTGCGGTTGTGATCAAGATGCGCGGTGAAATGATATAGGAGTATGAAAGCCCCTGGTCTGCGTTCGCGTTCGTCCATGACGCTTCTGCCGAAATGCCCCACGGGCATTCAGGGGCTGGATGAAATCACCGGCGGGGGCCTGCCGCGGGGGCGGCCGACCCTGGTCTGCGGCAGCGCCGGCTGCGGCAAGACGCTGCTCGCGGCGGAATTCCTGGTCCGCGGCGCTGTATTATTTGACGAACCCGGCGTCTTCATCGCCTTCGAAGAGACGGAGGCGGAGCTGGAAGCCAATGTCGCTTCCCTCGGATTTGATTTAGGTAAACTGGTGCGGCAGAAGAAAATTCTGCTCGACTACGTTCACCTCGAGCGCAGTGAGATCCAGGAGAGTGGCGAGTATGATTTGGAGGGGTTGTTCGTGCGGCTCAACCATGCCATTGATTCAATCGGGGCCCAGCGCGTGGTGCTCGACACCTTGGAGGTGCTTTTCGCCAGCCTGCCGAACGAGGCCATCCTTCGGGCCGAACTGCGCCGGCTCTTCCGCTGGCTCAAGGACAAGGGCGTGACTGCGGTCATCACGGCCGAACGCGGACCGGAACAGCTGACCCGCCATGGCCTCGAAGAATATGTTTCGGACTGTGTCATTTTGCTCGATCACCGGGTCAACGATCAAATCGCCACCCGCCACCTGCGGGTGGTGAAATATCGCGGCGCCCAGCACGGCACCAATGAATTCCCGTTCCTGATCGGTGAGGACGGCATCAGCGTCCTTCCCATCACGTCGCTGGCGCTCAATCACAAAGTCTCGGACGAGCGCATCGCCACGGGCATCCCCCGACTGGACGCCATGTTGGGCGGCCGCGGGTTTTTCCGCGGCAGCAGCATCCTGCTCACCGGCACTTCGGGCACCGGCAAGACGATCATCTCCTGTAACTTCGCCCAAAGCGCCTGCCGGCGCGGGGAGCGCACCCTCTACTTCTCCTTTGAAGAATCCCCCAACCAGCTCATCCGCAACATGAGTTCGATTGGGCTGCGCCTGGAGCCGCTGGTCAAGCGCGGCCTGCTGCGATTTCATTCGGCCCGGCCTTCATTGTATGGCCTGGAGATGCACCTGGCGACGATGTTTCGGGAGATCGCGACCTTCAAACCCGACGTGGTCATCTTGGATCCGATCACCAGCCTGATGGATTCGGGCACGCCGTCCGAATGCAAGGGGATGGTGACGCGTCTGATCGATTACCTGAAAGCCGGGCAGGTGACCTCGCTCTTCACCAGCCTCACCCAAGGCGGCGCCGCGTTGCAGCAGAGTGATTCGGCGATGTCCTCGCTCATGGATTCCTGGATTTTATTGCAGGACTTCGAAGGCAACGGGGAGCGCAACCGGGTGCTCTATGTCCTGAAAGCGCGCGGCATGAAACACTCGAACCAAATTCGTGAGTTTCTGATTTCGGACCATGGGATCGATGTCGTGGATGCCTATATTGGCCCGAGCGGCGTCCTGACGGGCTCCGCCCGCGCGGCGCAAAATTCGCTGGAGCAGGCCGCGGTGCTGGCGCGCCAACAGGAGGCCGCCCAGCTCGAGCGCGAAGTGAGCCGCAAGCGCCGGGCGCTCGATCGGCAGATCAGCAGCCTGCGCTCCGATTATGAAACCGAAGCCGAGGAACTGCGGCGCATCGCCGAGCAGGTCGGAACCAAAACGCGATTACTAACCACCGAACGGGTCGCCTCCGGCCTCTTGCGCCAAGCGGACACCAAAACGGCGCGAATCCGCGTGAGTTCTCGCAACGGGAGAAGCCATTGACGAAGCCACCCAAGACCAAGCGGTCCGCCGCGGCGCCCGCCAAGCCGCGCCCGGACCCCCGTTGGCATCTCCGGCTCTACGTCGTGGATCAGACGCCCAAGTCGATCATGGCGTTAACCAATCTCAAGCGCATCTGCGAAAATCATCTCAAAGGCCGCTATCACATCACGGTGATCGATCTGCTCAAGCAACCCCGCCTCGCCAAAGGCGACCAAATTCTCGCCGTCCCGACGGTCGTGCGCCTGCTGCCGACGCCGGTGCGCACCGTGATCGGAAGCCTTTCCGACATCGAACGCGTGCTGATCGGTCTGGATTTGCGCGCCGCCGATTGACCTGAACGCGCGTGAAAAAAACCCCCGCCATCCGTCGCCTGCCGGCGGCGCAGACCGCCCCGGCCAAGCGCCCCCGGGGTAAATACGTGTTGCGCCTGTTCGTGGCCGGCGCCACGGCCCGATCCCGGCAGGCCGTCCTGCGCGTGCGCCAATTGTGCGCAGTCGACCTCAAAGGCGCCTGCGATCTGGAGGTGATCGACATCTACCAGCAGCCCCATTTGGCCCGGGCCAATCAGATCGTCGCGAGCCCGACCCTCATCATTGAGTTTCCGCGGCCGGTGCGCCGCTTCATTGGCAACCTTTCGAACATTGGCGGCCTCGCGATCGAGTTGAAGTTAACGCCCACCGGCAAAATCTCCGCTTGAATACCGTCCATCGCCCGCGCCGTTCGCGCTCCACGCCTTCCGCCGAAATCTCCAGACTCCGGGCGCGCCTGGCGGAGACGGAAGAGGCGATCCGGGCGATCCGCGGCAGCGAAGTGGACACAATCGTTATATCGGGCAAAAAGGGGCCGGAGGTGTTCACCCTGCACGGCGCCGAGCATGCGTACCGCGTCCTGATCGAGTCCATGAACGAAGGGGCTCTGACCCTGACTCCTACCAAGACCATTCTGTATGCGAACGAATGCTTCGCCCGGATGGTCCGGTGCCCGCTCAAGCAGGTGATCGGCAGTTCCCTGCGGCGCTTTTTGTCCCCGCGGGACCGACTCATGCTGCGGCGGCTGCTGCAGGGGGCGGATAAGGCGGGGGCCAAAATCCAAGTCGAATTGCACGCGATCGACGGATCGCCGATGCCCGTGCAAATTTCGATCCGCTCCTTGGCCATGGATGGCTTCAATCGCGCCACCATTGGGATGGTCGTGACGGATCTGACCGAAACCCGGCGGAGCGAAGAGCAGCTGCGGGCGCTCACGCACCGGATTGTGCGGGTGCAGGAGGCGGAGCGCGGGCGGATTGCCCTCGAATTGCACGACCATATCACTCAGGTGATCTGCGCCCTGGTCTTCCGCAGCCAGGCGCTGGCCGAAAATCTCTCGGCGGGCGATGGGGCGGCGCCGAAGGAGGCGCTGGGCCTCAGCCTCGCTCTCGGCAAGGTCGCGCAGGAGGTGGAGCGAATCTCCCACAATCTGCGACCCGGCGTGCTGGAACACCTCGGCCTGGTCGCCGTGCTGCGCGAGACCAGCCGGGATTTTGAGAAGCGCACGGGCGTGCTCGTCAAACTGGCCTGCGCGCCGCTGACCGCCCGGCTCCCCGCCTCGGCGGAACTTGCGCTCTATCGGATTCTGCAAGAGGCCCTGAAGAACGTCGAAAAACACGCGCGCGCCCAGCACGTTTCGGTCGGTCTCAAGCGCGACCGCGAAACCGTGCAACTGACGATCGGCGACGACGGACTCGGCTTTGCCCCCGAAGGCCGCTCTTTGGGCCGCAACGGCAAAGGCGGACTGGGACTACTCGGCATGAGCGAGCGGGCGATGTATGTCGGCGGTACGCTCACGATCAAATCCGTCCGGCGCGCCGGCACGGAAATCATCGTGCGCATCCCCATTCCGAGCACCGCTACGGTCGCGCTTTAGCCGGAACACCGGCAAAAGCTGGTCGGCCGCCGGATTCCCACCCAAGCTGGCTTCACCTCCCCAGCCCGGAGTCCAAAATGGAAATCAAAAAATGCGGTTCTCAACCCTCGGGGAAAGGTCCGGCCGACTGGTTTACCGGGACGGTGCGCATCGATCCCCTGTTCCAAGCCGCCTCCCCCGCTCGCGTCGTGGGCGCCAGCGTCACCTTCGAGCCGGGCGCCCGCACCGCCTGGCATACCCATCCGCTGGGCCAGACTCTGGTCGTGACGGCCGGCTGCGGACGCGCGCAGCGGGCCGGGGGCCCGATCGAGGAGATCCGGCCTGGAGACGTCATTTGGTTCGCGCCGGGTGAAAAACATTGGCACGGCGCGGGGCCGGCCACGGCTATGACCCACACCGCGATTCAAGAGCAGCTCGACGGCAAAGCGGTCGACTGGCTGGAGAAAGTCAGCGACGAGCAATACGGACTTTAATCTCGCCGCCGCGACCCAACTGGGTTCGCCGGCGAGGCCCTTTTCCCGGACCGGGCAATCCGGGCCAGTTCGAAGGCGATGTCCTCCGGCGAAAGCACATAATCGATGAACCCGCTGGCGATCGCGCTCTCGGGCATGTCCGGCTGACCGGCGGTGTCCAATTTCTGCGCGATAGTGATTCCCCCCACCTCCTTGATGCCGCCCAACGCGGCGGCTCCATCGCCATCATATCCGGAGACAATCACGGCGACCAACTGGCCGGCCCAATGCTGGGTCAGGGATTTCAGAAAAACCGTGATGACGTCGGGCCAGCCCTGGGGTTTGGAGATTGGTTTCAGGCGGAATTCTCCCGCGAGCACATGCAGATCCCGCTTCTCGGGAATGATGAAAACATGATTGGGCTCGATGAGCAGCCGTTCGGAGATCAATTCCACCGGCATCGCGGTATAGCGCGGCAGGATTTCGTGGAGCCGAGTGGCGACCGTTCTCAGGTGGTTGACGATCACGAAGGCCACACCCAGATCCGCCGGCAGATTGCGCAGCAACCGGATATAGGCATCAAGGCCACCCGCGGAACCGCCCACGCAAACCACCGGGAAATCGTTGTTGGGCTGGTTGATTTTCATCGTGGTCTCGGGATTGTAGGCCCAATCGGCGCGGACCGCCACCAGTCCATTTACTTTTTCGTGCACAATCCGCCCATCAACAAGACGATGAGGCCGAGCGGTAAAATTAGGCCCACCCCGCCGCCCCCGACGGCGGGACCTCCGCAGGCTGAACCAACGTCGCCGAACAGGAGAAGAAGCCCGGCTCCCAGAATGAGCAAATTCATCGGGTCCAAGGTAGCACGATTGGCCGGTCGCCCCAATGGGGTCTTCTCCTGCCTAAGATCGATCTTCCTGCGGCGGGAGCGAGTGACGCCTAACCCCGCTTGGCCCCCCGCTGCGCGGCCCCCAGGGGAGACCGGTGGGCTAAGTGGCTGCCCGACCTGGATTCGAACCAGGACTAGGTGAGTCAAAGTCACCGGTGCTACCATTACACCATCAGGCAATCAAATATAGGATTGGTCAGCGTGCGCCACTTGCCGGGCCGGTCAAGGCCGGAAAGGCACCCCATCAGCCGTGCCTCCAGTTGCCAATGGGATGCTTCGGAGGGCGACCGGGTGCTCGGACGTTCGGCGCCCGGAGAAGCATCCCATTGGCAACTGGAGGCACGACCCCTCATCTCGGGAATTGACGCCGGATTGACGGGGGGCTTCCTTGGGGCGATGCACGCACCCAAAAAGGTCGATCCGCAGGTCAAATACCAACGCATCATCCTAAAACTCTCGGGCGAGGTGCTGCGGGGCGGCAAAACGGGCGACCCGATCGACGCCGCGACCCTCGAACGCACCTGTCTGCAGATCAAGGAAATCCATTCGCTGGGCGTGGAAATCTGCGTCGTGATCGGCGGCGGCAACATCTTCCGCGGCCTGAACGGGGAAAAGCGGGGCGTCGACCGGACGACCGGCGACTACATGGGCATGCTGGCCACCGTGATCAATGGCCTCGCCCTCATGGATTGCCTGGAAAAAATGGGGGTGACAACCCGGGTGCAGAGCGCGATCCCGATGAACCAAATCGCCGAGCCGTTCATCCTGCGGCGGGCGATTCGGCACCTCGAGAAAGGCCGCGTGGTCATCTTCGTCGCCGGGACCGGCAACCCCTATTTCTCGACCGACACCACCGCAGCGCTGCGGGCCTCCGAGATGCACGCCAACATCATCATGAAGGCCACCAAGGTGGATGGGATTTACGACAAGGATCCCAAGAAATTCCCGGACGCGGTCAAATACGACGAGATCACCTTCATCGACGCGCTCAAACAGCGCCTGACCGTGATGGATTCCACCGCCTTTTCCCTTTGCCTCGACAACAACGTGCCCATCCTAGTTTTCGATCTGGGCGATGAACATGCGATCCGTCAGGCGGTCTTAGGGAAAAAAGTCGGCACTTTGGTCAAAAATTAACCCCCCGTTCCCATGAGCCATCCCATTCTCAACGACGTCCAAGCCAAGATGAAGAAGGCGGTTGACCATACCCTCCATGAATTCAGTTCGATCCACACCGGCAAAGCGACGCCGGCCATGGTCGAAGGAGTCATGGTCGACGCCTATGGCACCCAAATGCGCCTGAAGGACTGCGCCGCGATCACGACGCCGGACGCCCGGCTGATCCAGATTCAGCCCTGGGATGCGAATCTCACCAAGGCGGTCGAAAAGGCGATCCAGATGGCCAATCTCGGGTTCAACCCGATGATCGACGGCAAAATCGTGCGCATTCCCCTCCCGGACATGAGCCGGGAGCGCCGCCAGGAATTTGTCAAAACCGCCCACCGCCTGGCCGAAGAGGGCCGCGTGCACGTGCGCAATGTGCGGCGCGACGGACTCGAAGCCGGGAAAAAGGCCAAGCTGCCCGAGGACGACAGCAAGCGCCTGGAGAAAGACGTCCAGGCGGCGACCGACAAGTCGATCACCGAGATCAACGACCATCTCGCCAAGAAGGAGAAGGAACTGCTCGGCGGCTGAGTTCGTGCGCGCTCCGAAGCGAATTGTCGTCAAATTGGGCACCGGAGTGCTCATTTCGTCCGACGGCCGGCTCGATGTCGCCCGGACCGCGGCCGTCTGCGCCCAGTTGGCCGGCATCCGGGCGTCCGGCACCGAAGTTTTGGTGGTGTCCTCGGGGGCCGTCGGCCTCGGCATGGAGGCCCTGGGCCTCGCCAAGCGGCCGCGGGACCTCCCGCGCAAGCAAGCGTGCGCGGCCATCGGCCAGGGCCGCTTGATGCAGATCTGGCAGGAGGCCTTCGCCGACCACAGCCTCACGGCGGCGCAAGTGCTGCTGACCCACGAGGATTTGCGGAGCCGGTCCCGCTACCTAGGCGTCCAGGAAACGCTCCGGCAGCTGATCAGCTACAATGCGATTCCGGTGATCAATGAGAACGACACCGTCAGCGCGGCCGAAATCAAATTTGGCGACAACGACACGCTGTCGGCGATGGTCGCGAGCCTGATGGAGGCCGACTACCTGTTCATCCTTTCGACCGCGCCGGGCCTGATCGACCTGAAGGGCACGGGCCGAATCGTGCCGGTCGTGGACAAAATCACCCCGGAGATTGAAGCGATGGCCGGGGGGACGACGAGCGAAACGGCCGTCGGCGGCATGGTGAGCAAAATTTCGGCGGCCAAACTGGCCACCGGCGCCGGCTGCGGCGTTTTCATCGCGAGCGGAGCCGAGCCGGAAATCGTGCCGCGGCTGCTGGCCGGCACCGGGCCCGGGACCTTCTTCGTGCCGAGCGGCCTGCGCCTGGACGCGAAAAAGCGCTGGCTCGCCTACTACCAACGCCCCACCGGCACCCTGCATATCAGCGGACCGGCCGTGCCGGCGCTGCGGGAGCAAGGGCGCAGCCTGCTGGCGGTCGGAGTGACGGGCGCCACCGGACTTTTTGCCGCGGGCGAAGTGGTCAATATCGCCGGCCCCGACGGGAGCGTCATCGCCCGGGGCGAGAGCGCATTTGCGAGCGCCGAAATCGCCGCGGTGGCCGGGCAAAAGGGCGACCAGGTTCGCCTCCTCTATCCGCGCCGGGCCCGGCTCGAGGTCGTGCATCGCAACGATCTGGTGCTGCTCTAGGCAGGCTGGGGTTTCGGGATCTGGCCGCTCGCCATCGGTTCCGGGACCTGCCTCGCTTTCCCCCGACCCGCATGGAATTTACGCTGGAAAACCAACCGACGCCCGACGCGGTCCCGCCCATCGATTTCCGGGCGCAGCTGAACGACGAGCAGTACGCGGCCGTGACGGCGCCCCCCGGGCCGCTGCTGGTGCTCGCCGGCGCCGGCTCCGGCAAAACGCGCACCCTGACCTACCGGGTGGCCTACCTGCTGGCCCAGGGCGTGCGCCCCGGCGAGATTCTGCTCCTCACCTTCACCAACAAGGCCGCCAAGGAGATGCTGCACCGGGTCCACGAACTCACCGGCATCGAAGGCGCCCGGTTCTGGGGGGGCACCTTCCACAGCCTGGGCCACCGGGCCCTGCGGACCCACGGCGAGGCCATCGGGCTGTCCCGCGGCTTCACGATCCTGGATGCCGACGAGTCCGAGGGCTTGCTGCGGGACGCCGTCGAGGAGAGCGACCGCGGCTTCTTCAAGGACAAGACCCATCCGCGCCCGGGCCCCCTGCATGAGATGATTTCGCTGACCCGCAACACCCGCGGCACCTTCGGCGAAACGATCGCCCGCTATTTTCCGCAGCATGATGGCTTGATCGAGCGGGTGCCCCTCTTCGCCCAGAAATACGCGGCCAAGAAAAAGACGGCCAATGTGCTCGACTACGACGATTTGCTGGAATTTTGGCTCGATCTGCTCCGCACGTCACCGGAAACCGCCGCGTATTATCAGCAGCGCTTCCGTCACTTGCTGGTGGACGAATACCAGGACACCAACCGCCTGCAGGCGGAGATCGTCGACACGATCGGCGCCCATCACCGGGTGATGGCGGTCGGCGACGACGCGCAGTGCATCTACTCGTGGCGCGGCGCCAATTTTGAGAACATCCTCACCTTTCCCGACCGCCATCCGGGGACGGTGATTCACCGGATCGAAACCAATTACCGGTCCACCCCCCAAATCCTCGCCCTGGCCAACGGCGTTCTGCTCGCCCAGCCCAAGGGCCGGCATTTTGAAAAGGAGCTGCGTCCGGCCCGGTCCAACAGCGAAAAGCCCTATTGGGTGCAGACGATGGACACGCGGGAGCAGGCCCAATTCATCGTCTCGCGCGTGCGCGGCCTGGCGGATTCCGGCATCTCCCTCTCGAACATCGCGATCTTGTACCGCGCCCATTTTCAGGCGCTCGACATCCAGTTGGAGCTTTCCCGGCTCCAGATCCCCTATCAGATCACGAGCGGGGTGCGGTTTTTCGAGCAGGCGCACGTGCGCGATCTGGTCGCCCTGCTGCGCTTCGTCTACAATCCCACCGACATCATGGCCTGGCAGCGCGTGCTGGTGCTGCTCCCTAAAGTCGGGGACAAGGGGGCCCAGAAAATTTACGCCGCCGCCCTCGAGCAAGCTCGCGCGCAACAGAAGAACTTTCTCGACGTCCTAGAGGACGCCGCGGTGGTCGCGAAGGTGGCCAAGGACGCCCGGGAGGAATGGCCGAAGTTCGTCGCCTCGCTGCAACAGGTCTCGGAAGCGATGCGGACCCTGTCGGCCGCCAGCGCGGTCGATCTGGCGATCGACGGCTGGTACGGCGACTACCTGAAGGGCGCCTATGCCAACTATGCCTCCCGCCTGGACGATCTGAAATCGCTGGTCGGCTTCGCCGGGCGGTTTCCGGACATGCAGGACATGCTGGCCCAGATCATGCTCCTGAACAGCGAAACCAGCAACCGCTCGGTCGATCCGGCGGAGGATGCCTTGCGGCTGACGACCGTGCACCAGGCGAAGGGGCTGGAGTTCGACGTCGTTTTCCTGATCGGATTGGCGGATGGCAGTTTTCCCCTGCGCCGCGCGATCGAAAGCGGGGACGTCGAGGAGGAGCGCCGGCTGTTCTATGTCGCGGTGACGCGGGCCCGGGACGAGCTCTATTTGTGCTTTCCCAAGGTGAATTCCCGCGGCGGCCCCGCGATGATGCAGGTGCCGAGCCGGTTTCTGCAGGAACTGTCGGATGATCTTTACCAGGAATTGCGGCTGAAGCGCAGCTACGGCTGGTAGCGGGCGGCGTTTCCCTTTCCCGCGCCGACAGCAGCCGAAACGAGCAAAAAAGACCCCGCCGCCGGGAAGAAACCGGCGCCTCCTGGCTTCCTAAACGGCGTCCTGCACCCTCGGCCCGGCACTCTTTATTGGCCCCCGGCACTTTCCGCTTCCCACCTGTGCTATGTTGCAGGCAACTTAAATCACCCCGCCATGTCCCATCCTCCTGTTGAAAACGTCGTTATCGTCGGGACCGGCTGCGCCGGCCTGACGGCCGCCATCTACACCGCCCGCGCCAACCTGAGCCCGCTCGTGTTGGAGGGCCCGCAGCCCGGCGGCCAGTTGACGACGACCAGCGAGGTGGAGAATTTTCCCGGCTTCCCGCAGGGCGTGGACGGCTTCCAACTGATGGAAAACCTCCGGGCCCAGGCGGCCAAGTTTGGCACGCGGTTCGAGCAATCGCTCGTCGCTTCGGTCGATTTCACGTCGCATCCCCGCAGGCTCGTCACGGCCGAACGCACCGTGCTTGCCAAAGCGGTCATCGTTTCGACCGGAGCCTCCTCGCGGATGACCGGCATTCCGGGCGAGAAGGAATTGTACGGCGGCAAAGGGGTCACAACCTGCGCCACCTGCGACGGCGCCTTTTATCGGAAGATGGAAGTCGCGGTGATCGGCGGCGGCGACAGCGCGGCCGAAGAGGCGCTTTTTCTCACCCGGTTTGCGAGCAAGGTCTACTTGGTCCACCGGCGCGATTCCCTGCGCGCCTCGAAGATCATGGCGGATCGGGCAACCGCGCACCCCATGATCACCTGCGTCTGGAACAGCGTGCCGGTCGCCGTGGAAGGGGTGAACGAAGGCTCCGTCAGCGGCCTGCGGGTCCGCCACACCGGCACCGGCGTGGAATCCATCCTGCCCGTGAAGGGCGTCTTCGTGGCCATCGGCCATGTGCCGAACACCGGCCCCTTTGCCTCGGTTCTGGATGTCGACGCCAACGGTTACTTCAAGCCGGTCGCCGGTTCCCAGGTGAAAACCAAGATCCCCGGGGTCTATGTGGCCGGCGATTGCGCCGACCATGTCTACCGCCAGGCGATCACGGCCGCCGGGATGGGCTGCCAGGCGGCCATTGAGGCCGAGCGCTGGCTGGCCGAGCATGGCGGCTGACCTGAGGCCCAACAATGCGGCGGCGGCCTACGCCGCCCGCATCGCCGGGATTTTTCGCACGCTGGGCATTCCCGCCGGGTATGGCTCCGACCGCCAGCTGGAACTGCAGCCCGAAGCCAGCGCGCTGGAATCGGTCGGCCGCAATGCGGAGGGAAAGGAGATTCGGCTAGCCCCGCCCGCCGCCGCCGCTTGGCGGGAATTGGCGGCCGCCGCAGAGGCCGAAGGCATTACCCTCCTGCCGATTTCCGGTTTTCGCAGTGTGGATCGCCAGGTTGAGTTGTTCCGGGCCAAACAGGCCGCGGGCGAGCCGGTGTCCGATATTCTGCGGCTGCTGGCCGCTCCGGGCTACAGCGAGCACCACACCGGAAGGGCCATCGATGTGGGCGCGCCGGGCGAACCGCCCTTAGTCGAAGGCTTTGCCCAAACCACCGCGTTTCGCTGGTTGACCGAACAGGGGGCCGACTTTGGATTCCGGTTGTCCTTTCCTCCGAGGAATCTCCATCAAATCGCCTTTGAGCCATGGCATTGGTACTATATTGGTGATATGTAACTTATTCTTATTTAGCGTTATAGATACATCGATTAGAATAGTTCTAAATCTCACTTGAAACTTAGAACCATTCCAATTGCTTGATGGACTCCTTTGACCATGTCCGCCCCCCATTTTTCCTCCGGCGCCCTCGCCCAGAGGTTGGCCGATAGCGGCCTGCGCTCCACCCCGCAGCGGGAAATCGTCTATGACGTCCTGCTGAAAAAGCGGGATCACCCGACTGCCGATGAGGTGTTTGCGCGGGTGAAGCAGGAGAAGCCGGCGATCTCGCTGGCCACCGTGTACAACTGCCTGGAAACCCTGGTGCAATGCCAGTTGGTCCGGCAGGTGAACTTCGAGCGGGGCCCGACGCGTTACTGCCCGAATCTGCGGCCGCACGCCCATTTCCACGATGAGCGGACCGGCGCCACCTACGACATCGATCTGCCGCCGGAGCTCATGGCAAAGGTGGACGAGGTCCTGCCGCAGGGCTACGAGGCCAAATCGGTGGAGATCATCTTTCGCGGCCGAGCCCACCCGGCGTCCTAAGCCCCCTTCCCTTCCTCCCGTCCATGCAGCTCGAAATCAATAATCTCCACGTCGCCATCGGCGAAAAAGAAATCGTGAAGGGCCTGACCCTGACGATCCGCCAAGGCGAAGTTCACGCCCTGATGGGTCCCAATGGCACGGGCAAGTCGACCCTTTCCAAGGCGATCGCCGGCCATCCCGACTATACGGTCACGAGCGGGCAGGTCCTCTTGGACGGCAAGTCGATCTTGGAAATGGAGCCCGACGAGCGCTCCCGCGCCGGCCTGTTCCTCGCCTTTCAGTACCCCAGCGAAATCCCCGGGGTCTCGATCGCCAATTTCCTGCGCGCCGCCGTGCAGGCGCACATGGGCGAGGGCGAGGAGCTGGAAGCGACCGCGTACTACAAGCGGCTTTACCATAAAATGGACCTCCTGAAGATCGACCGGAAGTTCACCGCCCGCTCAGTGAACGAGGGTTTCTCCGGGGGCGAAAAGAAGCGCTGCGAGATTTTGCAGATGGCGATGCTCGAGCCCAAGTTCGCCCTGATGGACGAGACCGACTCGGGCCTGGATATTGACGCCTTGAAGGTCGTCTCCGAGGGCGTGAACCAGCTCCGCGGCCCGGGCCTGGGCATCCTCCTGATCACCCACTACCAGCGGCTGCTCAACTACATCGTCCCGGACTATGTGCATGTCATGTGGGACGGCCGCATTGTGAAGAGCGGCGACAAGTCGCTCGCCCACGAACTCGAAGCCAAGGGCTACGACTGGGTGAAGACTGAACTCGCCACCGCCTGACCGCCCGCCTCGCCACCACCGACCCATTTCCCGCCATGAGCCAGATCGCCCTCCCCGACACCCTGCCGCCCGCCACCGAAGCGACGGACAATCCCGTCGCCGGCATCGATCAGTCGTCCGGCAACTTCAGCTACGACGTGAAGTACGCCCTCGACGCGGGCACCGGGCTCTCCGACCACACGATCGACTACATCAGCTCGGTCAAAAAGGAGGCCCCGTGGATCAAGGAGTTCCGGATGAACGCCCTCCAGCAGTTCCGGGCCAAGCCCCTGCCGACCTCCTGGGCGACCAAGGACCTGGAAAACATCAATTTTGACAAGATCCGCTATTATCTGGCCAGCGGCCAGAAGCCCAAGCGGACCTGGGAAGAGGTTCCGGATGATATCAAGCGCACGTTCGAGCGCTTGGGCGTCCCGGAGCAGGAGCGCAAGTTCCTGGCCGGGGTCGAGGCGCAGTTCGACAGCGAGGCGGCGTATTCCAATATCAAGGAGGCCGTCTCCAAGCAGGGCGTCATCTTCGTGAATTCCACCGAGGCTCTGCGCGAGCACCCGGAGATCTTTCGCAAGTGGTTCGGCAAGGTGATCCCGACCGGGGACAACAAGTTCTCGGCCCTCAATAGCGCGGTCTTTTCCGGCGGCTCCTTCATCTACGTCCCTCCGGGGGTCAAGGTGTCCCATCCCCTCCAGGCGTATTTCCGGATCAACGCCGAGAATTTCGGGCAGTTTGAGCGGACCCTCATCATCGTGGACGAGGGCGCCGAGGTCACCTACATGGAGGGCTGCACGGCCCCCAAGTTCTCGACCTCGACCCTCCACAGCGCGGTCGTGGAGCTGGTGGCCATGAAAGGCGCCAAGATCCAGTACATCACCGTGCAGAACTGGGCCCCCAATGTCTTCAACCTCGTGACCAAGCGCGGGCTCGCCCACGAGGAAGCCGAGATCAAGTGGATCGACTGCAACATCGGCAGCCGCCTCACCATGAAATACCCCGGCGTCGTGCTGAAGGGCCGCAAGGCCCGCGGCGAGGTGATTTCGATCGCGCTGGCCAACGACGGCCAGCACCAGGACACCGGCGCCAAGATGATCCATGCGGCGGACGAGACGACCTCCAACATCGTGGCGAAGTCGATTTCCGTCGGCCAGGGCCGCAGCACCTACCGCGGGGTGGTGCATATCCCCAAGCGCCTAAAGGGCTGCAAGAACAACACGGAGTGCGACGCCTTGCTGATCAATACGAACAGCCGCACCGACACGTACCCGGCGATCACCGTGCGGGGGGCCGCCAACCGCGTGCAGCACGAAGCCAGCGTATCCAAGGTCAGCGAGGAGCAAATCTTTTACATGCGCCAGCGCGGGCTGACCGAGGGCCAGGCCATGAGCCTTTCGGTCAACGGCTTCATCAACGACTTGGCCCGGCAGTTTCCGATGGAGTACTCCGTCGAGCTGAAGCGCCTGATCGATCTGGAAATGGAAGGGTCCGTGGGCTGACGCCCGCGCCCTTTCCCCGGCCCGAAATCGTTCCCGCCCCCTTCTCCGTTTCGCCATGTCCGCCTCCCCGGTTCTTCCCTCCCCCGCCGCCTCGGCCGAGTCCGCCCTCGGCGCCCTGACCGCCGAGCGCTTCGCGCTCGCCTTGGCCGAGCAGGCCCACGCCCCGGCCTGGTGGCTCGAGCGCAAGCAGGCGGCGTTCGCCCGGTTCGCCGCGCTGGCGATGCCCCGGCGCACCGACGAGACGTGGCGCTTCAGTTCCCTGGCGGGCCTCAGCGCGCCCGCGCCTTCCGTGGCTCCGGGTACCGCCCAATTTGCCGCGCCCTTGCCCGGTTTGACGACGGTGGGCGCCCTCCATTTCGCGGGCAACCGACTGGTGAAGCGGACGGCCCTCCCTGCGGAGCTGGTGGCCAAGGGGGTCATCCTGACCACCCTCAACGAGGCCACGGTCCGCCACCCGGATCTGCTAAAAGCGCATTTCATGGCGCAGCCCCAGCGGCTGGGCTCGGAGAAGTTTGCGGCCTTGCACACGGCCTTCGTCGGCGACGGGGCCTTCATTTACATTCCCCGGGGCGTCGAACTGAGCGATCCGATCCTGATCGTCCACGGCGCGGCCGGCGAGGCGGTCTTCCCGCACACCCTCGTGGTCGCCGAAGAAAACACCCGCGCGACCGTGATCGACTTTTTCACCGGCCCGACTCCCTTGGCGGTCGGAGCCAACGACCTTTACGCCGGCCACGGGTCGCAATTGACCTACGTCGCGGTGCAGGACTGGTCGCTGGACGCGCTGTCCTTCCAGCTTAATTCGACCGTCGTCCGCCGTGACGCGCGGGTGCAGTCCCTCAATGTGCACCTGGGCGCCCGCCAGGCGCGCCACGAATCCCTGAGCCAGCTGCAGGCCCCCGGGGCTTTTTCCGAAATGCTCGCGGTCACCGTGGCCAATCAGACCCAGGAATTCGATCAGCGCACCCTCCAGGTGCACCAGGCGCCGAACACCAAGTCCGACCTGCTGTACAAGAATGTCCTGTTCGACTCGGCCAAGACCATCTTCTCCGGGCTGATCATCGTCGATCCCGACGCCCAAAAGACGGACGCCTACCAGAGCAATCGCAACCTGATCCTGGGCGACGGCGCGGAAGCGAACTCGCTCCCGGGCTTGGAAATCCAGGCCAACGACGTCCGCTGCACCCATGGGGCGACCACGAGCCGCCTCGATCCGGAGCAGGAATTTTACCTGCAGGCACGCGGCATCCCGCCCGCCCAGGCGCAGGAATTGCTGATTTTTGCCTTTTTCGAGGAGGTCTTGAACCGCCTCGCGCATGAGCCTTTGCATGCGGCGCTCCGGGAGTTGATTCAGGCGAAGATCACGGTTTAAGTTCAGCCATGTCCCGCGATCGCACCCTTTCCCGCGACCTCATTGCGACCCAGATTCCTTCCGGGGACAAGCAGTCGCTCTCGGCCGGGACCACCGTCATGCTGCACCAGAATTTGGGAGGCAGCTGCACAGTGCAGACCGATTTCGGGCTGTTCCGGATCGATGCCAAGGACGCCGATGCGATCGGCGAAAAATCCGAACTGGGCGCCGCCGATCCCGGCACTGCGCTGGCCGATGGCTCGCCGGATCCGGTGGCGATTTGGGACCAATTGCGCCGGGTCTACGACCCGGAAATCCCGGTGAACATCGTGGACTTAGGCCTGGTGTACTCGATGGACGTCGCCGCGCTGCCGGAGTCGCCCGGCTATCAGGTGAACGTGGCCATGACCTTGACCGCCCCCGGCTGCGGCATGGGCCCGGCGATCGCCGAGGATGCCAAGACCAAGATTCTGCTCGTGCCCGGAGTCTCGACGGCCGATGTGCGCATCACCTGGGACCCGCCGTGGAACCAGTCGATGATCAGCGAAGAGGGGAAGATGAAGTTGGGGCTGATCTGAGCCGTGCTGCGGCCGGATCGGCGGCGATTGGTTTTTGTTTCCCCTGGGTGCCGGGACGGGACAATCTTGGGGGATCATGCATCGCCCCTTCGCATTATTCGCCGTTTCCGCTTTGGTTCTGGCCACCCTCAGCGCCCAGGAAAACACCGCCTTGGTCGCCCGGGGCGCCGAACTCGCCCATCCGCTCTTCAACGGCAAGGACCTGACCGGCTGGTCACTGCTCACGCAGGAGGGAGCCGACATTTCCAAGGTGTGCCAAGTGGAAGCCGATGGGGCGGTCGCCGTCGCGGGCAAGCCCGTGGGCTACCTGCTGGCAAACGGCAATTTCACCAACTATCGGCTGCACGCCGAATGGCGGTGGCCGGTCGGGGCCAATCCGCGGAGCAATAGCGGATTTTTGATCCACATCGCCTCCGGCCCGATCGACCGCAAAACCTGGCCCTTGTGTTTCCAAGTGCAGACCAAGCTCAACCGCGGGGGCGACCTGCTCCCGATGGCCGGAGCCGCCTTTGCCGAACCGCTGTCGACCGCGCCGGGCGCGATGACGCCACAATTGAACCGGAAGCAACCGTCCAGCGAAAAGCCGCTCGGCGAGTGGAACACCTGCGATGTGGTCTGCCGGGACGGCGCCTTGGAATGCACCATCAACGGGGTCGTGCAAAACCAGGTCACCGGCTGCAAGCCAGCGTCCGGCCAGGTCGGCATCCAGCTGGAGGGCTTCCCCTACGAGTTGCGCAACCTGTGGATTTCCCCGCTGTGACGATCCGCCCGAATTCCGCGGCGGTCCCGCGGGCGGGGCGCGGCTGAAGGCGGCGTATGTCCGATTCGGTCTTCTACGAAGAAGTGGCGGCGCTCGAGCGGGCGGGCACGGCCTTCGTCCTGGTGGTCCTGGTCGAGGCGGTCGGGAGCACCCCGCAGGATGCCGGGGCCAAGATCATTGTGACCGCCGAGGGGTTGCACACTGGAACGGTCGGCGGCGGTCGGGTCGAAGCGGCCGCGCTGCAGACGGCTCAGGATCTGCTCGCGGCCGGAGCCGCTAAGCCGTCCTTCCTTAGCTGGAGCCTGAAAGGCGATGTCGGCATGACCTGCGGGGGAGCGGTGAAGTTCTATTTCGAGCCCCACCCGGCCCAGGGCCTGTGGCCCATCGTCATCTTCGGAGCGGGCCACGTGGCGCAAGCGCTTTTGCCGGTGCTGATTCCACTCCCCTGCTCAATCACCTGCTACGATCAGCGGCCCGAATGGCTGGAGAAGCTGCCTTCGGCCCGCAATCTGCGGACGGTCGCCGCCGAAGACTTGGCGGCCGCGGTGCCGACCTTGCCGGACAACGCCTTCCTCCTCTGCATGACCCAGGGGCATAGCACCGACCGGCCGATTCTGCAGCGGGCGCTGGGCGAGCGGAATTTCCCGTTCGTCGGGGTGATCGGCAGCAAGGCCAAGGCCGCCGTGCTGCGCCGCGAACTGATCGCCGGGGGCTTGTCGCCCGAACGGGCCAGCGCCTTTCATTGCCCGGTCGGACTCGACTTCGGCAGCAACCACCCGCACGAAATCGCCCTCAGCGTCGCCGCCCAGTTGGTGTCGGAGCGGGACCGGCCGCGGCCGGCGGCGGGACCTTAGGGGCGACCCGGCGATGCTCACGATTCGCTCTTATCAGCCCGCAGACGAGGAGGCCGTGATCAACCTCTGGGGGCGCTGCGGCCTGCTGCGGCCGGTCAACGATCCCCGCAAGGATATCGCCCGGAAGCTCAGAGTCCGCGGCGATTTGTTTCTGATCGGGGTCCATGCGGGCGAAGTGGTCGCAACGGCGATGGTGGGCTACGAGGGGCACCGCGGCTGGATCAACTACCTCGGCGTCAGCCCCGACTATCGCAAACATGGCTTTGGCCGGCAGATGATGGCGGAAGCCGAACGCCGCCTGCGGGCCGAGGGGTGCGCCAAGATCAATCTGCAGGTGCGAAACGAAAATACCGCGGTCTTGGCCTTCTACCGCGAACTCGGCTATCTGCCGGATCCGCTCGTTTGCCTCGGCAAGCGGCTTGAGTCCGACCTGCCGTCCGGTCAATAAGGCTGGGCGCATGAATCCTTCTCCCGAAAACCGTCGACTGTGGTGGCGCTTGGCCGCGCTCTTTTTTGTCGTCTCGGGCGCCCTCTGCTTCGTGGGCGGCAAGCCGGGCCAACCGGGCCCCTTTTCCCCACTTTCGATTGCCGGAATGGTCCTGATGGTTATCGGCGTCGCCCTTCGTTTCAAGGCGCGCCGCAACGTCTAGGCTGGCGCCAGGCGCCGCTGAATGGCCTGAAAGATCGCTTCCCCCGTAGCGGGCGAAGCCAGCGGCACTTGGCCGCCCGGTTGACCGCAGGCGGCCACCGCGTCGCGGAGCGCTTCGCGGACGGAGAAGGCCAGCATCAGCGGCGGCTCGCCCACGGCTTTGCTACCGTGGATCGTCCCCTCCTGCTCCGCCTCGGGCAGCAGGGTCACATTGAACTCCATCGGCGCATCGCTGATTGCCGGAATCTGGTAGGTGCTGGCACTGTGCGTGAGGAGTTTGCCCTTGGCATCCCATTTCAGCTCTTCGCTCGTCAGCCAGCCCATGCCCTGCACAAAGCCACCCTCGATCTGTCCGCGATCGACCCCGGGATTCAGGGAGTCGCCGACATCGTGCACGATATCGACACGGAGCACCCGGCTCATGCCGGTATACCCGTCGACTTCGACCTCGGCCACGGCGACGCCGCCCGCGAAATAATAGAATGGGCGCCCCGAGGCCGTGGCCCAACTCCAGGTGATGCCGGGCGTCTGGTAGTAGCCGGTGGCCGACAGGCTCACCCGGTCGTAGTACGCCGCCTGGGTGACCTGGGAAAAAGCATAGCCGTTATCGGGATCCGCCATCCGGAACACCTGGCCGTCGCGAAAGACGATTTCCGCCGGATCGACTTCCAGCGCCAGTTTGCGGGCAAACAACCGGGCCGCCACCGGCGCCAGCCGTTCGCGGAGCGTGATGCAGGCATTGCGCACCGCCGCGCCGTTGAGATCGGATCCGGCCGAGGCCGCCGTGGCGGAAGTATTGGGCACCTTGTCGGTCGTCGTCCGCATCATCCGGATGCGGCGGGCCGGGAGCCCGAGTTCCCGCATCGCCACGCCTTGAATCTTGGTGTGCAGCCCCTGGCCCATCTCCGTGCCCCCGTGGTTCACCTGCACGGTCCCGTCCACATAGATCAGCACCAGGGCGCCCGCCTGATTGTAATGGGTCAGCGTAAAGGAAATCCCGAACTTGACGGGCGTGATCGCCAGGCCGCGCTTCACCCGGGGATGGGATTGGTTCCAGGCCGCGACCGCGGCGCGGCGTTCGGCAAACTGCGCCTTTTCCTGCGCCAGGCGCCACATGTTCTGCAGCCGGTTGTCGCCGATTTCCTGGCCAAAATGGGTCGTGTTGGTGGCGCCCACTCCGTGGTAAAGGTTCCGCTCGCGGACGAGTTCCGGCGGCAGCCCCAGGGTGCGGGCCACCCGGTCGACAATCTCCTCAATCACCAGCATCCCCTGCGGGCCGCCAAAACCGCGGAAGGCCGTGTGGGAAGTGACGTTGGTCTTGGCCACCCGCCCCGTGGCCCGCAAGGCGGGAATATAGTAGCCGTTGTCGATGTGGAACAGCGCGCGGTCCAGCACCGGCTGCGACAGATCGAGCGACCAGCCGCCGTCGGAGACCAATTCGGCGTTCAAGGCGAGGAATCGGCCGTCCGCATCAAAGCCCACCTCGAACTTGCTCCAAAAAGGGTGCCGCTTGCCCGTGAGCGCGATGTCGACATCCCGGTCGAGCTGCACCCGGACCGGCCGGCCGGTGCGCAGGGCCGCGAGCGCCACCAAGGCGGCCACGGTGTTGCCCTGCGTCTCCTTGCCGCCGAACCCCCCGCCCATGCGCGGCGCCTGCACCACCAACCGGTGGCGCGGCAGCCCGAGCACTTCGGCCACGATCGTCTGGATCTCGCTCGGGTGCTGCGTCGATGAGGCGATGAAAATATCGCCCTCATCCCCGCGCTCCGCCCAAGCCGCCTGGGTCTCCAGATAGAAATGCTCCTGGCCGCCGAACGAGAACTCGCCGGCCAGCCGGTGGGGCGCCCCGGCCAGGGCCGCGTCGCAATCGCCCCGGGTCAAAACATGGGGATCGGTGTGGTAGCTGCCCTGGGCGATCGCCTGCGGGATTGAGACCACCGGCGGCAAGAGTTCGTAGTCGACCTCGACCAAGGCGGCGGCCGCCCGGCAGATCGTGAGCGATTCGCCGACCACTACGGCGACGATATGGCCCTGATAGCAGGTCTCCTCGGCCGCAAAGAGCGTCTCATCATGGCGGGAGACTCCGACATTGTTTTGCCCCGGCACGTCCTCGGCGAGCAGCACGAGCGCCACTCCGGGGTAGGCCCGCGCTTTCGTGGCATCGCGTCGCGTGATGCGGGCCCGGGCATGGGGGGAGCACACCGGCCAGATTTCCAGCATCGGGCGGCGCCGGGCGGTGTCGTCGACGTACTGCGCGCCGCCGGTCACATGTCCCACCGCGCTCTCGTGCCGCAGCTGCCGGGACGCATCGGCACCCTGCGATGGGTCGCGGCCGGCAAAGCCGGGCTTCGCATCGTGGGCGAGGCTCGTTTCACCCGCCGCAAACTTCTCCCATAGAGACACGATTATGCCGCCGCGGTAGTCGGCGCCCGCGCGCACGTCCCCGATCGGCTTAAATTCCCCGGCCAGGATTTCAGCCACCGGGCGGACCGCGGCCGCCAGGGTGCGGCCCTCCAGCGCCGCTTCCGCCCGCCGGGCGCGCAGCGTCTGGGCCGCCACGCCGCCGTAAACGAGCCGCGCGCGCCGCACGATCCCCGCGCCGTCCAGGTCCACGCAAAAGGCGGCGGCCACGATGCTGATGTCCAGCTCCCGCCGGTGGGAGACCTTGATGAAATCGGCCCGGCGGGTGAGACCGGGAGTCCCCACCCCGCGGGGCACCACGACCGCCTTCATGACTTCGCCGCCCTGCAGCTGCGTCCGGCGATAGCCGGTGAAAAACTCGTCCAGGGGCACCGTCCGCTCGCCGCCGCGAGAGACCAGCACGACGGACGCTCCGAGACTGATCAGCACCGGGGCGCTGTCGCCGATCGGCGAAGCGGTCACCAAGTTGCCACCCAAGGTCGCGCGGTTGCGGATCTGCCGGGCGGCGAAGACGGACAACATCTTGGCGAAAGAAGGAAATTCTCCGGCCAGCGCCTCTTCGATCGCGGTCAGGCTGGCGGCGGCGCCCAAATGCCAGGCCGACGGCGTCGACCGAATGGCTTTCAATTCCTCCACCCCTTCGACGGAGATCAGGGCGGGGAAGCGCGTAAATGTCTTATTGAGTTCAACGCCGATTTCTGTGGCGCCGGCGACCAGCCGGGCCTGCGGCGAGGCCTCTAGGCAGGAAAAGAGTTGGTCCAGAGAAGTCGGGCGCTCAAAACGCTCGCCAGCGGCCCGGTAGTCGAGCGGTCCCAAATCCGACACCGGTTGCTCCAGGCGGACGGAAAATGGATCCCGGGCCAAGACTGCGGGCGAACGGCCCGCGTAGGCCGCGACCGCGGCGTCCCGAATCGGCCGGTAGCCCGTGCAGCGGCAGAGATTGCCGCAAAGCTGGTCGTTGATCTGCCATGGCTCGCGGCAATCCGGCCGATAGTAGCCCTCGAACATCGAAACGACGAAACCCGGAGTGCAAAATCCGCATTGGGACCCGGAGTGGTCCACCATGCAGGCCTGGACCGGGTGCAGTTTGGCTTCCGCGCCCTGCCCCGCCAAACCCTCTACCGTGAGAATCTCCCGCCCGGCGAACATGGGCAGAAGCGCGATGCAGCTGTTGACCGCCCGGTAGGTCGCCCGGCCGGCGGCATCCCGTTCGACCAGGGCGATCGTGCACGCCCCACAATCGCCTTCGGCGCAGCCGAGCTTGCTGCCGGTGCGCCCGTGGGCGCGCAAATAGTCCAGCAGGGTCGTCGTCGGGGCCGCATTTTCCACCCGCACGGACTCCCCATTGATAGTGATCTCGAAGCCGGACGCCGTCGCCGACTCGGTCGAAGCCTTACTCATGGGAAGGGAATGTCATAAATTGCCCCCGCACGCAATTCGCGAAAACGGAAAGCAGTGACTCGTTTTGCCGGTGGGGCGCCTCACCGGGCGCCTTTCGTCCGAGCACACGGTCGCCCTCCGAAGCGCCCCACCGGCAAAACGAGCCACTGCCAATTGGAAGCCAACCCAGCCAGAGCAGGTCCCGTTCCGAACGGCCGGACCGTGCGCTCAGAGCGCCGGCCGGTTGACGTCCTTGTAATAGAGGTAGCTGGCCGGCTGCTTGCCCATCGCGACGAACCACTGCGGGCAATACGGCGCCATCCAGATCACGTCGCCGGCGCCCACCGGATACCACGAATCCTCCAGGCGATAGACCCCTTGGCCGGACAACATCAGCAGACCATGCTCCATGATGTGAGTCTCGACGAACGGCAAGGTGGCCCCGGGCTGGTACGTGAAAATGTTGACCGCGAGGTCATACGCCGGAACGTCGGGCAAGAGCACCTGCAGCCGGGCATCGGGGTCGCCCAGGAAGGGTTCGCCCTTGATCCGGGAGCTGGCGCCAATAATTGCCTTGGGCCCCGGCACCCCGGGGAAGAAAGCGTACCGTTTTTTGAATAGGGTGACTTGGGTGCCCGCTTTCGGTCCGGTGAACGACCATGCCGTGCCGGCGGGCGCGAAAAAGAAGCTCCCGGCTGCGCACCGGCCGCGTTTATCCCCGATGACCGCGGTGCCTCCGCCGGACAGCACGTAACCGACCGTTTCGATCTCGTTGGCCAGAAAGCTCGCCTGCCCGCCCGATTCAAACGTGACCAGCAACTGGGAGAACTTGGCCCCCATGCCCTCGGAAATCAGGATTATCGTTGTCGCCCCCGTGATGCCCGGAACCGAGCTCTTCACGTGGCCATCGGGCGCCAGCAGCGCGTGCCGCGCGGCTACGCGGGTTCGGGTGGATCCGTACGGGGTGCTCATCTCACCCAATCTGCATAATTTTCCCTATGCGGCGAAGCCTATTTTGGCAATCGACTTACGGCACATTGGTCTCGGCCCTAAATTGTACGTTGGGCTTGGCGGCAAAATGCTCGTCTTGAGTCCAGATTACCGCGGCGTGTTTCTTGGCAATTGAATAAATGATCGAATCGGCGAAGGCCAATTTCTCTTCCAGACCCACGGCGGCCGCCTCCATAGCCAAGTCGCTGGTCAGGTCGATTACGGTGCCCTGCTGCATTGCCGCCACCGTTTGAAATGCATCTTCCTCCCCGCGCTCCCTCAGAACCACCCGAAACACCTCGTAGATGCAAACGGTTGGAACGAGCAAGAGTTCCGTGTCCTCGATCGCCCCGGCAAAAAATCGCGCGTTCTTCTCTCCGGCCAGATAGGCCAGCCAAGCAGACGAATCAACTAGGTTCATACCCGGTCTGGTTCACGGGCGAACGAAGTGTCGATGCCTTTAAGGTAACCCCGCAATTTTTTGACATCGCGCACCGGGATAAATTCAATCCGATTTCGAAACGAAAGCACATGCGCCTTCTCGCCCGAGCGCAGGCCCATCGCTTCGCGGATGCGTTGGGGAATGACGACTTGAAATTTCGGTGAGATCGTGACGGTTTCCATGCTGTATTACGATGGATCGATCGATCGAAATGTCAACTGGGTTTTACTTCGCTCCCGAATTGTTTCCGATTTTCTGGGCCAAATGACCGCAGCCAGCGACTTCTTGCAAGAAGATCGGCCTTTGCGCAGGATTGCCGCCACTCCATATTCCGATGGCCGAAAAGATTAAGCGATTCGATGCCATTGCCGCCTCGCGACAATGGCGGCGCGCGACCGGTAAAGTTCTTAGCCGGATGACGCCAGACGATCAAATCGCATACTTGAATCGGCATCTGAAAGAGTGTTCGACCGCGCCAGCGAAAAAGCCGGCATCGGCGAATCGCTGACTGCGGTTTCCCTCCGTCGGGTGGTGGTCTTGAATCTCCGCGAATCGATCACATTCAGGAGATCTGAGCGATGGGAACTTGTGGATCAGTTGGCTCACTGCCGAACGACCTCGCAGCGTCAGCAGTGTGCGCCAACTTGCGATAGAGAACGTGCAAGCAAATCAGGCAATCCTGGGCCAACGACGGATGAAGAAAGTCTTCCGCCGGGTTGCGCTGGTAGCCCAGCCGTTCCATCAGTCGCCGCGAAGGGCTATTGATCGCCGCGGTGAAGGTGAGCATCTCCGGCAGCTTCAGTTCTTTGAACGCGTAGGCTTCCGCCGCTCGCGCCGCCGCGAAGGCGATGCTTCGGCCCCAGTACTCCCGCCGGAAGCGCCAGCCGATCTCGATGCAGGGCGTGAAGGGAGCGGAGAACCTCGGTACGGCCAGCCCGGTAAATCCCGCGAACTTGCCCTCCACCTCGACTACCCACCAGCCCCAGCCTCTCTGATCGAGAAGCGTGCGCTGCCGCTGCATCGATTCCTTCGACTCTTCCCAGGTTTGGATCCGGGGAAAGTAACGCATCACCTCTGGATCCGCGTTCATTTCCGCAAAGGGCGTCAAATCGGCATCCGTCCACTGGCGGAGTAAAATCGGAATGGGCATGAGGACAACGCAGGGCAAATTTCCCCAACTCAGGTCAGTGCAACGATCCGCAGTTGCAAGGCTAGGCGTCGGGGCGAATAAAACGGCCGTGCGGGGCCGGAGTGGTCAACCGGCAATCCGACCAAACTGCGTGGCCTCGCACAAACGTGTGGGTGAACCGCGCGCGGCTGCGGCGGCCGATATAGGGGCTGATCTGGTGCCGGGTGTAGAGTTCGCTGGCGGCGATGGTCCGGGGCGCCCCGAATTCAAGCAGACTGAGGTCCGCGTCGAATCCCTCGGCCAGCCGCCCTTTCCGGCGATCGATGCGAAAACGCCGGGCAACATTCCGAGAGAGCGCGGCGGCCAGATACGGCAGATCGCCGTCCGGCCCCGTTTCGGAAAGGAGCAATTCGGCGCCATGCTGCACTCCGCCGATGCCGCCCCAGATCGCGAAAAAATCAGGCGAAGTCTTCATACCGGGCGGAGCCGGCGAATGATCCGAGCCAATCGTGGCAATTTCTCCGGCCCAGACTTTCGTCCACAATCCCTTCCTCCGGGCATCGCTGCGCAGCGGCGGCGCGCATTTGGCCGGCGCGCCCAAGCGAAGGACATCCTTGTCCGTCAGCAGCAAATAGTGGGGACAGGTTTCGGCAGTCACGTCGACGCCTCGACCCTTCGCTTCGGTAACTAGCTCAACGCCTTCTGGACTGCTGACGTGGACAATATGCAGCGCGCAGCGGGTCTCCCCCGCCAATTCCAGGGCGGTGCGAATCGCCGCAAGCTCGACTTCGACCGGCCGGGACGCGAGATACGCGCGGGCATCGCTCCCCTTGGCGCGGGCCTCCGCGGTCAATCGCGCGGCCATCGCGTCATCTTCCGCGTGGACGGCGACCAGCATGCCCAGCTCGGCCGCGCGGACCATGCCCGCGCGAAGTGACGCCGCGTCGACGCAGGGAAAGGAATCGATGCCACTCGCGCACATGAATGCTTTGAGCCCGATCGCCCCGGCATTTCGCAGTCCGGCCAGTTGGTCCAAATTGCCGGGCACCAGGCCGCCCCAGAGGGCAAAATCAGTGCAGGAACGCTGCTCGGCGAGCAGCCGTTTCTCGCGGAGCCGAGCCCCGTCCAGCACCGGCGGCTCCGAATTGAGGGGCATGTCGAAAAAACAGGTACCGCCGCCGGCCGCCAGTGCGGCGGAACCGGAGGCAAGGCCCTCCCAATCCGCCCGGCCCGGCTCGTTGAAATGGACATGGGCGTCCAAAATCCCCGGAAAGATCCAGCGCCCGTCCGCCTCAATTTCCTTCGCGGCCGAATCTTCGATCTCCGGCGCGATCTTCACAATCACACCTTCCGCCACGGCGAGATCGGCCTGCTGAATGCCCTCGGGGGTGACCAATCGGCCGCCACGAATAATGAGCTCAATGGGAGTATCCACAGCGATTGGGCTCATGCCGGAAACTGGGTCAGGAAGTCGACGACCACGCGCAGCGCGGTCTCCAGGTCTTTCGGGGCCGCGAATTCGTCCGGATGATGGCTGAGGCCCCTGTGGCAACGGACAAAGAGCATCGCAACCGGCGCCAGCGCCGACACCACGACGCCGTCGTGGCCAGCCCCGCTGACGAGCGCCAGTGGACGGCCCTGCACGGCCCGCACGCTCGCGGCCAGCCGGCGGGTCAACTCCGGCGAACACGCGACCGCATTGTCGTCCTGAGTGCGCCGCCAGGTAAAAGTGAGCCGGCGGTTCCGCGCAATCTTCCGACCCGCGGTGAGCAGCGTCCGCAGCGCCCGCCGGCGCTCCCCATCCCGGGGGTGGCGCAAATCGAGCGAAAGCGTTGCCTCGGCCGGGATTACATTGGGCGCGCCCGGCGACACCGCGGCCGTGCCAACTGTCGCCACCAAAGGCGCTTTCCTGCGAGCCAGCGCTTCAACGCTGAGAATCCATTCGGCAGCTCCCGCCAGGGCGTCCCGCCGCTGCGCCATGGGCGTCGTGCCGGCGTGGCCGGCCCGGCCCCGAAAAACGATCTGGCCGCGAGTCTGTCCGGCGATCGCTGAAACCACCCCGACCGCCGCCCGCTTCGCCTCGAGCACCGGGCCCTGCTCAATGTGCACCTCGAGATAGCCGAGGAGTTCCGATTTCCGATGGGCCGGCCGGGGAAGAACGAAGGGTTTCCGTCCGAAAGCGTCCAATGCCGCCTGCACGGTTGTCCCTTTGCCGTCACGGCGCGCCAGGTCCGCGGCACCCAAGGTTCCGGTGAAGCCCTTGCTGCCGATATAGGCGCTCGCAAATCGGACCCCTTCCTCCTCGGAAAACCCCAGGACCTCGGCCGCGAAAGGCAGTTGGATCCCGCGGCGGCGCAGTTCGGCCAAGGCCGTGATCGGCAGCAAGACGCCCAACGGGCCGTCGAATCGTCCGGCGTTCTTGACCGTGTCCAAATGCGACCCCAGCAGGAGCGTGCGCGCCCCCGGAGTCGTTCCCGCAGCCCGGCCGATCAAGTTGCCAACGCCGTCCTCCCGCACCGTAAGGCCCGCCGCGCGCATCCATCCTGCGACCAGGCGATTGGCCCGCCGCATCGCCGGCGACAGAAAGGTTCGAGTCAGCCGGCCCCGTTCATCGCTGACGCGTCCCAGTTCATCCAGGCGCCGCGCGAGCCGCCGGGCCGCAAGCGCCAGAGGGTCGGGATTCATGCGGCGTTTCAACTGCCCCGGTAGGTGTTGTAGCTCCAGGGCGTGACCAGCAACGGAACGTGGTAGGACGCGGTGGGATCCGTCAGTCCGAATCGAATCGGCACTCGGTCCAGAAATCGATCGGCCGCAGCGCTCCCAAAGTAGTCCCCGACGAGAAATACGATCTCGTAAGTCCCGGACGCCATTTCGCCTTCGGCCAAGAGGGGGGCGTCCGTCCGTCCGTCTCGGTTCGTCACCGCACTCTTCAGCAGCTGCGGCGCCGGACCCAGCCGCCATAACTCCAGCCGCATGCCGGCGGCCGGCCGGCCGGCGCTAAGGTCCAAAACGTGGGTGCTGAGTTTGGCCGGCATGAAGCGATTGAGCCCTCAGGTTAGCTTGTCCTGCAGCCGAAGCCACGCGATTTTTTCGATCTCAACCAGGGCGGCGCCCTGTTCCTCCTCGGGGCCATGCGGAAGTCGTTCCTGCAGCGCCCGCAAAATCGCGGACCGATCGTTGAGGCGGGCGCAGATGATGAACGGAAATCCGAACGCGGCCCGATAGGCCTGATTGAGCCGCTGAAACTCCTGCAACTGTTCGGGCGTCAGCCGATTCAAGGCGGCGCTCGCCTGCTCCTGAGTGGACTCCGCCGTCAGGCGCCCTTCCTGGGCGAGGCGCCCCGCCAGGTCGGGGTGCGCGTTGATCAAGGCCATCTGGCGCTCCGCATTTGCCCGGCGCATCGTCGCGCAGAGTTCCGAGTACAAATGGGCCGCATCCCGGAAGGGCCGGCGATCATAGGTCTCTTCGGCCACCCAGGGGGAGTGTTCGAAGAGCGACCCCAGCGCGGCCACGAAGTACGCCCGATCGCCGGAGTTGAGCTGCTGCAGGTCCACTTGGCTCACGGCAGCAACTCGTAGGCCGGCAGCGAGAGAAACTCGTCGAATTCCTCGCTGCGGACCATCCGCATGAACAGGTCGATTGCCGCGGGAAAATGGCCGCCGTCATAGCGGGCCGGCCCATATTCCGCGCGGATCTTCGCCAATTCATCGTTCAGCAGCGCCTGATAGAGCTCCACGCTGGCCACGCGGCCGTCATTCAGTTTGGCCCCGTACCGCCGCCATTGCCACAACTGAGCGCGGGAGATTTCCGAGGTGGCCAAGTCCTCCATCAAATTGTGAATCGGTTCGCAGCCTGAGCCTCCAAGCCAGGCCTCAAGGTAGCGAATCCCCACATGGATATTCCACCGCACGCCCGTTTCGGTGATGGGGCCGTGGAGCGGCGCCAGCAGGTCGTCCGCCGTTACGGTCACATCCTCCCGCAGCCGCTCCAGCTGATTGGGGCCCTTCATGACCCCGGCGAACGCTTCCAAGGCCGTGGCGACCAGCCCCGGATGGGCGACCCAGGTGCCGTCGTTGCCGTCGGCGGCCTCCCGCTCCTTGTCCGCGCGCACCTTGGCGAGAGCCGCGGCATTGGCCGCCGGATCGCTGCGAATCGGAATCTGCGCCGCCATGCCGCCCATCGCGTAGGCGCCGTGCCGGTGGCACACCTGGATCACGTGGAAACAGTAGGCCCGCATGAAGGGCACGGTCATCGTGATCGCGGTGCGATCGGGGAAAACATAATCCGGGCGGTTCCGGAATTTCTTCACCACGCTGAACATGTAATCCCACCGGCCGCAGTTGAGGCCCGAGGCATGGTCCCGCAGTTCGTAAAGAATCTCTTCCGCCTCGAATGCCGCCGTGATGGTCTCGATCAGAACCGTCGCCCGGACGGTGCCCAGGGGCAACCCGACCGCCTTCTGCGCGTGGAGAAAAATATCGTTCCACAGGCGCGCCTCCAAATAGCTCTCCATCTTCGGGAGGTAGAAATAGGGCCCCGAACCCCGCGCGACCAGGTTGCGCGCGTTGTGGAAAAAATAGAGGCCCCAATCGAGCAGCGAGGCCGAGATCCGTTTGCCGTCGCAGCGGAAATGCTTCTCCTCCATGTGCCAGCCGCGGGGCCGGGCCACGAGCGTCGCGGTCTTGGGTTTCAAGCTGTAGGCCTTCCCCTCCGGACTGGTGAAGGCAATCGTGCGGTTCACCGCATCCCGCATGTTGATCTGGCCCTCCATCACGTTCTCCCAGGTCGGGGAATTGGAGTCCTCAAAATCGGCCATGAAGCACTGTGCCCCGGAATTGAGCGCGTTGATGACCATCTTGCGTTCGACCGGCCCGGTGATTTCCGTCCGGCGGTCGAGCAGATCGGCGGGCGGCGGGGGCACCCGCCAGGACCCGCCGCGGACGGCCGCGGTCTCGGGCAGGAAGTGCGGCATTTCGCCGCCGTCAATCCGGCGCTGGCGCTCCTGGCGGGCCGCCAGCAGCTGCTCCCGGCGCGGCCCGAACTGGCGGACCAGGCCCGCGACGAACGCGCAGGCCTCTGGAGTGAGGACTTCTGCGTAACGCGGACTCATGGGCCCGAGAATCTCCAGGCCGGAGACGGATGGATTGCTCATGCGCGATGGAATCGAATGCAGATCAGGCGCCGGTCGCGGCCGATTGGGCCGGTCGTTTCCGACGCGGGACTCATTGGCTCAGAATGAAAACGATGGCCGCCGGACGGGGCGAGGGAAAAGCGAAGGCGGTTGACCTGGCCGGGCAAAAAGGGTTGGCTGCCTCCCCTTTGTCCCAATGAGCAATGCCGCATTCATGCAGGAGGCCATCCACCTCGCCGAACAGGGCGTGCGCGCCAACCGCGGCGGTCCGTTCGGCTGCGTCGTCGTGCGGCAGGGCAAGGTGGTCGCCCGCGGCAACAACCAGGTCACCTCGACCAACGATCCCACCGCCCACGCCGAAGTGACCGCGATCCGCGAGGCGTGCCGCACGCTCGGGACGTTTCAGCTGGCGGATTGCGAATTGTACACTAGCTGCGAGCCTTGCCCCATGTGCCTGGCCGCGATTTATTGGGCGCGAATCCCCACCGTGTACTATGGCAACACCCGCGCGGACGCCGCGGCCATCGGGTTCGATGACGATTTCATCTACGGGCAGATTCCGCTGCCCCCGGGAAAACGCACCGTGAAGATGGAGCCCTTCCTGCGCGAAGCAGCCCAGGGCGCCTTCGCCGAATGGACGGCGAAGACGGATAAGGTTCGTTACTAGCCGCCGATCACAAACTTCGTGCCGGCTCAGTCGAACAGCGGCTGAAAGCTCCAGCGGCGGACGAGCAACCGGGCGATCGCCGCCGGTCCGATTGTCGCCCCGGCCGTCTCTTGGTTATTTGCCGAGAGGATGTCTCGGAGGGCGACCGTATGCTCGGATGTAAGGCGACCGGAGAGACATCCTCTCGGCAAACGGACTCCTGACGATCCTGCCTGTGCACTTGCCAACGGCCCTCGGCTCGACAAGTTTTAAGTCCTATGCATTTCGACAATCTGCAGCCCGCGCTCAGCGCTCCCCTCCCCGGTTTTGACGACGACGACGATGAGGACGAGACCGAGAACGAGAAGGAAAGCAAGCAGCCGGGCCCGGTGGCCAGCATGCTGCAAAAGAAGTTCCTCCAGCAGCGGAAGATCTTCCTCTGGGGCGCGGTGACCGACGAGACGGCGAAGGACCTGTGCGAGCGCCTCCTGTATCTGGAGGGCGTCGCCCCCGGCAAGGATATCACCTTCTACATGAACACACCTGGCGGCTCGATCACCGCCGGCATGGCGGTGTACGACACGATGCGCCTGGTGACCTCGCCGATCACCGTCGTCGTCACCGGCATGGCCGCCTCCATGGGCTCGATTCTTCTCTCCGGGACAGCCAAGGGCCGCCGCCTCCTTTATCCCCACGCGCGGGTTCTGATCCACCAGCCGCTGATTTCCGGCCGATTCATCGGTCCGGCGACCGACATCAACATTCAGGCACAGGAGATGGAAAAGATCCGGGGCGAGTTGAACCTGATTCTCGCCAATGCTTCCGGCCAGCCGATTGAAAAGATCAGCCGGGACAGCGACCGGGACTTCTATCTCAACGCGCAGGAGGCGATCGCCTACGGCCTCGCCGACCGGATTGTGACTCAGGTCTAAGGCACGGCCGCGGTCGGCCCTGGAGCCGCGGCGGGGTCTCCCCTCCTCCGATGACATGGTTAACCTGGGCCCTCCTTTCCGCCTTCTTTGCCGGACTGACGGCGATTCTGGCGAAGGTCGGGGTCGAGAGTGTAAATTCCCACCTCGCCACCGCCATCCGTACCACGGTGGTGCTGGTGTTCACCTGGTCGATCGCGCTGGCCGTCGTCCCGGCCGGTTCGCTCGCGGCCCTCTCCCGCCGCACCTGGGTATTCCTCGCCCTCTCGGGCATCGCCACCGGCCTGTCGTGGCTCTGCTATTTCCGGGCCCTCCAATTGGGCGAAGCCTCGCGCGTGGCGCCGATCGACAAGCTGAGCGTCATCTTCGCGATCGGACTGGCCGCCGTGTTTCTCCATGAGCGCCTGAACTGGCAGCAGTGGATCGGCGGCGGTCTGATTGCAATTGGCGCAGTGGTGATCGCCTGGGCCCGCTGACCGCGGGCCCCGGCCCGGCCTCAGAAGCGCCACTCGGCGCCGGCGAAGTAGCCGATGCCCGGCTGCGGGTAGCCGTTCACCGGCGCGTACATCTGATTAAACATGTTTTCGACCCGGGCCTTGAGCGCCAGGTGCCGGTTAACCTGGTAGCGGGCATAGGTCCGCACGACGGTGTATTGGGGATCGGCCACCGTGTCGAAAGTCTGCGCATCGATGTCGGCCCGCTGACCCACGTACACGCCGCCGACTCCGACGCTCAGGCCGTTGCCGGCGTCCAGCCAAAAATCCGCGCTCACGCTGTCGCGCGGCCGGCGCAAGAGCGGCGTCAAGTCGGGCTCGTTGCGGGCCACCAAGTAGGTGTAGGCCACCTTCGCTTGAACCGCTCCGGCCACGACCGTTTTCACCGATAGTTCGACGCCTTCGGTGCGCGCGTGAGCGATATTCACTGTGGTTGCGGGAAACACCGCGAAATTGTCCTCGATCAGATTGCGGTAATCGGTGCGAAACGCCGTCACGCTGACCGTCCCGGCGTTGCCGGGCGCGTAGAAATCCATGCCCACATCTCCGCCGCGGGCCTTCTCCGGCACCAGGCGGGGATTGCCCACGAAATACGGATTCTGCCCGTAAAGATCGAGGAAGCTCGGCGCATTGAACCCGGTGGCGTAACTGCCCCGCAGCTTGAGAAAGTGGCCGCCGCCGAGCCAGGCCAGGGTGACCCGGCCGGTGTCGTCGCTGCCGAAGGTGTTGTAATCGTCGCGCCGCACGCCGCCGGTTAAGTACACGTCCGTGATCGGATTCCATTCGTCCTCGGCATAGAGGGCAAAGAGCGTCTGGCCGTGATCGACCGAGCCAAAGCCCGTGTTTTGGGTGGTTTCATCGTCACCCGTAATGCCGGCGGTCACCCGGTTGTGCTGGGTCGCCTGACCCGTCACCTGCCAATCGACGACTCCCCGCAGGTTCTTGACGACGGTCACCCCGGCCGGCTCGCCCGGCTCGGGCGTGACCGCGACATACCGGCGGTCCTGGCCGCCGATCGTGAGGTGGGTCGTGAAATTGTTGGAGATCTGGCCGTCGGCGAAAATCGTGCCCAGCCAATTGTCCTCCCGCTCGAAGTCGTAGGGATTGTTCGTGTATTCGTCGCCGGGATCGCCGTACCGGCCCTCGAAACCGCGAAGCGTGAGGCCGAGCGCGAGGCTCTTGGTCAGCGCATCGTCGAGCCGCAGCGTGAGGTTCGCGCTGTCAAAATCATTGTTCGGCCGTTCGTTCTCGGTATGGCCGCCCGCGGCGGCGACGTTGTAGGCCCAGGTCCCCGGCGCCCCCTGGGCCGACACTGCGCCTTGGATCGTGTCGAAGGAGCCGACTTCGGCGGAAACGGCCTCCGTCGGCGCGCCGGCGCCGCGCTGGCTCCGCAGAGAGATCACCCCGCCCACGGCTTCACCGCCATAGAGGGTGCTCTGCGGGCCATGGGCGATTTCCAGGTTGTCGCAGGAGCAGACCGTGGCGCCGCTCAGAAAATTGGCATAGTCGGTGTTGGCGTCGTTGAGCCGGATTCCGTCCACCAGAAACAGGGTCTGGTCGGAATTGGCGCCCCGCATGAAAATCGAGGCCGAGGCGCCCGCCTGGCCGGTGGCGAAGATCGGCGCGCCGGCGATTCCTGAAAGGGCGTCGGCCAAGGTGCTGAGCTGCTCGCGGGCCACATCGGCGCCGCTCACCATGTCGACCGCGGTGCCGAGCGTCATTTGCGACTCGGGGGTCCGGGTGGCGGTCGTGATGACCGGAGCCAGTGCGATCGGATCGACTTGGGCCCGGACGCCCAGGGCGGCCAGGAGACTAAGCGAGAACAGGCGCCCGGCGAACCGGAGCGACGATGATGGATTGAACATGAGGTCTGCGGGAGGCTGGCGGAAAGAGCAGACGCGGACACCCCACGCCGGTTCCAAAAATCGGATGGCGGGGCAGATCGCTCTCACGCTTCATTATTGCGATGAAGTTTTCGCGGCGGAGGCGCGCAAATCGCCCCGGCCACGGGAAATTTCCGGATCAGATGTTCGGACTCCGCATATGTCGCCCCGATGGGGCCGCCTCGCTCCTCGCCTTCACCGGAGTGAGTGCTCCGATTGGCTTTGCCCGCGTTTTGCGCCCGATCCGGCCCGGTTGCCCGGGCGGCTGATCTGGGCGTGAAACCCGGTGGGAGTTTGTGATGCGTTACCGCAGCGCAACTGTGGCCGGTTTGCACGGCCTTCCCTGGTTCACGGAAATGGACAAAGAACGGAAACAGGCAGACACCACACCTTTGCCGTGTCGATTGCAAGAAACATATCAACATATATTGATTCAACGATATGTTACTTGCAATCGGCCCAAACAGTAGGATGATGTAGCTGTCCCCGTCCTTTTCTCTTTTCCTCCATTCACTTCCACCGTCCCCGGCCATGAATTCATCGCCTCAAGAATCCCCATCCTTCGCCGCCCTGCGGCGGCTGTTTGATCAGCGGATCGCCATCTTGGACGGCGCCATGGGATCAATGATCCAAACCTACGGGCTGAAAGAGGCCGATTTCCGGGGCGAACGGCTCAAGGACCATCCCCACGATCTTCAGGGCAACAACGATCTCCTCAGCCTCACCCGGCCGGATGTCATCGAACAGATTCACAGCGCCTATTTCGCAGCCGGCGCCGACATGGTGGAGACGAACACGTTCAATTCGACCGTGATTTCGCAGGCAGACTATCGGACCGAATTTCTGGTGAAGGAGATCAACCAGGCGGCGGTCGCGGTCGCCCGCCGGGCCGCGCAGAAAGCCGAGGCGGCCACGCCCGGCCGGCGCTGCTTTGTGGCCGGTGCGATCGGGCCGCTCAACCGGACGCTTTCCATGTCGCCCGACGTCAATCGCCCGGACTATCGTGCGGTCACCTGGGATCAGGTGGTAGCCGCGTACACGGAGCAGGCGCGCACGCTGATTGAAAGCGGCGTCGACGCCATTCTCGTCGAAACGATCTTCGACACCCTCAACGCCAAGGCGGCGCTCTTCAGCCTTTCGTCGCTCTTTGAGGAAATGGGAACCCGCCTCCCGGTGATGATCTCGGTCACGATCACCGACGCCTCCGGCCGCACGCTGTCGGGGCAGACGATCAACGCCTTTTACCAAAGTGTCGCCCATGCCCAGCCCTTTAGCGTGGGGATCAATTGCGCGCTGGGCGGCCGGGCGATGCGCCCGTACGTCGAGGAACTGGCGAAAATCGCCGGCTGCTATGTCACATGCTATCCGAATGCCGGGCTGCCCAATGCCTTTGGCGGCTATGACGAGACGCCCGAGGAAATGGCGGCCGTCCTGGCCGAATTCGCGGCCAACGGCTGGCTCAATCTGGTCGGCGGCTGCTGCGGCTCAACGCCGCCGCACATCGCGGCAATCGCGCAGGCGGTGCGGTCCCTCCCCCCCCGGCGGGTGCCCATCCCTGAGCCCGTGCTGGAATTAAGCGGCCTCGAGCCCTTGCGCATCGGCTAATGAGCGAGCCGGAATCAGAAACTCCCCCGGCCGCCACGGCGTCCTCGTTCGTCGTGCTCGGCGAGCGCACCAACGTCACCGGCTCGCCCCGGTTCTCCAAGGCGATCAAGGCGGGGGATTGGGATGCCGCGCTCGCGATTGCCCGCCAGCAGGTGGAAAGCGGCGCCAACGTGATCGACATCAACGTCGACGAGGCGCTCCTCGATGGCGAGGCGACGATGGTCAAGTTCCTGAACCTGATCGCGGCCGAGCCGGAGATTTCCCGGGTGCCGGTGATGCTCGACTCCTCGAAATGGACCGTGCTGGAGGCGGGCCTCAAATGCATTCAGGGCAAGGGCATCGTCAATTCCATCTCCTTGAAGGACGGCGAAGCCGAGTTTCTGCGCCGCGCCCGCCTGGTGCACCGCTACGGCGCCGCCGCCGTGGTGATGGCCTTCGATGAGAACGGCCAGGCGGCCGACCGGGACGCCAAAGTCCGGATCTGCACCCGCGCCTACCGGCTGTTGACCGCCCACGGCTTTCCGGCGCAGGACATCATTTTCGACCCGAATATCCTGACGGTTGCGACCGGCATCGAGGAGCACAATAACTACGCGGTCGATTTCTTCGAGGCGACCGCGATCATCAAGCGGACGCTCCCCCACGCCAAGGTTTCCGGCGGCGTGAGCAACATCTCCTTCTCCTTCCGCGGCAACAATCCGGTCCGCGAGGCGATCCACGCTTGCTTCCTCTACCACGCCATCAAGGCCGGGCTGGACATGGCGATCGTCAACGCGGGGATGCTCGGGGTGTACGAGGAAATTCCGGCCGAACTGCGCGAGCGGATTGAGGACGTGCTGCTGAACCGCCGGCCCGACAGCACCGAGCGCCTGGTCACGCTGGCGGACGAGATGAAGACCCGCGACGAGGCGGCCAAGACCGCTCCGGGCGCCGCGCCCGTGGTCGGGCCCGCGCCCGACGCCTGGCGCTCCCTGAGCGTCGAACAGCGCCTGGCCCATGCCATGGTCAAGGGGATCGACACCTTCATCGAGGCCGACACCGAGGAGGCCCGGCTCGACCGCGCCAAGTATCCGCGGCCGCTCACCATCATCGAGGGCCCCCTGATGGACGGGATGCGGATCGTCGGCGACCTGTTCGGCGCGGGAAAAATGTTTCTCCCGCAGGTGGTCAAGTCCGCGCGCGTCATGAAAAAAGCGGTCGCCCACCTGACCCCGTTCATGGAAGAGGAGAAGCGCCTGCTGGCCCTTACCGGCGCCGCGACCCGGCCGAATGGAAAATTCCTGATCGCCACGGTGAAAGGCGATGTCCACGACATCGGCAAGAACATCGTCGGGGTCGTGCTGGCGTGCAACAATTACGAAGTCATCGACCTGGGCGTCATGGTGCCGGCGGACAAGATCATCGCGGCCGCCCGCCAGCACCAGGTCGACGTGATCGGCCTGTCCGGGCTCATCACCCCTTCGCTCGACGAGATGGTGCATGTGGCCAAGGAATTGAAGCGGGAGGGCTTCACCGTGCCGGTGCTGATCGGCGGGGCCACGACCAGCGGGGCCCACACCGCGGTCAAGATCGCCCCCGAGTACGCGCATGGGGTGGTGCATGTCCTCGATGCGTCGCGGGTGGTGAATGTCGTCAGCGCGCTGCTGTCCCCCGAGCAGAAGCCGGCCTATCTGGCGGAGGTGGGGGCGAAGCAGACCCAGCAGCGGGAGGAGTTCGCCGCTCGGCGCAATCGCCGGCCGCTGCTTTCGCTCCGGGAAGCGCGCGCGCGCCGCGAGACGTTCGACTGGGCGGCGGTCGACATTCCGCGGCCGGAATTCTTCGGCGCCCGCGCGTTTTCCGAAGTCCCCCTGGGCGAAGTCGTGCCCTTCATTGACTGGGGCCCGTTTTTCAGCGCCTGGGAACTGCATGGGCGCTATCCGGATATCCTGAGCGATCCGGTGGTGGGCGGGGAGGCGACGAAGGTCCTGGGCGACGCGCACAAGCTGCTGGACCGGATCGTCGCCGAAAAAACCTACACCGCCAAGGCGGTCATCGGCTACTGGCCGTGCAATGCGGTCGGCGATGACATTGAGGTCTATGCCGATGAGTTCCGCAGTTCTATCGTGACGGTGTTTCACAGCCTCCGCCAGCAGCTGGACAAGCCGGCGGGGCAGTTTAATCACGCGCTCGCCGACTACCTGGCGCCTAAGGACAGCGGCCGGATCGACTATATCGGCGGCTTTGCCGTGACGGCCGGCCACGGGGTGGATGAGTTCGCGCAAGCGTTCCGCGCGCAGCATGACGATTACTCGGCGATCATGGCCCAGGCCCTGGGTGACCGGCTGGCGGAGGCGATGGCGGAGTTGCTCCACAAACGCGCCCGCGAGGCCTGCGGCTTCGGTCGGACCGAGGATCTTTCAAACGAGGAATTGATCCGGGAGCGGTACCGCGGGATTCGGCCGGCCCCGGGCTATCCGGCGTGCCCGGATCACACCGAGAAGCCGATCTTGTTCGACCTGCTGCAGGCGCCGGCGGCTACGGGGATTACGCTGACGGAAAGCTGCGCCATGTACCCGGCGAGCAGCGTCAGCGGATGGTACTTCAATCACCCGGAAGCCAAATATTTTGGCGTGGGGAAGATCGGAAAGGACCAGATTGCGGACTACGCCCAGCGGCGCGGCTGGCCGGTGACGACGGCGGAAAAGTGGCTGGGGCCGTACCTCGACTACGATCCCTGACCGGGTAGCGGGTGGGTTCGAGCCACCCACTCAGCGACCGGCGTACCGCCCTGCAGGTGCTCCGCGACGATTCGCGCGCACCGTTCCGGGGTGACTCCTCCGTACCAAATTCCCTCCGGATAAACGACCATCCACGGGCCGCCCTGGCAAACGCGCAGGCACGCGGCCTTCGAACGCAGGGCCGGAATAGCCAACTCCTTCAGCCGTCGCTTGAGCACCTCCCAAGTGGCCAACCCGGCTTCCGCACTGCAGCAGTCCGGCCCCACGCACAGAAGCACGTGACGTTCGGCCCCGGCCAACTTCATCTCCGCGAAGGCGGCGTCGATCGCGGTGGGGACAGCATCGGGCATGGCGCAAAACAGCCAATCCGTCCGCGCGCGAAAGGCAAGGGGTCACCCCGCAAAGGACTGGAGGCCGGACTGGATTCCCGTCAACGTTCCCGCCGATGCCACTTCCCGCTTCGATTGCCGCGCTCCCTGGCCGCACCGCCGAATTCCGGGACCGGCTGACCGCTTGGGCCAATATCAATTCCGGCAGCGAGCACCTGGCCGGGCTGGAACGCATGCGGGCGGCGCTGCGCGCGGAATTTAGCGGCCGCCTGCGGGCCGCGGTCGACGAACCGGTGTTGCCGGGGACCTTCGCCAGCGCCCTGCGCCTGCGCGCCCGTCCGGAAGCGCCAGTGCAGCTGCTGTTCAGCGGCCACTATGACACGGTCTACGGCGCCGAACATCCGTTTCAGCAGTGCGCCCTGCTCGATGCGCAAACCCTGCGCGGCCCCGGAGTCGCCGACATGAAAGGGGGCCTCGTCGTCATGCTCGCGGCCCTGGAGGCGTTCGAGACCATGCCGGAGGCTGCCCGCGTCGGGTGGGAGATCCTGCTTAGTCCCGACGAGGAAACCGGCTCGGCGGCGACCGCGCCGCTGCTGGCCGAAACCGCCGCCCGCCACCAATTGGGGTTGATCTTCGAGCCGGCCCGGCCCAACGGCGACTTGGTCCGGGCCCGCATGGGCACCGGCATTTTCACCGCCGCCTGCCACGGCCGGGCGGCGCACGCGGGCCGCGATCCCGGGGCCGGCCGCAACGCCATTCTCGCCCTCGCCGACTTCCTGCCAGCCGCCGACCGGCTGAATCAGGAATTGCCCGGCATCCTCCTCAACGTGGGCAATATTCGCGGCGGCGGCGCAGTCAACATCGTGCCCGACTTCGCCGCCGCGGAAATCAATGTGCGGGTCAGCCGCCCCGAGGACGGCGAGGAGGTGATCCGCCGGCTCCATGCGGCGGCCGCGCCGATCAACGCGCGCGAAGGCTTTCGCCTGGAAATCACCGGCCGGTTCAACCGGCCGCCCAAGCCAGTCACCCCGGTGGAAGAGCGCCTCTTCGCCGCCTGGCAGGCGTGCGGCGCCGAATTGGGCGTCGCCTTTTCCTGGGAGAATGTGGGCGGCGGATCCGACGGCAATCTGCTCGCCGCCGCCGGACTGCCCTGTCTCGACGGGCTCGGGCCCACCGGAGATTGGCTGCACAGCCCGAGAGAGAAAGTTAGCCTGCCCGCCCTCGCCGAGCGCGCCCAGATTGCGGCGCTTTTCCTACACCGCGTGGCAATCGGACAAATCGAGCTCCCCCGGCGACTCGCGCAACACCATTGACCCGGCTCCAGCCGGCGCAAATCCTTTCCCTCTCTATGACCAAGCTCCTCGGCAAACGCGCCCTCGTCACCGCCGGCGCCCAAGGCATCGGCCTCGCCATCAGCCGCCACTTGCTTGCCGCCGGCTGCGACGTCTTCGTGCACTACCACAGCAGCGCCGACGCGGCCCAGGCCCTGGAAGGGGAAGCGCTGGCCAAGGGCCGCAAGTGCGGCCGGTTGGGCTGCGACCTGACCGAGCCCAAGGAATGCGACCGCCTCGTGGCCGAGGCGGTGGGGTTCCTCGGCGGGCTGGACATTCTGGTCAACAATGCGGGCTCCCTGGTGGCCCGCCGGCTCCTGGCCGATGCCGACGACGAATTTTGGACGGAGGTGATGTCGCTCAATTTGGGCAGTCTCCGGCGGGTAACGCGCGCGGCCGCGCCCCACGTGGCGGCGGCGGCGACGACCGGTGGCGGAGCGAGCATCGTCAATATTTCTTCCATCGCCGGCCGCAAGGGCGGCCATCCGGGTTCGCTCGCGTACGCGACCGCGAAGGGCGCGGTCTTAACTTTTAGCCGGGCTCTGTCCTCGGAGCTGGGCCCGAAGGGCATCCGGGTCAATGCGATCACCCCCGGCTACATTGTGGGATCCCAGTTTCACGCTGTTCACACCACGCCGGAGGCCGGGCAGCTCACCATTGCCGGCATCCCGCTGGGCCGGGCGGGCACGGTCGACGACGTGGCGCGGGCCGTGCTGTTCCTCGCCGGCGAGTACGACGGCTTCGTCAACGGCGCCACCCTCGACATCAACGGCGGGTCCTACACCTGCTGACCGCCCAGCGCTGGGCCGCTGGCCGTTAATCCGCTGGAGGCTCCGCCGGGCGGCCCGGGGCCGTCAGGAGCAGCGCCGCGCCGAGGCCGGCCAGAATCGCGCACACGAGGACAAACCAGTCCCCGTGCTGAACGTAGAAACTCTGTTGGTTCACCCAGCGGGAATCGCGCGTGACATCGATCGACTCCGCCCCCCGAAAGAATTCCCGGCCATTTTCGTCCGTCAGCGTCTGGCGGATGGCCCCGAACTCGTCGATCCAGCCGCTCCAGCCGCCGTTGGTGCAGCGCAGCACGGGCCGGCGAGCCTCCACCGCCCGCAACACCGATTCAGCCGCGTGCTGCGGCGACTCGGCGCCCTCGCCGTACCAGGCGTCGTTGCTCAGCACGGTCAAGACATCGGCGCCCGCCAGCGTCGTGTCCCGGGCCAGCGCCGGGAAAATGTCCTCATAGCAGACGAGGACGCCAAAGGCCATGGTGCCGTGCGGCAGATGGATCAGCAGCGGGGCGGCGTCCGTGCCCGCCTGGAAGTCGCCGCCGATCGGGACGATCTTGGCGAGTTTGGGGAAGAGCGAGCGGAACGGGACGTACTCACCGAAGGGCACCAGGTGGCGCTTCGCGTAATAGGCGGTCTGCAGGCCCAAGTCGGGCGTCGCCACAAAGGCGCCGTTGAAGTCCTTCTCCGTCGGGCGGCCCGGATTCTCCGCGCCCACCCCGCCCAGAAGCAACGGCACGCGGCTGCGCGCCACCAGGTCCTCGAGCTGCGCCTGGAATTGCGGGTCGCCCTTCACCCACCCTGGAGCCGCGGCCTCGGGCCAGAGGATCAAATCCGGCCGGCCCGCGGCCGCGAGCAGGGTTAGACGCTGGAGGATCGCCCAGTCCTTGGGCTGTTCCGCCGGATCCCATTTTTCCGACTGCGGAATCTCCGGCTGCACCAGTGCGATCCGGCCCAAGGGCACCGAGAATTGCGCCCGGTTGATCGTTTCGCTGACCATCAGGCAGAGGCACGCCAGGAGTAGAAACAGCGCAAACAGGAATTCCTGGCTGCGCCGCCGGAAACCCTGCAGTCCTTCGAAGAACAACCGATGGGCGTAGGCCGAGGCGCCGATATTCATCATGATGAGGACGAAGGAAATTCCGCCGGCGCCGGTAAATGAGGCCACCTGGATGACGCTCATCCGCTGCCACTGGCTCGCCGCGAGCGGCAGCCAGGGGAAGCCCCCAAGCAGCCAATTGCGCGTCCACTCGATCACGACCCATACGCCGGCCAGGCCCAATTGGGCGCCCACCCGCACCAAGGTCGGCCGGCCGATGATCCGCGGCATGGTCCACCAGGCGGCGAGGTACCAACTGCCGACCCAGGCGCCGACGAAGGGCCCAAGAAAAATCAGTCCGCCCCAAGTCACGTGATGGAGCCATGAGAGCAGGATCGTCCATGACACCGCCTGGGCGGCGAACAGGGTCCAGAGGAAGAGCTTCAGCTTCGGGCGGCGGCAGGCCCACAGCAGGGCCGGAGCCGCGAGCACGTAGGCAAATTCCGGGGCCTTGCAGGGCGGGAAGGCCCCGACGGTCAAGGCGACCGTGAGGACGAACACCGCGGCCGCGGCGACCAGATCCGGCCGCGGGCCCCACGGGGGCGGGGGCGGATCATAGGGATCGCGGACGGCGGGCGAAGGCGGCGCGGAGGGCAAAAGGGCGGCGTCAGGCGCCGTGGCAATTCTTGTACTTCTTGCCGCTGCCGCAGGGACACGGGTCGTTGCGCCCCACCTTGGGCGTATCGCGCCGGATCGTGATCTTGGGCAGCTGGATCTCGCGCTCGGGCGGGGCCTCGGCCGGAGCCGCCAGGGCGGCCGGCGCCGCCGGGGGCGGCGCAGCGGGCGGCGGGTTGTCCGGCCCCTGGGTGCGCACGCTGCGGCCCAGGATGGACAGCATGTTCTCGAAGGATTCCAAGTTGGAGGCGCTCCGGAAAATGCCCGTGCAGATCTGCAGCCGCACGTTGTTCATCAGCTCCTCAAAGTAGGTGTAGGCCTCCGACTTGTACTCCACCAGGGGGTCCTTCTGGCCGTATTGGCGCAGCACGATGGCCTTCCGCAATTCCTCCATCTCCGTCAGGTGCTCCTGCCAGTGGTGGTCGATCGCGTTGATCACGACGTAGCGCTCGAGCGCCCCGAGAGCGTCCGGCACCTCCGCCGACTCCTTGACCGCGTAGGCCGCCGTGATCCGGTCAAAGATGAGCTGCTTCAGAACCTCCGCGTTCTCCGAGGTCAAATCCTCCTTCTTGAGGCCGATCGGAAAATGCGCGTTCACCCAGCCGACCAGGCTGTCAAGCGAGACGGGGTTGGGGCCGACCTTTTCGCCGAAGCCGGCGCGGGCCAGCCGCTCGACGATTTCCTCCTCGACTTGCTCGAAGATGATTTCCTTCGGGCGCTCCGCCAGGATGGCGCCGTTGCGGATCCCGTAGACCACCTCGCGCTGCTGGTTGAGCACGTCGTCGTATTGCAGGAGGCGCTTGCGCACCGAGAAGTTCTGCTGCTCGACCTTTTTCTGCGCCGACTCGATCGAGCGGTTCAGCCAGGGATGCTCCAATTCCTCCCCCTCCTGCATCGAGCCCTCCATCAGGCGCGAGGCCAAATTGCCCTGCAGGAAGCGCCGCATGAGGTCGTCCTCCAGCGACAGGAAAAACTTGGTCAGCCCGGGGTCGCCCTGCCGCGAGCAGCGGCCGCGCAGCTGGCGGTCGACCCGGCGGGACTCGTGGCGCTCGGTGCCGATAACGAAGAGGCCGCCGGTGACCTTGGTGTCCGGCCGCAACTGCAACGCGAGGGCGGCCTCGCTGTCTGAATCGTACGTCCGGACCTCGCCCGTGACGGCCTCGGTCAGCGTGTAGACGAGGGCGCCATTCTTTTCCGGATGCGGCTTCGCGGTGACGAGAAACTTCACGCCTTCGCCCAATTTGATGTCGGTGCCGCGGCCCGCCATGTTGGTGGCGATCGTTACCGCACCGCGGTGCCCGGCGCGGGAAACGATTTCGGCCTCCTGCTGGTGAAACTTCGCGTTGAGCACGGTGTGGATCACGCCCGTGCGCCGCAGCATGCGGGAGAGCACCTCGGAAGACTCGACGCTGGTCGTGCCGACCAGCACCGGCTGCCCGCGCTTGTTGGCGGCCTCGATCTCGCGGACGACCGCGTTGTATTTGTCGCGGCGGGTTTTGAAGATCGAATCGTTTTTGTCGACGCGGATGCAGGGCCGGTTGGTCGGAACCACCTGCACGGCCAGCCGGTAGATCTCATTAAATTCCGTCGCCTCCGTTTCGGCCGTGCCGGTCATGCCGGCCAGTTTCTGGTACATCCGGAAATAGTTCTGAATGGTGATCGTGGCATACGTGCGCGTCTCGCGTTCGATCGCCACCATCTCCTTCGCCTCGACCGCCTGGTGCAGCCCGTCGGACCAGCGCCGGCCCGGCATGACCCGTCCGGTGTTCTCGTCCACGATCAGCACCTTGCTGTCGGGGGGCGGGGTCACCACGTACTCCACGTCGCGCTCGTACAGGGTGTAGGCGCGCAGCAGCTGCGAAATCGCGTGAATCTCCTCGGAGACCTCCGCGTACCGCTGCTGCGAAGCCAGTTTCTTCGCCTCGCGCTCCTCCGGCGTAAAGCGAGGATCCCGGTCCAGCTCGGAAAATTCCGTGGCCAGGTCGGGCATCATGAAGGCGTCCGGATTGTCGGGGCGCAGCTTGGTGCGGCCGATCTCCGTCAGGTCGGCCTGGTGCTGCCGCTCGTCGATCACGAAAAACAGCTGCTCTTTCAGGCGGTAGAGCTCCTCCTTGGCCAGGTCCGAGTTCATCTCCGTTTCGATCTTGTCGAGCCGCTTGCGCCACTCCGGGTTCTCCATCAGGCGCAGGAGAAGCTTGTTCTTGGGGTTGCCCATCTTGACCTGCAACAGCGTCTGCATCGCCCGGTCGCGGTCCTCGTTGGCCACGGGGACCTTTTCCAGGATGTCGCGGGCTTCGCCCGCCAGCTTGTTGCAGAGGCGGAGTTGATCGGCCACCAGCTGGTCCACCCCGGGTTTCAGGCGGGTGAAGGGCTGCTCCCGCTCGATCGGGGCCGGCCCGGAAATGATCAGCGGGGTCCGCGCCTCGTCCACCAGGATCGAATCCACTTCGTCCACGATGCAGAACCAATGGTCGCGCTGCACCTGGTCCTCCTTGCGCGTCGCCATGCCGTTGTCGCGGAGGTAGTCGAAGCCGTATTCGCTGGCGGTGCCGTAGGTGATGTGGCGGCCGTACATCTCCCGCCGGCCGGCAGGGGCCATCTGCTGCTGGATGCAGCCGACCGTCATTCCGAGGAAGGAATACAGGTGGCCCATCCATTCGGAGTCGCGCCGGGCGAGGTAGTCGTTGACCGTGACCAACTGGGTGTTCCGGCCGGTGAGGGCATTGAGGTAGAGGGGCAGCGTGGCGACCAGGGTCTTGCCTTCGCCCGTCGCCATTTCGGCGATCTTGCCCTGATGCAGGGCGATGCCGCCGATCAGCTGGACATCAAAATGGACCATGTCCCAGGTGAGCTCGTGCTCGCAGACGATCACCGTGCGGCCGACCATCCGCCGGGCCGCGTTCTTCACCGCCGCGAAGGCCTCCGGCAGGAGCTGATCCAGGGTTTCGCCCGCTTGGTGGCGGGCCATGAATTCCGCCGTCTTGCCGCGCAATTGCTCGTCGCTCAGCGGGCGGTACGCCTCATCGAACTCGTTAATCTTTAATACGATAGGCCGAGCCAACTCCAGAAATTTTCGGTAGTGCCGGCCGGCGAAGGGTTTGAGCAAAAAAGACAGCATGAATGGTCGAGACGATACCCGGCGGTCCGGGGTTGGCAAACGGCAAATCGAAGGCCTAGACCCGCCCGCGGAAGTAGGCGATCGTCCGCTTCAAGCCCTCCTCCAGGTCCACCGTCGGCTCCCATTTCAAGACCTGGCGGGCCAAGCCGATATCGGGCCGGCGCTGCTTGGGGTCGTCCGCCGGGAGCGGCTTGTGGACAATCCGGGAACGGCCGCCGATCAGTTTGGCGGTCAGCTGGGCCAATTCCAACATCGTGAATTCTCCGGGGTTGCCCAGGTTCATCGGGCCCACCGTTTCGGTCTGGGCCATGAAGCGGACAAACCCTTCGATCAGATCGTCGACGTAGCAAAACGACCGGGTTTGGGAGCCATCCCCGTAGATCGTGATGTCTTCGCCCCGGAGCGCCTGGACGATGAAGTTCGAGACCACCCGGCCGTCCGATTCATGCATTTTCGGGCCGTAAGTGTTAAAAATGCGGATGACGCGGATATCCACTTTGTTTTCGCGGTGATAGTCGAAGAACAGGGTCTCCGCGCACCGCTTGCCCTCATCATAGCAAGAGCGCTTGCCGATCGGATTCACGTGGCCCCAATAGCTCTCGGGCTGGGGGTGGATTTCCGGGTCGCCGTAGACTTCACTCGTGCTGGCCTGGAAAATCCGGCCTTTGACGCGCTTGGCCAGGCCCAAACAGTTGATCGCCCCCATGACCGAGGTTTTGACCGTCTTGATCGGGTTGTACTGGTAGTGCGGCGGCGAGGCGGGGCAGGCGAGGTTGTAGATCTGATCCACCTCGAACTTGAACGGATCGATCACATCGTGGCGGACGAATTCGAAGCGCGGGTGCTCGATCAGGCCGGCGAGGTTCTGCTTCCGGCCCGTGAAGAGATTGTCCAAGCACACCACTTCGTGGCCGTCGTTGATCAGGCGCTCACACAGATGCGACCCGAGGAATCCAGCACCGCCGGTGACAAGAACACGCATAGAGGGGCCGAAGCTTGGCGAAAGGGGGCGGCTTGGGCAAGGGGGAACGCCCCCCGGCCGCAGAGTCTGGATTCGGCTGAACTACTCCCCTCTCCGTCGAGGTGCCGCCAAGGCGCGGATCCGCCCTCAAACCGGCCGCCGAAGACCGCCGGCCTGGTCGGCCGGCCAGATTGGCAGCCCCAGAGAGGCCAGAGGAGGCGGCAATCGACGGAGGGGGCAGTAGTTCAGCCGAATCCAGACTCTGCGGCCGGGGCTAGGGACTGAGCTTAAGATTTGAATGGGGCGGCGACGGGCTGGCCGTTCACAACCACGTTGCGAAAGACCAGGTTCTTGACGACGCCCACCGTGAGCTTCGGTGTCTGCAAGTTGAGATTCACGTTCTCCAAAGTGATGTTCTCGATCGTGTCGCCCTGGTTGCCCGAGAGAAAGCCGAAGCTGCCGTAGTCGCCCGAGAGATTTTGCACCGTGACGTTCCGCACGATGCAGGTCGGCGGGGCGTGGCCCTGCAGATCGAAGAATTGCTTCCAGGGGAGCGCTTGGAGGATCCGGCCCCGGCCGCCAGAAAACTTGATCCCGTCGAAGCGGAGGTTCTCGTAGAGTTGCGGGGTATCGGGGCGCAGCTTCAGGCAGACGAGGACCGTGTAGCCGGTGACCGTGCAGTTGCGCACCGTGACATTGCGCACGACCGTCGCCTCGCTGCCGCAGGTCACCACGCCGTTGCCATGGCCGAACTCGCAGTTTTCGACGAGGATGTTTTCCACCGGGGGGCTGTCGGCGTCGTGGTCGGCGAGCGGCCCTTTGCTGCCCTTCAGGGCGACGCAGTCGTCATCGACCGCAATGTGACAGTTCCGGATCGTGACGTCGCGGGAGCTGTCGACGTCGATCCCGTCGCTGCTGGCCGCATGAATCGGGGCGTACGGGGCGTCGATATGCACCCCGTCGACGAGTACGTCGGAGCAACGGTAAAGATGCAGATTCCAAAAACCGGAATTAAGGAGCGAGATACCCTGAATTTGGACGTCGTGGCACCGGTCAATGAACAGCAGGCGCGGGCGCTGCACCTCCAGATTGGTGCACTGGGGGTTCTCCTTGCGCCGCTGCCAGAACGCCTGCCAGTAGATCTTGCCGCTGCCATTGAGCGTGCCCGGTCCGCTGATGCGCAGTTGGTCGATCTCCTGGGCGTTGACGAGCGCCATCCGCCAATCCTCAAAATGGCCTTCGACGCGGGTCTTCCGCCAAGGATAGTCGGTGATCCGTTCCGAGCCCTTCAGGACCGCGCCTTCGGCGAGGTAGAGGGCGACGCCCGATTTGAGAAAGATCGATCCGCTCTGGAATACTCCGGCCGGGATCATGACCGTGCCGCCGCCCTTGGCGGCCGCCGCGTCGATGGCGGCTTGGATGGCGACGGTGTTCAGGGCTTCGCCGCCCGCGACGGCGCCGTAGTCGGTGATGACAAAGCTCGAGGCCGCATCGGGCGCCGCCGCAGCGACGCGGTTGCCGCCGGTCACACCCATGAAAAGCGACAGGATTGCGCCGCCGCCAAGAATACGAACCAGCAGGTTAGGCATAGGGGTTCCAACAAGATGAGGGGGAAACGTATCAGCCTCTGTTTCGTAAATCCACGGGGTGGATGCGTCAAGGGAGGGGCGCCCTGCCGAACTGTCTAATTTCCGCCGGGGGAATTCCGGCGCTGGGAGTCGGTCGCGCTCCACGGAATGAATCGCCGGCGCGGCTTTGAGTCTTGGCAGCCGCGTGGCGGACACGTGTGATGCCGGACCAGCCATGAGTTCAGCCGCGCAGCCGGCCGCGGGAAATCCTCCCTCCCCGCCGCCTCATACCCCCGCCGGCCACGTCTGTCCTCCCCGGCAGCTGGCCCTCGCCGCGTTGGCGGTGGTCTTGATCGTCTTCGGCGCCCGGTGCTGGACGATCGCCGCCTTCGGCTCGGACCTCGCCTTTTGGGATCAGTGGGACGGCGAAGCGCGCGATATCTTCCTGCCCTGGTTCGCGCACCACCTCTCGTGGCACGACCTGGCCCATCCGCACAACGAGCATCGGATTCTGTTCACCCGCTTGATCGACTTAGGGCTGCTCCGGCTCAACGGCCAATGGGATGTGCGGCTGGAGACGCTGGTCGGCGCGCTGATTCAAAGCGCGCTGGCCGGCCTCCTTGTCCGTTGGACCGCGCGCGAATTTTCCGCGGGGGCCGCGTTGGGCTTCGCCGCCGCGGTGGCCGCCGCCTTCGCGTTGCCCTACGCGTACGAGAACACCCTGGGCGGCTTCCAGATCCAGATGTTCCTGCTCCTGGCGTTCTCCCTCTCGGCCCTGCATTTTTTAATCACCGCCCCGCCGCTTTCGGCGCGGTCGTGGGCGGGAGTGGCCCTGGCAGCGCTCGCCTTGGGCTCGATGGCTTCGGGGTTTTTTGCCGCCGCCGCCGCGATTGCGATTCTCATTTGGGCGGAGCGGCGCCAACCGGACGGACGCTACGCCGCCATTTGGGTGGCGCTGGCGGCGATCGTCGGCGTGGGCGTCGGCACGCGGTACGTGGTGCCGGAGCACAGCGCCCTCGCGGCCCACTCATTCGGCGAGTACTTGCGGGCGGCGAACCGACTCGCCGCCTGGCCGCGGTGGCGCTCGCTGTGGATGGCGTTCGTCTATCCCCTCCCGTGGGTGATCCTAATGGCGACCCAACTGCGGCAGCGAAGCCCGCTCCCGCGGCAAACCAAATGGCTCGCGGCCATCGGCCTGTGGACGCTCCTCCAGATTGCGGCGATCGCCTATGGCCGCAAGATCGACGCCTTCCCGGCCCCGCGGTACCTCGACGTGCTGCTGCTTTGGTTTCTGGTCAATATCGCAGCGGCTTTCACCCTCAGCGGACGACCCATGTCGTCCAAAACCCGCCGCTGGACCAATGCCGCGCTCGGGCTGTGGGGAGCGTTCGTGGTCATCGCGTTCGTCCCGGTCACGCACAAGGATCTGCGCCCGGAGCTCACGGGCTGGCGGAACGACTCGCGGGCGTACGAACAGAGCGTGAAAGCCTACCTGGCCACGGGCGATCCCGCCGCGCTGAACGGAAAAATACCGTACCCGGATGCGGCGCGGCTGCGCGAAGTCCTGGATCAGCCGGCGATTCAGCGGATCCTACCGGCGAGCGTGGCGCCGCCGCCGGCTAAGCCGGCGGCCCTTAGCGGGGCGGGCCTCGGAATCGCCGAGGCCGGACCGTGGATTCTTGGGCTGGGGATCTTGGTGCTCGCGGCAGCGGGCGCGGTTCCCCGTCGGGTCTGGGACTAATTGGGCTTTGAGTCGAAGCCGAGAACTCCGGCTGGAGAAAATTCAGGCTGGGCCCCGGTTCTGGCCGGCCCCCGCTTCGTAGCGCTCGACCCAAGCCAGGTGCCAGGACCCGTAGTCGCCAGCCTCCAGATGGCTCCGGGCCTGCGCCATGAGATCGAGGAAGAAATGGAGATTGTGCAGGGAGCAGAGGGTACCGCTGAGCATTTCTCCAGCGACGGTCAGATGCCGGAGGTAGGCCCGAGAAAAATTCCGGCAAGTGTAGTTGTCGAGCCCCTCGACGATCGGGCGCGGATCGGTCCGGAAACGCTCGTTGCGCAGATTGATGGGGCCGTCGGGGGTAAAAACGAGCCCGTTGCGGGCCACCCGGGTCGGCATCACGCAGTCGAACAAATCCACCCCGAGCGCCACCATTTTCAGGATTTGCGGCGGCGTTCCCAGACCCATGGTGTACCGCGGCTTGTCGGCCGGCAAAAATGGCGTCGTCGCCCCGACCTGCTTCAACATCTCCGGCTCGGGTTCGCCGACGCTGACCCCGCCCACCGCGTAGCCCGAAAAATCCAGTGCCCCCAGAGTCTCCGCCGCCGAGCGGCGGAGGTCGTCGAAGGTCGACCCCTGCGCGATGGCGAACACGAGGTGGCCGGCGGCGAGGAAACCGGAATCCTCGGCGAGGCGGCGGCACTCCCGGGCCCAGCGAAAGCTGCGGTTCACCGCCGCCGCGCAGGCCTCGCGCTCGCAGGGCCACGGGGGGCACTCGTCGAGCACCATCGCGATGTCGGAACCCAGGTCGGCTTGGATCTGCATGACCTCCTTGGGCCCCAGAAAATGGCGGGCGCCGTCGAGATGGGACTGAAACGCCACCCCGTCCTCCCGAATGTCCCTCAGCTTGGCCAGGCTGAACACCTGGAAGCCGCCACTATCGGTCAGGATCGGCCCGTCCCAGCCCATGAATCTATGCAGTCCGCCCAATTCCCGGATCAGCCCGCTGGTCGGTCGGAGGCTGAGGTGATAGGTGTTGCCGAGGATGATCTGGGCCCCGATCTCGTGCAAGTGCTCCGGCGTAAGCGCCTTAACGGTCCCCTGGGTGCCGACGGGCATGAAGATCGGCGTTTCGACGACCCCGTGACGCGTGGTCAGCCGCCCCCGGCGTCCGGCGGTGGCGGTATCGGTCTTAAGCAGTTGAAAAGGGGTGGGCACAGGAATAGGATAAATCTTCGCTCAGCCGGAGCCAGGGCGGAATGGATGCGTCGGAGGGCGAACCGGTGCTCGGACATAGGGCGCCCGGAGATGCATCCATTCCGCCCTGGCTCCGGCTGAGCGGATTGTGGATTTGCCAGCAAGGCAAAGATTTGCTTTGGTGATCTTCAATCGCAATCGCATCCCGTGCTCCTGGTCATCGACAACTACGACTCCTTTACCTACAACCTGGTCCAATACTTTGGCCAGCTAGGGGTGGAGCAGCGCGTGTTCCGCAACGACGAGATCACCCCGGAGGAGGCCCTGGCGCTCCAGCCGGACCGGGTGATGATTTCCCCCGGCCCTTGCTCCCCCAACGAAGCGGGTGTGACCCTCGGGATCATCCAGGCCTTCGCGGGCAAGGTCCCGATCCTCGGGGTATGCCTGGGGCACCAGGCGATCGGCCACTATTTTGGCGGCCGGGTCGTGCGGGCCGAGCGCCTGATGCACGGCAAAATCTCCCCGATTCTGCACCGTGACACCGACCTGTTCCGCGGGATGCCGGTCGGCTTCCCGGCCACCCGCTACCATTCCCTGCTGGTCGAGCGCTCCAGCTTCCCGGCAGAGCTGGAAATCACCGCGGAAACGGCCGAGGGCGAGATCATGGGCCTGCGGCACCGCACCCAGCCGATCTGGGGCGTGCAATTCCACCCCGAGTCGATCGCGACCGAGAACGGGATGAAGATTCTGCAAAACTTTTTGGAACTCAACTGACCGGCCGCAGGCCCCACTTTCCATGCGTTGCCCCAAGTGTACTTCCATCGAAGACAAGGTGATCGACTCCCGGATCAGCAAAGAGGGAAACTCCATCCGCCGCCGGCGCGAATGCCTGGAATGCAGCTACCGCTTCACCACCACCGAAGGCCTGGTGCGTGACGGCATGGTGGTGATCAAGCGGGATGGCCGTCGGGAGGATTTTGACCGGGAGAAGCTGGCCCGCGCGGTCCGCGCGGCCTGCCACAAGCGGCCGATCGACGTGGAGCAGACGACCATGCTGATCGAGGACGTGATCGACGCCCTGGAGGCCCAGTACGAGACCGAGATCCCCAGCGGGGCGATCGGCGAAGGGGTCATGCAGCGCCTGCGCAACGTCGACCAGGTCGCCTACGTCCGCTTTGCCTCCGTCTACAAGGAGTTCCGGGACGTCGCCGAATTCATGACCGAGATCAACACCCTCGGCAAGAAGACGCCCAAAGGATGACGGCGAGTCCGTCGCCCGCCGACGACCTGCGCCGGCTGCATTTCATCAACGCGCTGTTCTCCCACGTCACGGGCCATGACCTCTTCCTGGCCCAGCAGATCAAGGACGGGATCGCCTTCAGCTTGGCGGAGTTGGAGGAGCAGTCGGTCTCGCACCCGGAGTTCGCGGGCCAATTCGACGACGCCTTCAACTCCGCGGCGGCCCGACTGATCGAGAAGTTCTGTATTCCCTCGACGGCGGGGTATTTTCACTGGGACGCCGCCCGCACGGCACATTCGGCCACCCCCCTGTTCGCCCGCGCCGAACTGATGGAGGGCCTGAAGCAGCTCGCCCCCTACCGGGAATCGACGCTCCTGGTGACCAATTTGCGCCCCGCCCTGCTGCCGCCGGAGCGCCGGGCGACCGTCCGGCGGGTGCGCGAGTACGAGGAGGCGCTGGCCTATATCCGCGAGCTTGCGGCCGCCCGCACGACCCGGCATGCCAATCTGCAGCTCCTGTTTCTCTAGCCATGGCCAAAACGCTTTTCGAACGGATCATCGCGCGGGAGATTCCGGCCCGCATCGAGCATGAGGATGAGCTCTGCATCGTCATCCATGACATCAAGCCGCAGGCGCCGGTGCATTTGCTGATCATTCCCAAAAAACCGATCGCGCGGATCGGAGCGGCGGATGCCGGAGATGGCGCGGTTTTGGGGCACCTCGTGCTGGTCGCCGGCGAGCTGGCGCGGAAGCTTGTGCTGGATAAGGGCTTCCGGCTCGTGATCAACAATGGCCCGGATGCCGGGGAAGCGGTGCCCCATGTGCACGTACACCTGCTGGCCAAGCGGCCGCTGGGGTGGCCGCCAGGATAGATTATTCCGAGTTGCGATCATCGTCGGGGAAGCATTCCCCTTTTACCATGACGATCAAAGCCATCAAAGACGCGATGCATTCAAATCGTCCGTTCAAGCTTCGGACGGCCGACGGCCGAAAGATCGAGGTGCCGCATAGCGATTTTGCGGCGGTTTCCCGTGACGGGCGCACCTTCGTCCTCACCACGCCGCAGGGAAGCCTGGACCTGATCAATATCTCCCTGATCACGGCGCTCGAAATGTCGGAAGCGGGTACCCCCGCCTAGCCGGTTGAAAAAGGCGTGACCCAGGCAGATCACGCCGACAACTCAACCTATCGGGAGGCGGCGGCACTGAAGCGCCGCACCGGTGCGCTTTCCGGGATCAACCACATCGCGGCCTGACTGGCGGCGGTCGCGGCCAGCAAATACCAGGCTGGCGCCATCGGATTGCCCGTGACATGGATCAACCAAGTGACGACGAGTTGGCAAGTGCCGCCGAAGGCCGCAATGGATACGGCATAGATCGTGCCAAAGGCCGCGCCGCGAATGTGCTTGGGCAGGCTCTCGGTCAGGGCCGCAAAGCAGGCGCCGCCCGCCACACTGGCGGTGAGACTCAGGAGGCCAATGCCGGTCACCAAGGCCAGAGGACTTCGGACCTCAACGATCCAAAAAAACACGGGATAGGTGATCAGAAGCGCCGCCAGATTCGGCCAGATCATGACCGGCCGCCGGCCGATGCGGTCCGATAGCCAGCCCCCCCAAAGTCCGCCCGCCAGCGCCACGAGATTGCTGACGACCGCGACGGCGAAAGCCGGGCCCGGGCCCATATGCAGCGTGGCTTGCGCGAATGTCGTCATGTATTGTTTCACATAGGTGTGGATGGTGAAGTAGGCTAAAATGACCAGCCCCAGCCCGATGATGCGCCAGTTCTCCCGCGCGGCGCCCAGACGTGTCGCCGCCTTGGAGACGGCGGAGGCAGCCGCTTCGACGACATGCAAAGTCTCGGGCAGTCGGCGGCGCAGCCAAAGGCCGAATGGCACCGTGACGGCGCCGAGCAGGACGGCGATGCGCCAGCCATAAGCATCGAGCGCCGCCGGCTTCAATGCGCGGGACAGCCCGAAACCGACGAGGCCGCCGATGGTGGCGGCGATCCCCTGGCTCGCGCCCTGCCAGGCGACGATGAGGCCGCGCTTTTCACTGGGAGCCGATTCCAGCAGATAAGCCGTGGTCGGGCCCACCTCCCCGCCCAGCGCAAAGCCCATCACCATGCGCGTGAAAACGACCAGCACGGGCGCCGCGATTCCAATCATCGAATAAGGCGGAATCAGCGCCATCGCGACCACGGCTGCGCCCATTATGAGGAAACTGAGCGTCATGGCCGCGCGGCGGCCGGCCCGGTCGGCAAAATTGCCAATGACGATGCCGCCGATGGGGCGCGTGACGAAACCGACGCCGAACGTCGCCAGCGAGAGCATCAGGCTGCCATAGGCGCTTTGGGCCGGAAAGAAGGCGCGACCTATCTGGATCGCAAAGAAGGTATACGTGATGAAATCATAGAATTCGAGCACGTTGCCGATGGTGGCGGCGGCGATCGCGCCGACCGGCGATGCGGCCGGCTCCTCGAGGGCCAATCCCGCCCGGGCTTCCTCGCGGGATGGGTTCACGGTCGTTCAGGTGGGTCGGACGCGGTTCGGATGCCTCCGGCGCTCCGGCAACGTATTTCAACCCCCTGCTATGCCTGGTTCACACTCTCCGACAAGTTCGAAAGCGTTCTTAACCTCAAAAGGCAGATCGGCGGCGCACGCGGCAAATGAATTGTGCGGTTTGCGCGCCGGCGGACTGCTAGTAGAAGCAGTACCCATGCGAGACGACATCGAATTACTCCGGACCTATGCCGAAACGAAATCCGAGGCGCCCTTTGCCGAGTTGGTCCAACGTCACTTGGGCACCGTTTACGCCGAGGCCTACCGGCGCGTGGGCGGAAACGTCCATCTGGCCAAAGAGGTCGCGCAAAGCGTGTTCACCGATCTGGCCCGCAAGGCGGCCACGCTTACGGTTGGATCAGGGGACGAAGGCGCCCTAAGCCGTGACCGAGACGGCGGTGCCCAGCGCTGCCGCTGGTCCCATACTCTCAGGCTTGCGTCGCTTCAAACGTCCCGTCGATCCGTTTGGCGATGCGGTGCTTGAGTTCCAGCATCAGCAGCGCGGCCGAAATCCGTTCGGCCGGCAGCTGCGTCAGGCTCGCCACGGCGTCGGCTGAGAGGATTTCCCCGCCGCGAAAAGCGCCGAGCACGGTCCGCTCCTCCGCCGTGAGATCGCCGCCCCGCGTTTGGCCGCCGACCGCCTTTTCGGGAATGGGCGCCGGCTGCAGACCGCCCAGGTAGTTCAAGTCGGCCAGGATATCCTCGACCCCGGTGACCAGGGTGGCGCCGTCGCGGATCAATTGGTGGCAGCCGGCGCTGGTCGACTGATCGATGCGGCCGGGCATCGCGAAAACCGTTCTCCCCTGCTCGCCGGCAAACCGGGCGGTGATCATGGCTCCGCCGTCGACCGCGCTCTCGATCACCACCACCGCCGAGGACATTCCGGCGACAATGCGGTTGCGCAGGACGAAGGAGTGGCGGTCGGCTTTGCGGCCAAAATAATTCTCGGACAGGACTGCACCGGTTTCGGCGATGCGCCGGTACAAACCCAGGTTCTCCGGGGGATAGACTATATCCAGCCCAGTCCCGAGGACCGCCACCGTCTTTCCTCCGGCCTCGAGTGCCCCCTCGTGGGCCGCCGTGTCGATCCCCCGCGCCAGGCCGCTGACGATGCAAAAGCCGCGTTGGGCCAGTTCGAAGGCAAACTGCTTAGCCATCGTCATCCCGTAGGCCGTGGTGCGCCGGCTGCCGACAATCGCGATGCAGGGATGACCGCCGGTCATCGATCCTTTGCGATAGAGCGCGGTCGGAGGGTCGGGAATTTCCCGCAGCAGCGTCGGGTACTCCTCGTCGCGGGCGACGAGGTAATCGGCTCCGCTGGCGGCCAGGCGCTCCTCCTCCCGCGGGAGATTGAAGCCCTGCGCCCAATTTGCGAGCGAGGCAGCCGCCTCCGGGCGCAGACCGGCCGGTGGACGGCTGCCCACCTGCAGAAAGATGCGCGGGTCATCGCCCCCTGCCGCCAGGAGTTGCCGAAAGGTGGCCGGCCCGATGCCGGGCAGGCCGTTGAGAATCAATGTGGCCTGACGCGCGGTGAGGTCCGAGGTCATGCCGAAGGCGGGTTTTTCACCCCTACACTGTAGCAGTGGCCGCGCGCAAGGCGACAGGCAGGCAGTCGATCAGCGCCGTCACCGACACCGCCGTCTCGCCGCGGGCCCGCGCGAGCGCATCGGCCGCCAGCCCATGCCAGACCACGCCCCGGCAGACGGCACCCAGCAGGGCGGTCGCCTTGGCCTTCCCTCCCGCTCCCGGTTCGGCGCCCGCCTGGGCCAACTGGCCGCCGACCAGTCCGGCCAAAATGTCGCCGCTCCCGCCGCGGGCCAGGACCGGGCCGCCGAAGAAACTGTGGTAAACCCGTTCGGCCGCCGACCGAGCGGATTGTCCGGCCGGCGCCAGGCCGGTGCAAATCTGCGTCACCGGCCCCTTCCGGGCCACCGTGGCGCCGGTCCGGGCACAAAACGTTCGCAGACTCGCGCGGGGGGCAATCCGGAGAAACTCGCCGGCATGGGGGGTCAGAACGAGTGGCCCCTGGGCCGCTGCGACCAATTCCGGCTGCAAGGCATCGGCATCGAGCAGGAGCGGGATACGGACTTGCGCGGCGATCTCGCGCGCCAGTACCAGAGTTTCCGGATCGCGGCTCATCCCCGAACCCAGGGCGATTGCGGTCGCCCGCTTGAGCCGTTCCTGCAACAACGAGAGCCCCTTTAAGGCGAGGCTGCCGCTCGGCGTTTCCGGCCAACCCACCCACATCGCTTCCGGAGCGCGGGCCGCAAATCCGGGCGCCAGCGATGCGGGCACAAATACAGTCACCAGGCCCGCTCCGCTGTGCAGGGCCGCCAGGGCGTTCATAAGCACCGCGCCCGGATACTGGCGCGAGCCGCCCAGGATCAGGAGGTGCCCGTAGCTGCGCTTGTCGGACCGGGAGGGGCGCAAGGCGCCCAGGGGCGCCAAAATCGCCGGGGTCAAAACGCGATCGGACCCGGCCGGATCGGCCGGCCGGCGGGTCGGCGAAAAAAAGCCCAGGTCGATGAACAGGACCCGGCCCGCCGCGGGGCAGTCCAGCAAGGGCGCTTTTAAAATTCCCGTGGCGTAGGTGAAATCGGCGCGAAACGCGGCCGGATCGTTGAGCCCGCTGGGCAGATCGACCGCAGCGCGCAGGCGCACCGGCAGCCCATTCGCCCGCCGCAGGGCGGCCGCGACGGCGGCCGGCAGCGGGGGCCGAAACTGAAAACCAAACACCCCGTCCAAGGACACGTCGTAGCGCGCCGCAGGGCCGGCCCAGTCGTTCAAGGAACGGGCGGACGCCCGGCTGCCCAGTTCTTGCGCCAGTTCGCGCCAGGCGCGCTGGGCCAAGGGCCGCAAACTGCGTTCGCCGAAGAGAAATGCCACGACTGCGGTCGCTTCCGGATGTTGCCGGAGGATTTCATGCGCCGCGATCAAGGCGTCGCCGCCGTTGTGGCCCTTCCCCACCAGCACCAGCAGCCGCCCAGCCGCCGGAAACGGACCCAGCACCTCGAAATCGCGCAAGACCGCGGCGCCCACCGCCCGGCCCGCCCGCTGCATCGCGGCCCATTCGGCGGCCTCCTCGCCCTGAAAAAGCCGGGCCTCGAAGCGGCCGGCTTCCGCGCAGCTCAGAATGGGAGGGGCGGACAACGCCGTCATGGGTGGCCCGTGATCACGGAATTGCCCAGCGACTTCCACTCTGCCTGCGTCTTCTGGCCCAGCCATTCCGCGCGCTGGGCGGCCGTCTCGGTAAATTCCAGGGGCGAATCGGGGGGCACCCCGTGGGTCAGCACGGTCCGCGTTAAATGCGGGATTGAGCGGAAGTAGGTGTTGCTGCCCAGGCGCAGGACTTCGAAGCAGTCGGCATAGCTCTCGGACTGCGAGTTCCAGAGGGCGACCTCGGTGAGGTCGCCCTCCCAGACCGCGAAATGCCCCCATTCGGCAAAGACGGCCTCGATGGTCGTGAATTGCGGGCGGGCGAGGACCACCGGAGCGCTGGGCGCAATCGCCGCCGGCGCGGGCGGCGGAGGCGCCGCGCGGCGCGAGGGCAGGGTCAGGATGAAGAGCGCACCCACCACAAATCCCAGGGTCGCCCATGAAAGCGTCGGAGACGGCTTTCCGGGGGGGGATTTTTCGGTTTCGTCGGCCGTTTCCTCTTCCATGGCTGCCAGGGCTGCTAAGGAACCCATAATCGGCGGCGGGCGGGCGCTTTACGATCCTGATTTTTACCGTCCACCGTCGGCCCCAGAATCCAAAGGGGCCTATCCCGCCCGCACGAGGGCGGCCACGGCCATCGCCACGGTATTCGTGTGGGACAAGGTCAGGAGCACATGGGTCCCGCCGACGCGTTGCAGCAGCGCCAAGCCTTGCTCGTCCAAGCGCACCAGCGGTTCGTGGCGCTCCCCGTGATACACGGAGGCCGTCTTCCAGCCCATCTCGGCGCCGATCCCGGTCGTGAAGCACTTTGAAATCGCCTCCTTGGCCGCGAACCGGGCCGCCAGGTGGTTGTAGGGATTGGCCTTGCCCATGCAGTAGGCCCGCTCCTCCGCGGTGAAAACCCGGTCCAGAAACCGGTCGCCCTGACGCTCGACCACGCCCTGCAGCCGGGCCACCTCGATCACATCGCAGCCGAGGCCAAGCAAAACGCCGCCGGGGGGAAGCTGAAAATCCATGGCGATTGCCGCAGCCGCGCCGGCGGGATCAGGGATTCATGCGGGACTTCATTTCCCGCACCGCTTCCTCGATCCCCGTGAAGAGGGCCCGGCTGATGATGCTGTGGCCGATGTTCAGTTCATGCAGGTGCGGCAGCGTCCGCACTTCGGCGATATTGACGTAATTGATGCCGTGGCCGGCGTTGATCGTGAGGCCGGCCTGGTGGCCCCGCACCGCCGCCAACCGCAAGCGCTGGAATTCCCGGGCCCGGGCCGGGCCCGGCGCCGCGTTGGCGTAAGCTCCCGTGTGGAGCTCGATCCAGGGCGCCCGCAGTTCCGCCGCCCGGTCGATCTGGGCGTCGTCGGGGGCGATAAAGAGGCTGGTGGCGATGCCCGCCCCGCTCATGGCCTCGATGCCGGCCCGAACCCGGTCGCGCAGCGCGACGACATCGAGACCGCCTTCGGTCGTCACCTCCTCGCGGCTTTCCGGCACGATGCAAACCGCCTCCGGCTTGAGCCGCAGCGCCAGGTCGATCATTGCCGGGGTGCAGGCCATTTCGAGATTTAGCCGGGTGGCGATGGTTTCCCGGAGGCGCCAGACATCGCGCTCCTGGATGTGCCGGCGGTCCTCCCGCAAATGGACCGTGATGCCGTCAGCGCCGGCACGTTCGGACAAAACGGCGAGCGCCACCGGATCGGGTTCGACCGATCCGCCGGCACCGGCTTCGGCGCCGCGGTAACGGGCCTGCCGCAGGGTCGCGGCGTGGTCGATGTTGACGCCCAGGAGAATCATGGAGGGGTAGCGAAAGGGCGAAGGGCCCGGGTCTCAAGTACTTTACTGCAGCCCGCATGATTGCGGCGGCCCCAACGCCTCAATCCGGCCGGCGCGCGGGCACTGTTCTGCGCCGCAGCGGATACACGAGGCCGTCAGGTCCCTTTTGGTAGCCGGTAATGACAGGGAGTCCCAGGCGACCGACGCGCAGCACGAGGGTCAGCTCGTCCCCCACCACGGGGAAAGGATCCTCCGGTTTGGTGTCCTGCCAGAAGCGTTTCCACGTGTGGATTTCTCGCCAACCATAGGCTGCGTTGGTGATGGTGACGACGACCGTCGGCGCCGGGCGCCGACCATAATACACCCCGATGACGGTAAAATCGCTCGTGGAAGTGGCAGCTGGCGCCGCGCCCCAGTAATTGATCAGCAGTAGGGTCTCGGCAGAAAACGCGGAAGCGACGACAAAAACTGCCCCACAGCAGGCCCAGGCATTGGCGCGGCCCATTTTCCGATACGTTTGCGTCCGGATCATCAGACCAACGATCCACGGCGCCAGCCCGATGCAGCCGATCGCCGCGCCATATTCGACGAGCCGAACTTCTCCGATCGTGGCTTCCACCGCTCCGATCGCCATGACGTAAATGAACGCCCCCACGGATAAGAGCAGGAATCCCATCACCGATCGCTGCACCCAGTCCCAGGGTTCTCGGTCGATCCGGCGACCAAATGACGCGGTCATTCGCTCCCAAAGGACACCGAACCCACGGTTGGCGCAAGGCCAATCGAAATGGACGGAGCACCCGCCGCCCTGCCAACCGCCCCGTTAAGCTGGCGTCCGCTGCGCCATCGGCACGTACTCGCGCTTCACTGGGCCGCCATAGATTTGCCGGGGCCGATAGATGCGGCCCTTCGGATTGCTCGCGACCTCGTGCCAGTTGGCGATCCAGCCGGGCGACCGGCCGATCGCAAAAATGACCGTGAACATGTTCACCGGAATCCCCAGGGCGCGCATGATGATGCCGCTGTAGAAATCGACGTTGGGATAAAGCTTCCGCGCGAGGAAGTAATCGTCCTTCAGCGCCGCCTGTTCCAGGTTCTTCGCGATCTGCAGGAGCGGGTCGTTGATGCCCAGTTTTTTGAGCACCTCGTCGCAGGCCTGCCCGATGATCTTGGCCCGCGGGTCAAAGTTGCGGTACACCGCGTGACCAAAGCCCATCAGCCGGTTGCTCTTCGTCCCGGACTTGGCCGCCTGAATGAACCGGGTGCCGTCGTCGCCCTCGTCGTGAATCGTCTGCAGCATCTGCATGACCGCCATATTGGCGCCGCCATGCAGGGGGCCGGAGAGCGCGCAGATTCCGGCGGAGAGCGAGGTGAAGAGATTGGCCGCGCTGGAGCCCACCATCCGCACGGTCGAGGTGGAGCAGTTCTGTTCGTGATCGGCGTGCAGCAGAAGGAGCAAATTTAGCGCCCGCGCGATCTCCGGCGCAGCATGAAAGTCCTGGTAGGGCTCCGAAAACATCATGTGCAGGAAGTTGTCGCAAAACGGCAGCTCCTGCTTGGGGAAGATATAGGGCAGCCCGCGCTGGTAGCGGTAGATCATGGCCCCGATCGTGCGGATCTTCGAAATCGCGATGGCGGCGGCCAGGTCGAAGCTCGCGAGGTCCTTCTGGAAATCGTTCGTCGCCAGCTGGGGATAGTGGGCGGCCAGTCCGGCGACAATGGACGAGAGCATCGCCATCGGCGGGGCGTCCTTCGGAAAGCCCTCGAAAATCTTCTGCATCTGGGTTTCCACCGCGGCGTTCTGCCGCAGGCGCATCCCGAAGTCTTTGCGGGCCTTCGCATCCGGCAATTCCCCGTAGATGATCAGGTAGGCTGTCTCCACAAAATCGCTGTGCTGGGCCAATTGCTCGATCGGGTAGCCCCGGTGCCGGAGGATGCCCTTGTCCCCGTCCAAAAAGGTGATCTGGCTCTCGCAGGAGCCCGTGTTACCGTACCCCTGGTCGTAGCACACAAATCCCGTGTCCGAACGCAACTTGCGCGTGTCGATCGCCTTTTCCCCCTCGGTCCCGATCAGCACCGGGAGGGAGTAGGTTTTGTCGTCCAGGCTCAGCGAGGCGGTGGGTGCCATACCCCTTCAAGGAAGCTAATTCCGGGCCGCTTGCAAAGTAAAGTTAGCCCCGCTCAGGCCGCGGCGGCCAAAGCGGAGAAATTGCGATAAATCTGCAACCCCTTCGCCTGGCTCTTCTCCGGGTGAAACTGGGTCGCAAATGCCCGCCCCCGTCCGATGGCCGCGGTAAAAGGACCGCCGTAATCGCAGTCGGCAAGCACCAGGGCCGGATCGGCAGGCGCGCAATAAAAGCTATGCACGAAATACACCGCCTCCCCCTCCGCCGCGAGACCGGCAGCCAGCGGCGAACCGGCCTGGCGGAAGCGAATGGTATTCCAGCCCATGTGCGGCACTTTGATCTCGGGCGGCCGTTGGAAGCGCACGACCTGGCCGGCGAACACCCCCAGGCCCCTCACATCCCCCTCCTCCGAGTGTTCGAACAAGGCCTGCATCCCGAGGCAGACGCCCAGAAACGGCCGATCTTCGGCCACCCAGCCCCGCACCGCGTCATCGAGGCGGGATGTCCGCAAAGCGCCGACACAGTCGCGCAGGGCGCCGACGCCGGGCAGCACCAAGCCGGCGGCCGATGACCCCGCCAACTCCGCGGGCGTCCGAACGACGCGCGGCAGCGCCCCCACGGCCTCGAGAGCCTTGGTGACGCTGCGCAGGTTGCAGATGCCGTTGTCGATGACGGCGATGACGGTCGCGGACATGGTCAGCTTAAATCAGTTCGTTGAGAGTTCCCTGGATCTTGAACGCGGATTTTTGCCCCGGGAGCACCCCTGCGCAAGGAGCTTGTCGCCTCATCGGGACTCTCTGTGACTGCCGATCTTGCCGGCCGACCAGGCCGGCGGTTTTCGGCAGTCGGTCCGAGGCGGGATCTGGGTTTGGCGACACCGCGACGAGCGCAGGGGTGCTGCCATGGCAAAAATCCGCGTTCAAGAACCGGAGAGCCGAGCCTACCCCCTTAGATTTGCCCTTTTGTGCTCGGAAGCAAATCGGCCGCGCGCGATTCGATCTGCGTGGCCACATCGAGTGCGCGGGCGAGGCACTTGAAGATCGCCTCCGCCACATGGTGCGGCTCCTCGCCGTAGATCAAATGGACGTGCAGGTTCGCGCCCAGCGCGTTGCTGAACGCGCGGCAGAATTCCTTCACCAGCACGATGTTGAAGTCCCGGACAAACATCGTCGGCGCCTCGGCCGCATAGACCAAATGGGGTCGGCCGCCGACGTCGAGGACGACGCGCGCCAGCGACTCGTCCATCGGCAGGATGAAAAACCCGTACCGGCGGATGCCGATCTTGTCGCCCAAGGCCTCCTTGAACGCGCTGCCCAGCACCAGGCCGACGTCTTCGACGGTGTGGTGATAATCGACCGCGACGTCCCCCTTGGCCTTCACGGTCAGGTCAAACAGGCCGTGCTTGGCAAACAGCGTCAGCATGTGGTCGAAGAAGGCGATGCCGGTGTCGATCTTCGCACTGCCCCGGCCATCGATCGCCAGAGTGAGGGCAATATCGGTCTCCGCCGTCTTGCGGGTGACGGTTGCTATGCGTTGGGAGGAGCCTTTAGCCATGCGTCGAAGGTGTCGTCGAGGAACTTCATTTCCTCGTCCGTGCCAATGCTGATGCGCAGGAAGGGGGCGGTCAAGGCATGGCTGGGGAAGTGCCGCACCAACACCCGGTTTGCGTAGAGGAAGTTATAGGCCGACAACGCCACCGCCGGCCCGGCTTCGCCGGCGGCCGACCGGGGCTCGGTGAAGAGGAAATTAGCCCGTGAGGGATAGGTGAACCACCCCCGCTGGTAAGCGCACTTCCGAAAACACGCCTCGCGGGTTTGTTTCACCTTGGCGATGATCGCCGAGTAATATTCGGGGTCGCTGAAGGCGGCCAGCGCCGCCGTCTGCGAGAGCCGGTTCACGTTGTAGCTGTCGCGCACCCGGTCGAGCCAGCCGATGACCTCGGGGTCCGCCAGGGCGTAGCCGACTCGGATTCCCGCCAGGGCGTAGGCCTTGGACAGGGTGCGCACGACCACGAGATTGCGGTGCTCGGCGAGCAGCGAAACCGCGTCCTCTTCGGCAAAGGGCGCATAGGCCTCGTCCACCACCAGCAGGCCCCGGTAGGACCCGAGGATGGCGGCGATTTCCTGGCGGGTGAACCCAACCCCAGTGGGCGCGTTCGGCGAGGTGAGAAAAAACGCGGGAGCGGTGGACGCGGCGATCTCGGCGATCGGCAGCAGCATGGAGCGATCGAATTCGATCACCTCGATGCCGCCGTTTTGAATCGCGACCAGCACCGGATAGAGGGAATAGCTCGGCCGGGTGAAGGCAGTCGCGGCCGCCGGGCCGCCGAGACAACGGACGAGGAGGTTCAGGATATCGTCCGAACCGTTGCCCACGCAGACCTGGGCGTCCGTTAGGCCATGCAGGGCGGCGATGGCCGCACGCAATGGTCCGCTGGTCGGATTCGGGTAGAGGCGCAGCGGAGCGCCGCGCTCCCCGATTTCGCTGCGCAGCGCCTCGGCGACGCGCGGGGTCGGCGGATAAGGGCACTCGTTGGTATTGAGCTTCACCCAGCCGGCGCCGGTCGGCTGCACGCCCGGAGTATACGGGTGCAGCGGGGCAATGTGCGGGAGCGGGAGGGCGGAGAGGGAGGATGGCATGGCGGCCGCGAGGGACGGATCTGGAATCAGATCCACTGCAACGGTTTTCCCGCGCCAAAGCGAGCCCCGGCGGGGCCACGCCTATTCGATCCGGATCCGAACCGAGCGGCCGTGGGCCTCCAATCGCTCCATTGCGGCGAAGGCGGCGACGACGGGCTCGCCGCGCCGCACGCTTTGGCGGTCGTAATGGGTCAGGCTCGTCCGGCGGAGAAAATCGGCCACGCGCAGGCCGCTGGAGAAGCGGCCCGCCCGGCCCGTCGGCAGCACGTGGCTGGGCCCGGCGGTGAAGTCGCCCAGGGCGGTCGGCGTGTAGTTGCCGGTCATAATCGCCCCGGCGGTCGTAATCGCTCGGGTCAGCGCCTTGGCCGTCGCGGGACTAACCAGCAGTTCCAAGTGCTCGGGGGCGACGAAATTGGCGATCGTCGCCAGCTCGAGCGGGGTGCGCGCCAGAACCATGAGGAAACCCTGATCGAGCACCGTCCGGATTTTGCCGGCCCGGTCGCTGCCCTTGAGCTGCGCCGCAATCTGCACCGCGATCCGGGCGAGCATGCGGTCCGACGTGCCCACCAGAAAAATCTTCTCCCGGCCCGAGCCATGCTCGGCCTGGGCGAGGAGATCGGCCGCGGCAAAATCGGGGCGAGCGGTCTCGTCGGCGATGACCATGAGTTCGCTCGGGCCGGGCAGCCCGTCGACGCCCACGGCCCCGAACACCTGGCGCTTCGCCTCGCACACGTAGGCATTGCCCGGGCCAAAGATTTTGTCGACCGCCGGGATGGTCCGAGTGCCGTAGGCCATGGCCGCGATCGCCTGCACCCCGCCGATCCGGTAAACCTCGGTGACGCCGGAGAGATGGAGCGCGGCTAGGACGGCGGGCGAAATTTCGCCCACGCCCCGAGCCGGCGTAAAGGCCGCGATCTCCGGGCAGCCCGCGATCTGAGCCAGCGTCGCGGTCATCAGCACGGTCGAAACGAGCGGCACCTCGCCGCCCGGCACGTACAGGCCGACCCGGCGGATGGGATCAAACTTCTCCCCCACCCGGGCGCCCTGAGGATTGCGGCCGGACCAGCCGGCCGGAATGCCCTGGCGGTGAAATTGGACAATGCTGCGCCGGGCGGCGGCCATGGCGCGCCGGTCGGACGTCGGCAGGCTCTGCGCGGCCGCCATGAGCGCGGCGGCGGGCACCCGAAAGTCGCGCGGCCGCAAATTCGCACCGTCAAACTTGGCGGCATAGGCCGCCACGGCGGCATCGCCGCGAGCGCGGACTTCCGCCAGAATCTTCGCCACCGCGCTCGAAATCGCGCGCGGCACCTCGGCGCCGCGGCAAAACGAGGCCAAATCGGCGGCAAAGGCTTTGTCGTCGGAACGAAGGGTGCGCATGGGGCGCGGGCCGGTTAAGGCGGGGAGGTTGGGGCCGGAGCGGCGCTGGCGGGCGCCGGCGCGGGCTGGTTGGGTCCGCCCGGATTGAATTCGGTCAGCGGCAACGGCGGCAGAGGCACCGCAAAAAGGCTCGCCGGGAAAGGCTCGTTCACCGTCACCGAATCGATCGTCAGCGTGGTCGTGCGGTCCTTGCCGTCGACCGTCTCCAAGACGACGATCGACTTGGGAAAGCGGATGCCGCCGGAGACGATCTCGCCGTGTTCGCGGATTTTCGCCGCCTTCAGCGTCTCGGAAAAGACCAACCGGCCGGTCGCCAGGTCGAAGTAGCGGTAATAGACGATCTCCGGCTCGTGGATCAGCGCGAGCTTCTCGCAGGCGATGCCGTCCACCGTGGCCGGCCCCAAGTCCTCGGTGCGGCCGCCGGCGTCCTCCAAGCCCCGCAGAAAATAGAGGCTCTCCCACGTGTCGGTCCGCAGGCTCTTGATCTGGTCCGGGCCCAGGATGGTCAATGACATGGAACGGTGGGGGTCAAACACCACCGGATCGCCCTTGGTGTGCTTCTGTTCACGGTGCCAGCCGTCGCGGTCGTCGAGCGCTGTCTGCGTCAGGGCGTCAGCGGAGACCACGGTCACGCATTCCTGCCAGGGTTTTTGAAAAATGATGTCGATGTCCGCGGTGCCGCCCTTGGCCGGGTCGCCCGCCGTCTCCACCACCATGTGGCCCACCCAATGCAAGGAGTGCACGCCGTCCAACGCCGCCTCGGATCCCAGGTAGGCGCGGGCTTTGGCGATGATCGGCGCTTCATCGGCGCGGGCGGCCGTTCCGAGGATCACGCCCGCGGCCAAAATGCAGAGACAAGAGGTTTTCATTAAATGGAAATAGCGGAAGGGAACGGCCGAAGCCGGGAAAGCCCCCCTTCCGATGAGACCCGGGGTCCGCCCAAATGTTGCTCGGTTCCGAGGACGGTCAACGCAGAAGAACGCGGCGGCTCGCTCACTCCCATTCGATCGTGGCCGGGGGCTTGGAACTGACGTCGAGCACGACCCGCGAAACCCCGCGCACCTCGTTGGTGATCCGGCTCGAGATCTTCTGGACCAGGTCATACGGCAGGCGCGTCCAGTCCGCGGTCATGGCGTCGATGCTTTCCACTACCCGTAAGGCTATAACATAGGCGTAGTTGCGTTCATCCCCGACCACTCCGACGGATTTGACCGGCAGGAACACGCAAAATGACTGCCACACCTTCCAGTACCAGCCGCTGGCCACCATCTCTTCCTGCAGGATCGCGTCCGCCCGCCGCAGAATATCGAGCTTGTCGGAGGAAACTTCGCCCAACACCCGCACGCCCAGCCCCGGGCCGGGGAACGGCTGGCGCCACACGACCTCCCGGGGCAGGCCGAGGACCTCGCCCACCCGGCGCACCTCGTCCTTGAAGAGCGCCTTCAGCGGCTCCAGAAGCTTCAATTTCATGCGCTCGGGCAGACCGCCCACATTGTGGTGGGACTTGATCAGCGCCGCCGGATTGTTGCCGATCGCCACGCTCTCGATGATGTCCGGGTACAAGGTGCCCTGCGCCAGGAAGTCGGCGGGCCCGATCGAGCGCAGCGATTTTTCAAAGACGTCGACGAAGGTCCGGCCGATGATCTTGCGCTTCTGCTCCGGCTCGGAAACCCCGCGCAGGCGGCGCAGGAAGATGGCGGCGGCGTCGATCACCCGCAGATCGATGCGGAAGTGGCGTTTATAGAGTTTCTCAACCGCCTCCCGTTCGCCGAGGCGCAGGAGGCCGTTGTCGACAAAGACGCAGGTGAGGCGCCGGCCGATCGCCTTGTGGAGGAGCGCGGCGGCGACAGAGGAGTCGACTCCGCCGGACAGGCCCAAGATGACCCGGGACTTCCCGGCGGTCGCGCGGATTTCGGCGACGGCGTGGGCGATGAAATCCTTGGTCGTCCAGTCCTGGGCGCAGCCGCAGACCCCGACCAGGAAGTTCTTCAGCACTTCGACGCCGCGCTCGGTGTGGAATACCTCCGGATGGAACTGGATGCCGAAGAATTTGCGCTTCCGGTCCTCGATCGCCGCAAACGGGGAATTCTCCGTCGTGCCGATCGGCACGAAGCCCAGGGGCACCTTGATCACCCGGTCGCCGTGCGAATTCCAGACCCGCAGCTGCTTCGGCAACCCGGCGAAGAGCCGGCCGGGCTTTTGGATCGTCAAAGTGCCGTGGCCGTACTCGCGGTGATCGCTTTTGGCGGTTTTGCCGCCGAGCAGGTAGCCCATGAGCTGGATGCCGTAACAGATGCCGAGCACCGGAACCCCGAGTTCAAAAATGGCCGGATCGGGCAGCGGGGCGTCGGCGGCGTAGACCGAGCTGGGGCCGCCCGATAGGATGATCCCGCAGATGCCGTCCTGCTTCAGCACCGCCGCGGGCGTCCCAAAGGGGTAGATCTGGGAGAAGACCTGGCACTCGCGCACGCGGCGCGCGATCACTTGCGTGTACTGGGAGCCGAAATCGAGGACGGCGATCGTTTGGGCCATGGAATTTAAAACTTCATGCCCGGGTGCCGAGCAAGGGCAATTGTGCAAAATATTTGCTCGCGCTCCCCGTGACTCGAGGGGTGCATCTCCGGTCGCCTTTCATCCGAGCATACGGTCTCCCTCCGACGCACCCCTCGAGTCACGGGGAGCGCAATCATCCTAGAAGCGCAGCCGCGCATTGGTGTGGCCGCAGCGCGGGCACGCGCCCAACTCGCTGCCGGACGGGCCAGTGTAGAGCCGGTCGCACCGAATGCAATGAAACGTCGTCTTGCGCCGCTCCCGCTCGAAGCGCTCATGATCCCGCCGGTCGTAATACAGCCACATGACTAGGAACAGCAGCCCCACCAGGGTGCAGTAGATCAGCGCGGCGGCGGGCGGATGGAACATCGGCGGGCTAAAAAGAAAACGCGCCGAAGCAGGCTTCGACGCGTTGAGGATAAAGGGGCCAGGGTGGCGCCAAGGCAACTCAGCTCTTGGCTTCGCCCTCCGCGGGGGCCTCGGCCGCCGGGGCCGCCGGTTCGGCGGTCGCGGGAGCTTCGGGGGCGGGGGACGCTTTCGCGGCCTTCGCCTTCTTGCCTTTGGCCGGCTTGCGGCCCTTGGACTTCGTGTAGCCCGGGTCGTCGGCCTTGACGAATTCGATCAGGGCGATCTCGGCCGCATCGCTGATGCGCCGGGGCGTCAGCTTGTAGATGCGGGTGTAGCCGCCGGGCCGATTGGCGAATTCCTTGTAGGTCTCGTTGAAGAGCAGGGTCACCGCGGTCTCGTCGCGCACATCGCGCAGGGCGAGGCGCCGCAGATGAATGGCGTCCGCCTTGACGGTCTGGACGGCGGCCTTCTTCGCCTTGGTGATCACCTTCTCGATGAAGGGGCGCAGGGCGCGGGCCCGGCTCAGCGTGGTCTTGATTCGCCCGTGAGTGATCAGCGAGACGGCGAGATTGGAGAGCATCGCGGCGCGATGCTCGCGAGTCACGCCCATGGAGGCGTGGTGTTTATTATGACGCATGGTAGTGGTGGCGGACGGCCCCCGATCGGCAATCCGGCCGCAGCGTAGGCGGCAGCGGACGGCGCGAGAGCCGATCCAAGGGACTGAGGGAGATTAGGCTTCCTTCTTGGTGTCGAGGAGGCGTTCGTCGAATTTCATGCCGAGGGAGAGGCCGAGGGCTTCGAGCTTCTCCTTGATCTCGTTGAGCGACTTCTTGCCGAAGTTGCGGTACTTGAGCATTTCCTGCTCGGTCTTCATCGCCAGCTCGCCGACGGTCGTGATGTTGGCGTTGTTCAGGCAGTTGGCCGCGCGGACCGAAAGCTCGATCTCGTTGACCGACATGTTGAGCAGCTTGCGGAGCTTGTTCTGCTCCTCGCTGACCTCGTTCTGCTGGCTCTCGAACTCGAAGGCCTCCTCGCTGACGCGGTCAAACACGTCGAGGTGGTGCTTCAGGATCGAGGATGCCTGCTTCAGGGAGTCGTCCGGGGTGATGCGCCCGTCGGTCCAGATTTCCAGGATCAGCTTGTCGTAATCGGTGATCTGGCCGACGCGGGTGTTTTCCACCGCGTACTTGACCAGGCGGACGGGAGAGAACAACGAGTCGATCGGAATTACGCCGATCGCCTGCTCCTCCTTCTTGTTCTGCTCGCCCGGATAGTAGCCGCGGCCGGTCTTGATCTCGATCTCGGCCTCGAAGGCGCGCTTGGTGTCGAGGGTGCAGATCAGCTGCGTGGGATTGACGATCTCGATGCTCGCGTCGGCCTGGATGTCGGCCGCGGTGACGGCGCCGGCCTTGTTGGCTTTGATCAAGAGGGTGATGGACTCGCGCTTCTGCGAAACGATCAGGACCTTCTTCAGGTTGAGGACGATGTCGGTGACATCTTCCACCACCCCGTCGAGGCTCTGGAACTCGTGGTTGACCCCGTCGATCTTGATCGAGGAGATGGCCGCGCCCTCGATCGAGCTGAGGAGCACGCGGCGCAGGGAATTGCCGACGGTGTGGCCATAGCCCGCTTCAAAGGGCTCGGCAATGAACTTGGCGTAGGTCGGCGTGGCGCCTTCTTCGACCTTGGTGAGCTTGTTGGGCAGTTCGAACTTTCCGAGGCGTTTGGACATGGTAATAATGGAGAAGTTGGGAGGCTCGGTTTAGAAGCGGCTGTAGAATTCGACGATGAGCTGCTCGTTGATGGTTTGATCCATCTCCTCGCGCGTGGGCAGGCGGACGACGACGGCCTTGAACTGCTCGCCGTTGAGGGTGAGCCAGCCGGGGACGTTGCGGATCCGGTTGTCTTCCATGTTGCGGGTGGCCATCTGGCGGGAGGCCGGGGTGTTCTTCACCTCGATCTCGTCGCCCGGCTGCACGCTGTAGCTGGCGATGTCGAGCTTGTGCCCGTTCACCCGGATGTGCCCGTGATTGACGAACTGGCGGGCGGCCGCGCGGGTCTTCGCCATGCCGAGCAGGTAGATGACGCTGTCGAGGCGGGACTCGAGTAGCTGCAGGAAGCGCTCGCCGGTGACGCCGCGCTCGCGCTTGGCGGCCTCGAAGGTGCGCCGGAACTGGCGCTCGAGCAGGCCGTAGGTGTAGCGCAGCTTCTGCTTTTCGTTCAGGCCGACGGCGTATTCGGAATACTTGCGCCGGCTCTTGGGGCCGTGGACGCCCGGCGGATAGTTGCGACGTTCGAGCGCTTTGCCGGAGCCGAGGATGTACTGGCCAAAGCGGCGGCTGAGGCGGGTTTTGGGACCGATGTAACGAGCCATTTTAGGAGAGTGACGAAGGGAGGAAGGGAGGGCGGATTACACGCGGCGGCGTTTGCGCGGGCGGCAGCCGTTATGGGGAATCGGGGTGACGTCCACGATGGAGGTGACCTCCAGGCCGATCGCCTGCAGGGCGCGGATCGCGCTGTCGCGGCCGAGGCCGGGACCGGAAACGCGGATGACCACATCCTTCAGGCCGTGGGACATCGCGTTGCGCGCGGCATCCTGGGCGATGATCTGCGCGGCGTAGGCGGTGGACTTGCGGGAACCGCGGAAGTTGCACTTGCCGGCGCTCGACCAGGCGATCACCTGGCCCTTGAGGTCGGTGATCGAGACGATGGTGTTATTGAACGAGGCGAGCACGTTGACGACCCCGGAGATGACGTTCTTCGAGCCCTTGGCCTTGCGGACCTTGATGGTGCCGAGTTCCTCCTTGAGGAGGTCTTCGGCCGTCGGCTGCTTAGCCACCCCGCCGATCATTTCGACCGGCTTGGCGGGCGCGGCCGGAGCGGCGCCTTCGGCCGGCGTGCCGTCGGCGTTCTTGGGCGCGCGGGCCTTCTTCTCGCGCACCGGCGCATCGGGGGCCGCCCCTTCGGGGGCGGGCGCCGCGTCGGCGGGCGAAGCGGACTTCGCGGGTTTCTCTTTCTTGGGAGCGGACTTTTCTTCGGCCATGGCGGGAGATTATTCTTTGGCTTTGGTGACACCCACGGTCTTGCGGGGTCCCTTGCGGGTGCGGGCGTTGGTGCTGGTGCGCTGGCCGCGGACCGGGAGGCTGCGGCGGTGACGGATGCCGCGGTAGCAGTTGATGGCCTGCAGCCGCTTGAGATTGCCCGCGATTTCGCGGCGGAGGTCGCCTTCGACCACCCACTTGTGCTCGGTGATGATCTGGAGGATCTTGTTCAGCTGCTCCTCCGTGAGGTCATTGGCCCGCATGTCCGGGTTGAGCCCGGCTTCCTTGACGATCAGGTCGGCATGGGCGGGGCCGATGCCGTAAATGTAACGGAGGGAGTACGCGACTTTCTTCTTCGCGGGAATTTCGACACCGAGGAGACGAGGCATGGATGGGCGAGTTAGGAGTTAAAGTTGATGATTAAAAAAATTGGGTTCAGGCGCCGGCCGCGGGGCGGGGCACCGTCAGGATTTCGGGACCGGCGGCGGTCGTGAGCACCGTGTGCTCGAAGTGGGCGGAGGGTTCGCCGTCGGCGGTCACCACCGTCCAGCCGTCGTGGAGCGTATGCGTCTTGTAGCCGCCGAGGTTGACCATCGGTTCGATCGCGAGGGTCATGCCGGGCTTCAGGCGCTCGCCGGTGCCGCGCCGGCCGAAGTTCGGAATCTCCGGCGGCTCGTGCATCGCGACGCCGACCCCGTGGCCGACCATGTCGCGGACGACGCTGAGGCCGTGGCTTTCGACGTGGACCTGGATCGCATGCGAGATATCGCCGATCCGGTTGCCCACCTGGGCCTGGCGGATGCCGATATCCAAGGCTGCGCGGGTGACGCTCAGGAGGCGCTCGACGTCCGGGGAAACCGGCGGAATCGCGACCGTGATGGCGTTGTCGCCGATGTAGCCCTGATATTCGACCACGATGTCCAAGGAAACGATGTCGCCTTCGCGCAGCACCCGGCGAAAGGACGGGATCCCATGGACCACTTCCTCGTTGACCGAGATGCAGGTGTACGCCGGATAGCGGCGGCCCTGGTGCAGATAACCGTAGCAGGCGCTGCGGGCGCCCAAGCGGGCGATGGCATCGCGGCCCGCCTCCTCCAAGTCTTGCGTCGTAATCCCCGGCCGCACCAGCGGCTGGAGAATCCCCAGGACGGCGGCGGCAATGCCGCACGCGTCCCGCATTCGGGCGATCCCTTCCTTGTCCTTGATCGGAATCATGGGGCGGAGGAAGCGGGGGTCTCCGCGAGGAGACCGTAATCGCCGTAGTGGGCGACGACCGGCGCGGGCGAACCCGGACCGGCAAAAACGGCGTCGAGCCCCTCGTGGCGGGACTCGAGCCATTCGTCGAAGACCTTGGCTTGGAGCAGCGTAGCCGGGAAATCCGTCAGGCAGAATCCCGCATCAGGTTTGCGCGCAAAAAACCACCGGCGCAGCAGCGCCAATTGGGCGGTCTCGTTCCCGGGCTGGCCGGGGCGGCGCGAAATCTCCCGTTGGCTCAGGCCAGTGGGAGAGACGTGCTCAATGTGCAAAGAACGGACCCGATCGCGCCAGAAATCCGGCGAACCGAGGAGAAGGAGCTTCGTTTTGGCGACAGCGCCGAAAAGCGAAAAGGGATCATTGATGGCAGCGGGCGCCATCGGAGTAAAGAACTATTTGCCCGAGGTGTAGGCCAAGTAGGCCCAACTGGCGAGCCCCAGGGTGAAAAGGGCGAGGAGCGGGTAAACGATCTTCATGACCGAATTGATGGCCAGCGCGTCGCCCATCATCGCCTGTTGCGGGTTGGCGCTCCGGGCCCGGAGGCGGCCCTTGCGCAGGAAGCCGTCATAATGGCGCTGGAGCAGGAAGGTCTCGATCTGGCGCATCGTGTCCAGGATGACGCCGACGGTGATCAGCATCCCGGTGCCGCCAAAGAAGTAGGTGATCCGGCCGTCGATGTGCAGCCGGGTCGAGAGGAGGGTCGGCAGCACCGCCAACACCGTCAGGAAGATGGCGCCCGCCAGGGTGAGCCGGGTCATGATGAAGTCCAGGAACTGGGCCGTCGGCTCGCCGGGGCGCACCCCGGGAACGTAGCCGCCGTACTTCTTCAGATCGTCGGCGATCTGGATCGGCTTGAACATGACCGACACCCAGAAGTAGCTGAAGAAAAGGATGAGGAGCGCGTCCCCGACGTAGTAGAACCAGCGGCCGGGGGCCAGGTTCTGGGAAAACTCGATCCGGAACGGCAGTTTGAAGGCCGCGCCCACCTGGGCCATGATCGAGGCCGGGAAGAGCAGGATGGCCGTGGCGAAGATGACCGGCATGACGCCCGAGTAGTTCACCTTCAGGGGCAGGAAGGAGCTCTGGCCGCCCATCACCTTGTTGCCGACGACCCGTTTGGCGTATTGCACCGGAATCTTCCGCTGGCCCTGCACCACCATGATAATGCCCATCGTGACGCCGACGAAGAGGACGACCATCAGGAGCGCCATCGGCAGGCCGAGGGTGTTCTGGGTGCCCACCGGCTGGAAGAACATGTGGTAGAGCGATTGGACCGATTGCGGGATCTGGGCCAGGATGCCCACGGTGATCAGGAGCGAGACGCCATTGCCGATGCCACGCTGGGTGATCTGCTCGCCGAGCCACATGAGCAGCATTGTGCCGGCGGTCATCAGGACAACGCTCGTCACGAAGAACTGCACCTTGCCCACGATGACGATCGGACCCCAGATGTTGGGGTCAAAGCCGGGGATCAGGCTGCCCGGATGGCTTTCCAGCGCCAGGATTAGCATGCCGCCCTGGATGAGGCAGATCAAAAGGGTCGCGTAGCGGGTGTACTGGGTCAGCTTCTGGCGGCCGACATCGCCCTCCTGCTGGAGGCGGCTGAAGGCCGGCACCACCGCCGCCATCAACTGGAAGATGATCTGGGCGCTGATGTACGGCATGATGCCCAGGGCGCAGATGGCGCCCTTGGTGAGCGCCCCGCCGGTGAACATGTTGTACAAGCCGAGGATGCCGCCCGAGGAGCTGTTCGTCTGCTGCGCCAGAAAGGCGTGCAGCGGATGCGGGTCGATGCCGGGCAGCGGGATCTGCGCGCCCACCCGGGCGACAAACAGCAACGCCAAGGTGTAAAAGATCCGAGAGCGCAGCTCCGGGATCTTCAGAGAGTTGGTGAAAGCTGAAAACATGGAGGGGTTGAAAACTCCGGGCTTAGGCGACGATCGCGGCGCCGCCCGCCTTCTCGATCTTCTCCTTGGCCGAAGCGGAAAACTTCGCCGCCGTGATCTTGATCGCCCGGGTGATCTCGCCGTCGCCCAGGACCTTGACGGTCTTCTCGCCGGAACGGATCAGGCCGTGCTCGCTCAGGATCAAAGCGTTGACCTCGGTGATCGCGGCAGGCAGGGCCCCGATGTCGCCGACGTTGACGACCACCGGCTCCACGCGGAAGGCCGCCTGGTTGAAGCCGCGGTGCGGCAGTTTGCGGTAGAGCGGCATCTGGCCGCCTTCAAAGCCGGGGCGGATGCTGCTGCCCGAACGGGCCGACTGGCCCTTGCCGCCGCGGCCGCTGGTCTTGCCGTGGCCGCCGCCTTCGCCGCAGCCGACGCGCTTCTTGCGATGGATCGCGCCCGCGACGTTCTTGAGTTCGTGAAGTTTCATAAGTGGTTCCTCGGGATGGGTCGCCCCACCCTCCCGGAGGGAGGATGGAACTCGGATAAGGGAAAAATCAGGCTTTGCGCAGGGCGGAGATCTCCTCCGACAGGCGGAGCTGGCGGAGCGCATCGAGCGTGGCGTTGACCACGGCGATGTGATTGTTCGAGCCCATCGACTTGGTGAGGACATTCTTGACGCCCGCCGCCTCGAGGACCGCGCGCACGCCGCCGCCGGCGATGAGCCCGGTGCCGGGGGAAGCCGGCTTCAGGAGCACCTTGCCGCCGTCGAACTGGCCGAAGACGTCATGGGGAATCGTGTCACCCTTCAATTTCACGTGCACCAGGCGCTTCTTCGCATGCTCGGTGCTCTTCTTGATCGCATCGGGCACTTCGTTCGCCTTGCCGTAGCCGACGCCGATGTTGCCCTTCTGGTCTCCGACCACGACGAGCGCGGCGAAGCTGAAGCGGCGTCCACCTTTGACAACCTTGGCGCAGCGGTTGACGAAGACGACCTTCTCGACCATCTGCGGGCCGTCGCCGTCGGAGCGGTTGTCGCGCCGGTCGTCCCGGCGCGGACCGCCGGGGCGCCCGCCGCCGCCAAACGGACGATTGCCGCCAAAGCGATTGCCGCCGCCGCCGCCGCGATTGGGGCCGTCCCGGCGGGGCGCCGGAGCGTCGGCCGCGGGCGCGGTGGTGGGGGCGGTCGGGGCGCTGGCGGGCGCGGGGGCGTCGGCCGGGGCCGCGGAAATGGGATCAGTGCTCATAGGCGATTAAAAGGACAGGCCACCCTCCCGGGCGGCTTCGGCGAAGGCCTTAACTTTCCCGTGATAACGGGCGCCGCTGCGGTCGAAGACCACCGCGGAGATGCCGGCGGCCTTGGCCTTGGCGGCGAAGGCGACAGCGAGAACTTTGGCGCCGGCCAGATTGGCGGCGAGCTTCTGCTTGCGCAGTTCGGGATCGAGGCTGGAGAGAAACAGCAGGGTGGCGCCGGCGTCGTCGTCGATCGCCTGGGCGTAGATGTGCTTCGTGCTGAAGCGGACGGCCAGGCGCGGACGGACGGCCGTGCCGAAGACTTTCTTGCGGATTCTCCAGCGGCGCTTCTGCAGGAGCTGGGCTTTGCGGACAGTGTTCATTTAAGTTCGGAGCTTGCGGGTTCGGGTCGGGTGCGCGGTTAGGCGACCGTCTTGCCTTCCTTGCGGCGGACGCGTTCGCCCACGATGCGCACGCCCTTGCCCTTGTAGGGCTCCGGCGGGTAGTAGCTGCGGATTTCGGCGGTGATCGCGCCCACCAGCTGCTTGTCGCAGCCTTCGACCTTCAGCTTGGTGCCGTCCGTCACGGTGACTTTGATCCCGTCCGGAATCTCCATCACGATCGGGTGCGAGAAACCGAGGGCCAGGTCGAGCTGCTTGCCCTTGAGGTTGGCCTTGAAGCCGACGCCCTGGATTTCGAGCTCCTTCAGGTAGCCGACGGTCACGCCCTTCACCATCCCGGCGATGATCGAGCGGGCCGTGCCATACATGGCGTTGGCGAAGCGGGTGGTCTCCGTCGGGGTGACCGTGAGTTTCTTGTCCGCCACCGCGAATTTGACGACGGGGGCGAAGGTCTTGGAGACCTTCCCCTTGGGACCCTCGACGTGGATGGTCGAATCCTGGATGTCGACCTTGACCTTGTCGGGAATGGGAACGGGTTGTTTGCCGATGCGGCTCATGGTGCGGGGGGATTACCAAACGTTGCAGATCAGCTCCCCGCCGGCCTTTTGCCGGCGGCAGTCGGAGTCCTTGAGCAGGCCCTTCGACGTGGAGACGATCGAGATGCCCATCCCATTGAGGACGCGCGGGATCTCGGTGTAGCGGGAATAGAGGCGGCGGCCGGGCGTCGACGCGCGGGTGATGCCCGTGATGGCGGCGGCCGGGCCGACGTACTTCATCTTGACGACGAGCGTCTTGTGGCCGCGCTCATCGGCGGCCGAACGGTAGTCGGAAACGTAGCCCTCCGCCTTCAAAATGGCGGCGATGCTTTCCTTCAGGTTGGAATGCGGGGAGACGCACTCTTCGAGGCGCGCCTTGCTGGCATTGCGCAAACGCGTGAGAAAATCGCTGATCGGATCGGTCATGGTGGATGTTTTTTAGGAGCGGCCGCGCGGGTCATATCCGACCCCCGTGGGCCAAGCAGCTTTACCAGGAAGACTTGATGACGCCGGGAATTTTGCCGGCGAGGGCCAGTTCGCGGAACGTGATCCGGGAGACGCCGAACTTGCCGATGTAGGCGCGCGGCCGGCCGCTCATCGAGCAGCGGTTGCGGATGCGCACCGGCGAGGCGTTGCGCGGCATCTTCTGCATCTTTTTCTGCGCGGCGAAGAACTCTTCGTCGCTGGCGGCCGGATTGCTGAGCGTGGCCTTGAGTTCGGCGCGCTGCTTCGCGTATTTGGCGACCAGCTTGATGCGCTTCTTGTTACGTTCGATGGCGGAGGTCTTCGGCATGGCGGGAGAGGATTAGGCGGCGTGGGGTTTCGGCGCGGCGACTTCGACGCGGCGGAAGGGCATCCCGAGCAAACGGAGCAATTCGCGCCCTTCGTCGTCGGTGTTGGCGGTGGTGGCGATGGTGATGTCCATGCCCATGGTCTTCTTGACGTTCTCCACCGTGATTTCGGGGAAGATGGTGAAATCGGTGATGCCGAGGGTGTAGTTGCCGCGGCCGTCCAACTTGGGGGAGACCCCGCGGAAGTCGCGGATGGTCGGCAGGGCGACGGCGAGCAGGCGGTAGAGGAATTCCCACATCGCGTTGCCGCGGAGGGTGACATGGGCGCCGGTGATCTGGTTCGGCTTCAGCTTGAAGTTCGAAATCGCCTTCTTGGTCTTCGAGAGCACCGGCTTCTGGCCGGCGATCGTGGCCAGGTCGCGCTGGATGTCGGCGATCTGGTTCTTGTCCGCCTCGGCGTCGATGCCGGTGTTGACGACGACCTTGATGATCTTCGGCACCCGGTGCTTGTTCTTGTAGCCGCGGGTCTTCACGAGCTGGTCGACGACCTGCTCCTGATAGAGCTTCTTGAGAGTGGGAGTGCTCATGTTAGGTGGTGGCCGGAGCCGGCGCGGCGCCCTTCTTCGAGCGGCGCGCATCATGCCGCGATTTGAGCATGAGATTGGAGACGTGGATCGACCCCTCGCGCTCGACGATCGAGCCCTGGGGATTTTCCTGCGATTTCTTCAGGTGGCGCTTCATCATGGCGAGGCCCTCGACGCGCGCGCGCTGCTTGGCCGGCAGGATCTCGAGGATCTTGCCTTCCTTGCCCTTTTGGGAGCCGGCGAGGACGACGACGGCGTCGCCCCGTTTAACGTGAAATTTTTGCATGGTCAGAGTACCTCCGGCGCGAGCGAGATGATCTTCATGAAGTTCTTGCCGCGCAGTTCCCGGGCCACGGGGCCGAAGATGCGGGTGCCCTTCGGGTTGCCATCGGGCCCGATGATGACGATGGCGTTGCTGTCAAAGCGCAGGTAGCTGCCGTCGGTGCGGCGGACGGCCGCCTTGGTGCGGACGACGACGGCCTTGGCGACCTCGCCCTTCTTCACCGAGGCGTCGGTCGTGCTTTCCTTGATGTGGACGGTGATGATGTCGCCGACGCCGGCGGTGTCGGTGTTCTGGCCTTTGCGGCTAATCATGGCCGCCTTGCGGGCGCCGGTGTTGTCGGCGACGTCGAGAATGGAGCGCAGTTGGATCATGGCGGACCTCCGGGTGGTTGAGAGTGGATAAAAAAGGAAGAATCAGGCCGAGGGCGCGGACTCGGGGCGGGGCGCCGTCGCCTTGGTGGTCTTGGTCGGCACCTGGGCCGCGACATCGGCCTCGGAGATCGCCTCGCCGGAGGCGGTCACGGCGCTCTGCACGATGCTGACGATGCGCCAGCGCTTGAGGCGGCTGATCGGGCGCGTCTCCATGATGGAAACCTTGTCGCCGACCTTGGTCGCGTTCTGCTCGTCGTGCACGTGCACCACGGTCTTGCGGTTGATCACCTTATGGTAGAGCGGATGCGGCGTCTTATAAGGGATGGTGACCTTGACGGACTTGTCGCCGGAGCGGCTGGTGACGAAACCGATGATGGTCTTGCGGATGTTGCGCGAACCGGAAATGGGAGTGGACATGGCGAGAGAGGGCGGGCGGGGGCTTTAGGCCGCGGCCGGGGCCGCGGGCTTTTGCTTGAGAATGGTCTCGAGGCGGGCGACGTCCTTGCGCAGGACGCGCAGCTCGTGGGTCTTCTCCACCTGGCCGGTCTGCTTGCGCATCCGCAGTTGGAGGAGCTGGTCGCGGGTTTCGCGGAGTTTGGTGCCGATTTCGGCGGCGGAGAGTTCGCGGATTTCTTTCGAAGTCATGGTCGGGGACAGTTGGCGTTAGACCGCGGTGCCTTCGCGGACGATGAAGCGGCAGCGGAACGGCAACTTGGCGTCGGCCAGCCGGAAGGCTTCCTTCGCGATGGTCGGGGAGACGCCGGCGAGCTCGAAAAGGACGGCGCCGGGCTTGATCACGGCGACGTAAAACTCGACGGGGCCCTTGCCCTGGCCCATGCGCACTTCGGCCGGCTTCTTGGTCACCGGCTTGTGCGGAAACACGCG
>Ga0182024_10000529_pt1 | contig 98877 bp, 95 predicted proteins | sample P32metaG_FD_120480 | JGI IMG/M metagenome (GOLD analysis project Ga0182024, IMG submission 120480) | Permafrost microbial communities from Stordalen Mire, Sweden - P3-2 metaG (Illumina Assembly) | ecosystem: Environmental > Terrestrial > Soil > Wetlands > Permafrost | place: Sweden: Stordalen... | reverse complement strand
CCAGCCGATTTGCTGGCCATCAAAGCTCCCCATATTTCACCCAAAATTTTCTTGCTTCACCCCATCCCTCTGGAGTCTCTTCTCAACCAACAAGGGGGTCGCGATGTACCGGGGCGGCCCGGGACGAAAACGTTTTGCCTGTTGACATAACGCCCTAATGGGTGACACTTGTATGCCGGAAATTTCGACCCTGTCAACCAGTTTAAAAAAGTGAGGATTGACACTTGGGTAGTGCCTTAATTTGGATTTCCACTTGTTTTTCACGGGTTGCGCGTGAAATTGCCGCATGTGCGTATAAATATCACTTTTGCTTTCTGATCGCAGCATTGCGGCGGCTTAATCCTGTTTTTTTGATATTATTGGTGAACTGCTCCGAAAACGGTGCAGACATCCAAATGCGCCTGATCAATGAATTAAAAGAAATATCCACATATTCATGGAAAACGGTTGCCTCAATTGGATTCTTAAACACTTTTAGTTCTACAGAATCTATTTCGTCGATCAGGTTGGCTGGTTGTCCAAATAGTTGGGGAGCGGGAATCCCGCCACTAGGCGGTCGATTTGGGACCAGTCTAAAGTCCGCAGAAACATCAACAACCACATCGTTCAAATCATCAATGCGCAAATGGTCAGCATCAAAAGTAAAGGACTTCCCATGGAGATCAAATAGCGATGCCGGGTTTATGGTTATATCCAATTTTGCTGAACCATCACTCTCAATTCTACTCACACGCCTAGTATCCTTAAGCCTCATGCCAAGACTTAAAAACAGCTTCGCTGATATTGTTGTGATGGGAAGCTTTCCGGGTTGTAGTTCGGCGAGGCGTGCTTCAGCGGCTGCCAGTTCCGTTTTGGTCTCGGTGAGACGTATTTCAAGCAGTTTTGCGGTCAACTCGTTGGCAGATGCCTGTGTTTGTAAAACTGAATTTTCACGGTCTGAAATCGCTTGGAGTCTTTCACCGAAGAAAAAAATCCCTCCATCGCAGAAAAATTCTCCTAAGATGCCGAATGCGACTAATGCAACAAAGATGGGCTTTTGTCTTTTCCATATCGATTGCGGTATTTTTGGGCGCAAATTTTCACATTCATCAAAGACAGCGAGGCTTTTTTTGCTAAAGCGCACTTTCTTTTGTGGGTCTGCGCGGATTTCCCCGATTATTCCGATTAGAACGATAAATCCGAACAACACTAATGCCTCTTCGGAAAGCAAAAGCCATGCCTCTACAAACGGCTTTGATAGTGATGAAAACATTCCTGTTTCCGTTGGTTCTTTAATCGGTGCTGCCGGGTTAGTGCTTCAAGGTGTTGTTCTTTGCATTTTGTTGCTCCGTCGTAGAAATCGAATTTGACATTTTTAAAATGTGTGCAATTTATTCATTACGGGTGCGTAAGTTAACGGGTAAACCGGCGTTCCTTACAATCGCTGATTCGGAGTCCGAGACTCCGCGCATCCACTTGACTGACTATGAGCCTGTTTTATCGCCTTATATCGCCGAAAGCAACGCTTTCCGTATCCAGTCCGATTTGGACTGGCCAGAGGCCCGTATTGCCCCCGCAATCGCCTTAACTTCCCCCGGCGAAAAACGGGCGGAAAGAACGATTCCCTTGGCATTTTGCGTGCCAATCTTTGGTCTGCCTGCATGTTTTTTCATAATAAATGTATACAAATATATTGCATCAAAGGTAATTCCTGTATACATTTATTGCAACATAAAAATTGATATGGCAAACAACTTGAAATTCGAGAAAAAAGTGGCCGTGGTTCACATGCTGGCGGAAGGCTCATCCATCCGCGCCATTGAAAGAATTACCGGCGTCAACCAAAATACCATTATGAGCCTTGGCGTTCGCATCGGCAACGCCTGCAAGAAAATCATGGATGAAAGACTTCGCGGCCTTTCCTGCAAGAATATCCAAGTGGACGAAATTTGGGGCTTCATCGGGGCCAAACGCAAGGCTGCCGATAAAGTGGGCGCATACGGCGATGTCTGGACGTTCATTGGTCTGGACTCTGATTCCAAGCTGATTCCCTCTTACATGGTTGGGAAACGGGATTCCTACCATGCCAAAGCATTCATGGACGATCTGGCATCCCGCCTGACAATGCGCGTCCAGATTTCATCGGACTCCCTGAAAGCCTATAATGACGCCGTGGAGCGGAGTTTCGGCACAGATGCCGATTATGGCCAGATCGTAAAAACCTACTCCGTTACCCCGCTTGGTAAATCCGCCGCCGTTCGGTATAGCCCGGCGGAAGTGGTTGCCATCGAAAAGACGGTTGTGAGTGGAATGCCGGATATTTCCAAGATTTCAACGTCGCATGTCGAAAAGCAGAATCACACCTTGCGGATGCACTGCCGCCGATTGACTCGCCTGACAAACGCTTTCAGCAAAAAGTTTGAAAACTTTGAAGCTGCCGTGGCCTTAAATCTGGCATATTACAATTTCTGCAAGATGCACTTGGCAATTCGATGCACCCCTGCAATGGAGGCTGGAATTGAAAAAAGCCAGTGGAGCGTTGCGGATTTGGTTAAACTCTGTGGCGAGTAAACAATACATAGAACGGTTGCAAATGGTGATAAACCAGTTGCACAAGTGCGGTTCAACTTGGGTTGAGTCCGTTCCAGTGCATGAAATCTTTCGTGGCCAGACGGTCTGGAAAGGGGAGGTTGAAGTGTTTTCCGTATCTGGACACCCAAAGGCTAAGAAAGCCTATGCCTGGAGCCATCCAGAGGGACCAGATGACACCGGAGAACGCTTTGTCGCGGTGCTAGAGATTCCCCCAGTTGAATCGCCAGTGACGGCGGTTAGGGCTTCCATAGTGGCTGATTCAAAGAGGGCGAAGAAATAACCATGCCAACAACCCAACAAAAAGAATCGGATTTCAAATTAAGGCACTACCGACACTTGCCCTTGCTTGACACTTGCCCTTGCTTGACACTTGCCCTTGCTTGACACTTGCCCTTGCTTGACACTTGCCCTTGCTTGACACTTGCCCTTGCTTGACACTTGCTCGCTTGCTCTTGCTCGCTCGAATCCAAGTCGCTGGCGCTGCTGTTGTAAAGGTATGTTCCCGTCATCCTGACGTTGTTGTCGTAGGTATTGGTGATCCACGCGCCGTTCGGCAGGGTAATCCTGGCCACCAAGGCCGAGGAATTGTATCCATCCAATCCGGCATTATACCCATAACCAAAGGCCCGGTGTTTACTTTGCCTGCGCGTCTTTCAAATCGACATATTTTGGAAGAGGGCTGAGGTCCACAGCGATTTCCTCCGGGTTCGCTCCCCGATGGTTGGCCGTCAGGTGAACAGAATGCGGTTCGCCCAAAGTCCACGCCGCGACTTTCAAAGATGAGTGGCGCTTGCTTAACAAAAGGACAAAATCCTTTTTGCCGTAATCATCAATCCGCCGTTCGATTTTGTAGCCGGCCAGTTCGCGCGTCATGGTTTGCAGGGCGAGATAGGCGGGTTTGGGCGTCAAATCATTGTTGACTGTGCCGAAGTTTTGTTCTCGTTCGTTGGGATCAAGCCCGTCGTTTTTCCAGTCGTACCAGATGGACAGCGGAACGCCACTGAGCAGATCAAAAAGCTGCTGGCGCACCGCGAATGCGGCCTGGGTCTCCACGGACACCCCGCTTTTGAGATCTGATGCGTAACCCCATTCACCGGTCAGAATGGGAATTTTGCCGCGTTTCGATGTTGGGGCGTATTTGTCAATCATTTCCCTCATCTGCTTGAAACCGGTCGCCGCTGTTTCCGGGGGCTTGCTGGCGTTGCGATACGGATGAACGCTGACTCCGTCAATATATTCCAATATGCCCGACGCCAAAACGGGCTCGAGAAACTTCCAGTCAAAAGCCGCCATGGCCGGGGCGATGATCGTGGCAGAGGGTTCGGCTTTGCGGATGGCTTTGGCGGTGGCCACGGCCAGGGCCGCGTATTCGGCGGCGTCCGGCTTGGGCTTCCAGAAATCGCCGTTCGGCTCGTTGTAAATCTCCCAGATGATGTGTTGTTTGCGAAAATGTTTTGCCGCCGCCACCGCCCAGCGCGCGAAGGCCGCGATGCTTTCCGGATGGCGCGGTGAGGCAAGGTGTTTTTCGGGCGTGTGCTCGATGGCGTGGCGGGATTCTACTAACGGCTCGTAGCCGGCATGTGTGTAATCTAGGATATAAATCGCGCGCAGCCCGCGCTGGCGAAGCTGGGCGGTCAAATCATCGTAGGCGGACCAATTGTAAGTTTCAGGGGAAATCTCGGTCGTCTCCCAGCTAAAGTCCATGCGCACAAACTTGAAACCACCGGTGGCGATCATGTCCAGGTCATGCTCGTGGCCCTGGATAAAATGAATATTAACACCAACACCTTGCGGGATGACGGGCGGCGGGATCTGCGCGGACAGAACTGTGGGCAAAAGCCAGGCCGCCGGCCACAATTTCGACAAGTTTTTCATCCGCCAAGATTGGGCCGGAGCGGCGGCGGGCGCAATCTAAAGCTTGCGGCGCAGGGCAAAAAGCGGTCAACTCCGGGATGGATTCCCGGGAAGCATTGGTTGCTTTGAATATGATTGACGGCGTCGGTCCGGTGCGCGTCCGTCAACTGCTGGGCCATTTCGCGGAGGCCGCCGACATCCTGCGCGCCAGCCGCGCCCAATTGGAAAAAGTCCACGGCATCGGGCCGGAAATTGCGGCGGCCATCGCCGGCTGGGAAAAAACGGTGGACCTCAAGGGCGAACTGGAGCGCATCCAGCAATTCGGCTGCAAGATTGTCATCCCATCGGACGAAAATTACCCGGAACTGCTCAAGCAAATCTACGACCCGCCCGTGGTGCTCTACGTCAAGGGCGACCTGTTGGCAAAGGACAAGAACAGCGTGGCCATTGTCGGCTCGCGCCTGACCACGCATTACGGCATGGAAGTGGCGCGCAAGCTGGCTTATCAACTGGCCTACATCGGCGTGACCATTGTGAGCGGCGGAGCGCGGGGTATTGACAGCGGGGCCCATCAGGGCGCGCTGAACGGCAAAGGCCGCACCATCGCGGTCATGGGCACGGGCATCAATTTGATTTTTCCGGCGGAGAACGCCGAATTGTTCGAACGCATTGCCGCCTCAGGCGCGGTCATCACGCAATTCCCCTTCAACCGCAAGGCGGACAAGCAAAGTTTCCCCATTCGCAACCGTCTGGTGGCCGGCATGACGCTGGGCACCGTGGTGGTGGAGGCCAACCTGACCAGCGGCGCGCTCATCACCGCCCGCATGGCCAATGACAATGGGCGTCAAGTATTCGCGGTGCCGGGCCGGGTGGATTCGCCGCGCAGCAAAGGCTGCCACGAACTGATCAAGAACGGAGGCGCAAAATTGTGTGAGAGCGCGGAGGACATCCTGAGCGAGTTCGAATATCTTTTCCCGGCAAGCAATCGTCCCGAAGCCTTGTGCGACGCCCCGGCCCTGCCCGCCTTCTCGCTCTCGCCCAACGAATCGGCGCTCTACGCTCTGATTGACAATGAGGAAATGCCCATCGACGACCTCATCCGGCGCAGCGGGCTGGCGCCGTCGGCCGTGTCCGTGACCCTGTTGGGCCTGGAGATGAAGCGGCTGATCCGGCAACTGCCGGGCAAAGTTTTTATCAAGAACGACTAAGGGGCTTCCGCGCCGCGACGAAAAAGGCGAATTTGGGCGTTGCCTTTTGCCGCCGGATTAGGTTTCATACTTATGGGCATGAACCAATCTTTGTCGCAGAACGTTTGGATCGAGGGAAGCGGGAAAACCCCCATTCCTATCAGTAAAGGATGTTCTCTCGGTCGGTCAATGCAGAACCAAGTAGTGCTCAAGGACAGCAAGGCTTCCCGGCGCCATGCGGTCATCCATCTTCAGACCGGGGGCGAATACTGGCTGGTCGATTTCGGCAGCACCAACGGCACCACCGTCAACGGCCGCCGCGTCCTCAAACCCACCCTCCTCCGCAACTGGGACCAGATTTTTATCGGCGACGAATGTTTCATCTTTCACCAGGACGCCGACTTGACTCGGCGCACCCTGGACAAGGCCTCCACCAACGGCACCGCCCGCGAAATTAAAACCGTCGATTGCTGGCTTTTGATCGCCGACATCGAAGGCTCGACCCGCCTCAGCCTGAGCGTGCCCCCGGACGAATTGTCCATTGTCGTCGGCCGCTGGTTTGCCAGTTGCAAGGAAAACATTGAGGCGCACGACGGCCAGATTAACAAATTCCTTGGCGACGGCTTCTTTTCCTATTGGATCGAGCGGCCTGCCGCCGCCGCCCAGGTCGCCAAGGCGGTGCAAAAACTGAGCGACGCCCAAAGCTCGGCCCATCTCAAATTTCGCTGGGTTTTGCACCACGGGCCCGTCTCCATCGGCGGGGCGGGTTCGCTCGGCGAGGAAAGCCTCCTCGGCAGCGAAGTCCATTTCACCTTCCGCATGGAAAGTCTGGCCTCCAAATTAAACCTGACCCGCCTTTTGAGCGAGTCCGCGCGCGCCAAACTTTCCCTGGCGGCTACTTTGCGCGACGCCGGCCACCATCCCTTGGGCGGTTTTGACGGCTTTCACCATTTCCACACGTTCTGAAGTTTTCCCGCCAAATATGATGTTCCAACTTATCCAAAGCGGCCGCCGCTGGAGCCTGCTGCTTGTCGTCGCTGTCTTCACCTGAGCTTTCACCACCAAACGCATCGTCGTTGTTGACTCCGTCCCGCCCGGCGCCGCCGTCGCCATCAACGGCGTCAATGTCGGCGTGACCCCGCTCACTCTGCCCAAACAAAGCATCAAAAGCGGCACTGGCATCCAAATCCGCGCCGTCAAAGAGGACTACGCACCTGCCGAACAGAGTTTCACCATGGACGACGTCCTGGCCGCCACCAAGTCCGGCTCCGGCACCTTGACGGTTAATTTCGCTCTGACGCGCATTCATCTCGCCGCCCCCGTCCTGGTCACCTCTGCCGTCGATGGCGCTCAAGTCTTCATCGATAACCAGCTCGCCGGCCCCGCTCCCATTCAGCAAACCGTCGCTTTTTCCCGCGCCGATAGCAACGCCTCGTGGAACTCAGTTGAGATCCGCATCGAAAAACCCCGATACCTCACCCTCACCCGTCACCTTACCTTTGATGACGCCGCCGCCAACTCGTCCTCTCCCCAACCTTGGAAAATCGAATTCGCGCCTTCGGAGATCGAGCGCGACATGTCCGTCGAATTCAAAGCGAACATTCCTGATGCGACCGTTTCCATCAACGACGTGCCCATCGGCACCACCCCGCTCAAGCAAACCCTCGTCTTCACCCGCACCAACGCCACACAACCCTGGTCCGTCAAAACCGTCAAAATCGCCAAAGAGGGCTTTGAACATCGCCCCCCCGACAAGGACGCCGACCCTGTCTACGTCCGCACACTCACCGCCGACGATGCCGCTGTGGGACAGGTTTCCGCCGATTACTTTGTGCCCGTCCGATTCGTCTCCGTGCCCCTCCGCACCTTTACCATTCAAAACGACAAGCTCGGCGTCCAAACCGAGAAGGTCATGGCCGAAGTCAGCCAGCTTGAGCAAGGGCGCGCCCCTACTCAATTCACCACCGCCAAACCTGAAAACCCACTCGTTGTCTCCCGCATTAGCGTCATCCCCGACCAACCCGACCAAATCGTCTATACCATCCCGAAGCGCGAAGAACGCCCCACCTCCGCCAACCCCGACGACCTCGGCGAAATCATCGGCGCCAACATTTGGCAGAGTGGGGGGACATCCCAAAGACCCAAGACCTTCGGAAGCCAATTTGACATTGACCCCTTCGTCACCGCCGACGGACGGTGGATTTACTTTTCTTCCGACCGCCTCCGCACCCGCTGCATCTGGCGCATGCCCGTCGGCGGCGGCACCAGCTTGACCAGAATCACCGGCGATTTTTCCTCCATCGACACCGAACCCGCCGTCTCCGCGGACGAATCCAAACTTGCCTACACGTCCCGCCCCGTCGGCGCCTTGCCCACTTCCCCGTCCTACATCTGGATTGCCAACTTCGACGGCACCCTCCCCACCCAGACCCGTGAAGGCCAAAGCCCCGCCTGGTCTCCCGACGGCAAAAAAATCGCCTTCGTTTCCACCGAAAAGAAAATCTGGGTCATGGACGCCGACGGCGGCAACCCCACCGAGTTGACCCAAGGCGACTGGAACGACTGCTGCCCCATCTGGACGCCTCTGGGCAAACACATCATCTTCGCCTCCGACCGCGGCCTGAGCGACATCAAACAGCACAACTACGACATCTGGATGATCGCCTCCGACGGCAGCGGCGAAACCCAGTTAACGCGCAACGGCTCCTATGATTCCTCCCCCGCCATCAGCCCCGATGGCCGGTTTCTTTATTTTTTCTCCAACCGCGGCAGCCAGAAGACCGGCCAGGAAGCCCTGCAAATATATCGGCTTGATCTTCCCGGGGAATAGAAAACCTTCCGCCGCTAATTCTTCGCCCCCGCGCCCTTGACGGGATCCAGCACGCAACGAAAGCCCACGTGCGGCCGCCGATACAACGGCCCCAAGTAATCGCGATACGACGAAAGCAGCTCCACGTTGTCCGCCGAGTTCCACGACCCTCCGCGCAACACCATGGTCTTACGGTCGTTATCGTAGAAATCCGAGCACCATTCCTCAACATTGCCCGCCAAATCGTAGAATCCATCCTTGGTCGACGTAAAACTCCCCACCGGTGCCGCCCGCGCGTAGGCGTCCTCGTAACCGTAGATGAACATCGCCGCCATCTTCGCCGTCACTTCCTTGCCCGCGAAATTCCCCGCCCCCGCCGGCGGCGGCCACGCCTCTCCCCACGGATAACGCCGCGGCACGCCTTCGCTGCGCTGCATCGGTGTGCGTCCCTGTTCGTTTTCCAACCCCACCGCCGCGCTCCACTCCAGGTCCGTCGGCAGCCGATAACATTGGTTGGTCAGCAGAACCCCCTTGCGCTGCTCCATTCTTGTCAGCCAAACGCAAAACTGCTGTCCATCCTCAAAATTCACATTGGCCACCGGATGCGTCGCCGATAGCTTCACATCCGATTTCTTCCATTCCGAGTTATCCTTGTAACCCGATCCATTGACGAACGCCTCATAATCCTTCACCCGCGTCTCCCAGATCGACAGCAACACCGCCGTCTCCGGCAACGGCGCAAAGCGCATGTCAAGACTATTGGTCCAGCCCCGCCCCGTCTGAGGGACCTTCGGCAGCGGAGCCACCACCGTCGCCGGCTCGGCCGGATTTGACGCGATCAACGCCGGGGCTGGCGCTGGCGCCGGCTGCACCGGGATGGCAACCGGCGGCGCCGTATTGGTGAAGGCCGGAGTCTCTTTGTCGGCCACGGTCCCGGCGCCTTGATGTCCGATACGCCACCACGTCGCCGCTGCCATCGCCAGGCCAACCACCGCCACCCCGGCCACCACCAGCCTCAATTGCCGCTTTTGAAGAATCGCCGTGTCGTCTGTTTGACTTGCCGTCTTCTGGCGCTTCCGCGACCGCGAACTCGGTGGACGCGCTTCGATCAATCCAAAACGCTCGCTCAATTCCCGAGCGTTCTGCGGCCGGTGCGCCGGGTCCTTCTCCAGGCACGCCGCCACCGCGTCCTCCACCATCGGTGGCACCTCACTCGCTATCCGCAACCGCTCCAAACGCTGTGAAACCGTGTCCGGTCGCACGTAACGAATCTGATGCGCGATCTCCCCGGTGTAAAACGGTGGTTTGCTGCTCAACAATTCAAACAACGTCGCCCCCACCGAATAGAGGTCGTCCGTTGGATTGGACGGGTGCCCGTCCAATTGCTGCGGGCTCATGTAAACCAGCGTCCCGCTCGTCCCCTGGCGCATCGTGATCCGGCTCACCGAATCCGTCACTACTCGCGCGATCCCGAAATCGGCCAGTTTGATCTGCAGCCGCGAATTGAGCATGAGGTTGGCCGGCTTGAGATCGCGGTGGATCACCTGTTCGTTATGTGCGTATTGCAGCGCCTCGCACAACTGCGCCATCAAACCGGAAATATCCTGCCATTTCAGCACCCGCATGGGATGTTTGGACCGCCGCACGCTCAAGGTCGGGCCGTCCACATACTCCATGGAAATAAACGGGTCCTCGTCCCTGGCCTCGAACAAATCGTGAATGCGGATGATGTTCGGATGCGCCAGCTTCCGGCTCTTCAAGGTTTCCTGCCGCAAATCATCCAGCGCGCACACATCCAGCCGCAATTGTTGCGGCAAAAACTTCAGCGCCACATCCTCCCGCAGCCGGTCATCCCACGCCAGCCAGACGATTCCCATTCCGCCCTGCCCCAGCAATTGCTTCAACAGATACCGTCCCGAACCCACCCGCTGGTCGCGGCTCAAGCCGCGCACTGTGGGGAAATCTTCGGATCCTGGTGCCGGTTCGTCAGAAGCCACAGGGCATCCTAAAAAAAGCCTCTCCACAACTGCAACCATAAAAACGGCGCCCCGTCCGCCCACGAACGTGTTTGACATGTTGCAAGGCGTGATACATATTTGTATCACGATGAAAACAGCAACCGTCAGGGATTTGCGGAACCACTTCCCGCGCGTGGCCGCGTGGATTGCGGAAGGCGAGCCGGTAGAGATCACCAAAGCCGGAAAACCTTTTGCGCGGCTTCTGCCGGCCACGCCGAAAAAGCCGCGCCGATTCAAAATGCCGGACATCATGGCGCGCTTAAACGCGGATTTTGGCGATTCAAGTTATGACGCGGCTGACATGGCGCGCGGTCTGGCGGCAAGCCGGGGCGACCTTTCGTGACCGCTTACCCGGACACCAGTTTTCTGTTCGCTTTTTATATTAAACAATCGACCTCACCGGCAGCGGCAGCCCATGCGACCACGATGAGCGAACCGTTGCACATTACGGCATTGCTCGCGTATGAATTTCGTCAGGCTCTCCGCTTTCAAGTATGGCGGCATTCCGCGAACCGGCGTGAAGGCATCGCGCTGCCGGATGCGCAGGCCGCGTTGATACGGTTTGAAACAGATATGGCAGATGGTTTGACAGTGCTCACGCCTTGTAATTTTCAGGAGGTATTTGGTCGCGCGGGAGAACTTTCCGCGCGTCATACAATTTCGGGCGGACATCGCAGTTTTGATGTTCTCCATGTGGCAACGGCGTTGCACCTGGGGGCGCGGGAATTTCTTACATTCGACACCAACCAGCGCAAATTGGCCAAGGCGGAAAATTTGAAGGTTAAGCCCTAAAGCGGAGCTTTTCGCCGCCGCTCTTAATCGTAATCCTAATCTTAATCTCTGAGGATTAGGATTAAGATTAAGATTAAGAAGGAGAGCCAGAAACCAAAGATTCCTTCCTTTTCTTCTAAGAAAGTGCTGTATCCCGTGTCGTATAAGGTGAACATGGTGTCCGCTCACGATCAAAAGGACGCCGGGCTTGCCGTATGATCCCGCTGGATCAGCGGATTCCGCCCAGCGCGGCTGTAATGCAACCAGATCAGGCTAATGCAGTGCCCGGATGCGAAACGATGGAAGAGCTGTTTGCGGCTCTGGAGTCGCCCCTTTTGAATTATGCCCTGCGCCTGGCCGGCGAGCTGGGTGCGGCGGAGGACTGTGTTCAGGAAGCTTTTATGAAATTGCAGGCACAGTTCAGGGAAGTGCGCGAGCCACGACGCTGGCTCTATCGAACGGTGCATAACCTCGCCTTGAACCAGCGGCGGCGCGCCGGAAAAATTGTCGCCCTCGAAGTCAACACCCGCGACGCTTCCCTTCCGGCCAACGATCCCGCCGACCCGCAGCCCCTGCCCGACGAGCAAATTGCCCGTTCCGAAGGCATCGGCCTGGTGCGGCTGAGTTTGGAAACCCTGGACGAGCGCAGCCGGGAATTGATCCGGCTCAAGTTCAACGAAAACCTTTCGTACAAGGAAATCAGCGGGCGCACCGGGCTGAAGACCGGGCACGTTGGGTATCTTCTGCATCACGCGCTCAAAACCATGGCCGAGGAACTGGCCAGAAACGGAGTTGTGCCATGACCCCCGAATTACCGCCCAATCCGCGCGCCGAACTTGAGGCCAGGGTCACCGCCTGGTTGCTGGGCGAATTATCTGCCGAGGAAGCCGCCAGCGTCCGGGAGATGGTCGCGAAGGACGCCGAACTGCGCCGGTTGCAGGAACGGCTCAGCCAGACCCTGAACCTACTGCGAGAAACCGTGGCCACACCCGTGGGCGAAACCCCTGCCCAACCCGCGCCGCTCAAGCTCAGCCCGGCGCGGCGTGAGAAATTGCTGGCCCATTTCAAGACCATCGCGCCCAAGGAATTTGCCCCGACACCGCGCCGGAGGATGCCAAGTCTCATGGAGTGGGCTGCCATCGCTGCAATAGTTGTGGTGCTGGCCGGGTTGCTGCTGCCGTCTCTTTCCAAAGCGAAGTTCCAGGCTCGAAGAAGCTTCAGCATGAGTAATCTGGCGGCTCTCCAGGACGGCGCCGCAACAGCGAAAACTCCATCACCAAAAAGGGAGTTGCTAGAATCTCTCCAGGAGCGGGCGACAACAGCGAAAACGGCATCGCCAAGAGGGGAGTTCGTAGATGGCCTGAAAGCACCGCCGGCTGAATTTCCTGTGGCAAGCCCGGCTGCGACGGCAGATTACATTTCATCAAACCAGGTTGTTCTTCCGCAGACAGGGGAGCAACAGGTCGCGCAGGAGAACGTTCAGCAAAATGCCGGGACGCCCCAATTAAACAATCGCGCTTATGATAACGGCCGTCTTCCCATTGTAACAATGGCCCCCCGCAGCGCAATTTCCGGTGTTGATTCCTATGTTAGTGAAGGGGCCACAAACGCCGTCGTATCCTTGAACGGCTGGCAAGGGAACCAACCTTTCAACCAGCCAATCGAACCGCCCGCTGCGGCTGCGCCCGCTCCCAGCGGAACGGCTGGCGCCGTTGGCTCGACCTTCGACTTCACGCCACCCTCCAAAACAGGAGGGGTTTCCGTTGGAGGAGGCTTTTCCGCTGCTCCCGCCAGCGAATCTATTGCTTTGGGTTCGGAGCAAGCAAGCAAAGACAAGCGCACAGAGGTTGAAACCCTGAAAAATTCTGAAAATAAAACAGCGATCGCAAAGGCTTGGCGGGGTGGAACCATCTCGGGCCCCGTAGATACGGTCGCTCCAGCAGCCGCTGAAAAAGAAGCTGTCCGAGAAGCTGTCCGCCGCTCGCCAGCTCCGCCTGCCCCCGCAGATGCGGCTGCGCCAGCCGGCTTGTTCCCAGGCGCCGACGCAGCAGTCGCCCCGCCTGCCCCCACAGTTGCGGCTGCGCCAGCCCACGGGGCGGAGGGAATGGGTCGAATGAGGGGCTACAGTGCTCTCAACGCTCCGAAGGTTGCCGTCACTCCCATACCGGCGGAGGCTCCAGCGTTCGGGGGGGCGTTCGCTGACGCCTCGGCGGCATCGAACTCTGGCGCAGACCGGGCAAATACGACGACCTTTGCCTTTAACGAGGGAAAACAGGACGGATTCAAATTGGAAGCCCCTGGGGCTGTCCCTGCGACACCCGCTCCACCGCCCGCTGAGAGCGGGCGGCCCAGATTCGATGACCTGATCAATGGAGCCTTTCCAACAAACGTAAATCTCGCTTATGCGCACCTCGCCTCACCGGCGGCGGCAACCCCCGCTGAAAATGCGACCAATTCCATAATTGTTAATTATGCACTCGGAACGGATATTTCGAAGGATTTAAGTTCGCTGGCAGCCGCAGGACCCGACCAGGAGCAGGTAACCAAGATCCCTTCCGAGGACAAAAAGATCGAGCAGAACGACGCTCCCTTGCAGCAAGCTCCTCGCCCCGCTCCGGTGCCACAGCCCGAAGTCCTGACGCGCGACAATGCTTTCACCACCTTCTCGCTCAACATCAGCGATGTCGCCTTCAAACTGGCCCAGGCCAGCCTGCAAAATGGCGTGATGCCGGAAGCGGCCAGCATGAGAAGCGAGGAATTCATCAACGCCTTCGATTATCGCGACCCAGAACCGGCCCCGGGCGCGCCCATCGGTTTTGCCTGGGAACGCGCGGGCGATCCGTTCGCCCACAATCGCGATTTCCTCCGGTTCTCGATCAAAACCGCCGCGCAAGGCCGCGAGACGGGCCGTCCGCTCAATTTGGTTCTGCTTCTTGACAAGTCCGGCTCGATGGAACGCGCCGACCGCGTCGAAATCATTGCCCGGGCCTTGCGCGTGCTGGCGTCGCAATTGCAGCCGCACGATAAGCTCAGCGTGGTGGTGTTCGCGCGCACCGCCCGGCTGTTTGTGGACGGCGTGCCCGGCAGCGAGGCGGGCAAGATCGCCAAAAAATTGCGCGATCTGACGCCCGAGGGCGGCACCAATCTCGAAGAGGCGATGCGGCTCGCCTACGCGACCGCTTTGCGCCATTACCTGGCCAATGGCGAAAACCGCGTTGTGCTCCTGACCGACGGCGCGGCCAATCTCGGCAACGTCGATCCGAACGCGCTCAAGCAGAATGTCGAAACCAACCGCAAACAGGGCATCGCGCTCGATTGCTTTGGCGTCGGCTGGGACGGTTACAACGATGATTTGCTGGAGACGTTGTCGCGGGCGGGCAATGGTCGTTATGGATTCATCAACACGCCAGAGGAGGCCGCCACGGAGTTCGCCGGAAAACTGGCCGGCGCGCTCCGTGTCGCGGCCGCCGACGTGAAGGTGCAAGTCGAGTTCAACCCCAATCGCGTGACGTCGTATCGTCAGATCGGATACGCCAAGGACCAACTCAAGAAGGAAGATTTCCGCAACAACAACGTCAAGGCCGCCCAGATCGGCGTGGCGGAATCCGGCAACGCGCTTTACACGGTGGAAATCAATCCGGCGGGAGAAGGCCCCGTGGGCACGGTGCATGTGCGCTTCCGCGTTCCGGGCACCAGCGATTATCAGGAACACGAATGGACCGTGCCTTACACCGGCAGCGCCGTTTCGCTCGAAAAATGCAGTCCCGCGATGCGCCTTGCCGCCAGCGCCGCCGCGTTTGCCGAATGGCTGGCGGGAAGTCCCTTTGCCGCCGAGGTCACACCGGACCGGTTGTTGGTATATTTGAACGGCGTGCCGCAGGTCTATGGCGCCGACGCCCGTCCGGCGAAGCTGGTGTGGATGATTCGGCAGGCCAAGAGCATTTCGGGCAAATGAACGGAAGTATGAAATGAAATCTTTCTTTATAAAAATCGTAGCGGCGATGTTTCTGCTGCTCGCCATTGCCATCCTGGCCGACGAGCGGGAACCAATCGGCAGCACAACTTCCTTTTCAGTCACGACCAACAACAACCAAATCGTCTTTCACATGCACAACAACGCATCGGGATCAAACTGGATCGTGAATGGCGGGCCGGTGCCAATCACCCTTCCCCATACATACAAAGACGCTGATTCCGGGATCGTTTTCTACGTGGAGAGTGATGGACGGCATGTCACAGCTATCAATCCTGACGGCCACATTCTTTGGAGCCGCGACCCTTTTGCGGATGCTCACCTCGAATTTTACCGGACGACGACCCCGCGCATAATTTATATTGACAAGATGGACAAAGCCCGCGGTGGCATGTTGAAGGGCAAAAGCGGCAAATACCTCGCCATCCGATTTAATTCGTCCCAGGCTGGGATTCTGGACGTCACGACCGGCGATTTCACCTTCATGGGACAGGATTGACTATAAGGAATTTATGAAAGCTCTCAACCTTCTTTTCGGTGTCTTCTGCGCTGTATGTCTTGTCACAACCGTCCACGCCGCGAGCGACAACGGCGCGGACAGCGGCGTTACTTTGACAAACTTTAAACTCACCGGCGATCTCAGTGGCAATGGCGCGGCATTTACGCTCAGCGCCACCGCACATGTCACCGATTCACGCGGCTGTTCGCTCGACTTGCTTTCTGGTCCGGTGGCGCTCACCGCTTACGAGCCGCACCCCAGAGAACATATCCGCGCCGGGCAAAATCAATTTTCCCTGGCGTTCGATCGCCGAGGCGACTTTCCCATTCAGGTCAAATTCAGCGCCCTCGTGCGGCAGACCGACGGTTGGAACAACGTGGAGTTCCGCGTCGCGCCGAGCGTTCTGCAACCCATCGTCCTGCGCGGGCTGGCCGCCGACACGCAATTCCAGTTCGCCGGCGCAGCGCGGCCGGATCGCGAAGGCGGCGATTTTCTGAGCTATCTGCCGGCGGACGGCGCGGTGAAATTTTCATGGAAAGAGGTCCGTCCTGAGACGGAAGGGAAATTATTCTTTTCAGCCGGGATGTTGTCGCAAATCAGCGTCAGTCCAGGCCTGATGCGGCAGGTGTCGTTGCTCAATTTCAAGGTCATGCAAGGCGAGCTAAACCGGGTGACGTTGCGGCTGCGCGGCGCGGGCGAAGTGACGCGCGTGCAAGGCGACCAGGTGCTGGCCTGGAACGTCGAACCGGTGACGAATTCTCCCGACCGCCGCCTGGTCATTCAATTGAACCAGCCGCAAAAGGACCAATTCGCATTCCAGGTGCAGGCGCAGACGCCGCTGGGCGCGTTTCCGCAAACCGCCGACCTCCTGCAATTACGCCCGGAAAATGCCACGCGCTTTGCCGGCTATCTTCGCCTCGTTAACGAAGGCGCGGTGCGCCTGGAGGTGGTGCAGGCCAGCGGCACGTCCCAAATCTCGCCCGACCAATTTCCAGACACCGAGGCGACGCGCGCGGCGTTTCGCAACGAGGGCAATCAACGGTTTGCCTATCGTTTTGCCGGCGCCGATTTTGCGCTGCGCATTCAGGCGGACCAAATCCTGCCCGAATTGGCCGTGTCGGAATTGCTGGCCTATCGCGTCGGTGAAAACGAGTTGTCGCTGGACGCGGAACTGGAGCTGGACATCCGCGAAGCGCCGCTGCGCGAATTATTGATTGACGTGCCGAAGGGATTCGCCGTCGCCCAGATCAACGCCGCCGGTTTGAACGATTATTTCCTGAGCGAACCGGCCGGAGCGGCCAACGCTGAACTGCGCCTGGTTTACGGCCAGCCGATTTCCGGCCGGCAATTGGTCCAACTCCGGCTCGAACACAACCAGGGCCTCGCCGGAACGGAATGGGCGCTGCCCCGGCTTGAGGTCGCCCAGGCCAAGTCCGTGCGCGGGTTTGTCGGCGTGTCGGCGGATCCCGGTTTTCGTTTGACCGCCGAACGGACCAAGGCGCTGACGGACATTGCCACGGCGTTTTATCCAGGGAAATTGGATGGCATCCAGGCCGCGTTCCGATTGAACGAAAGTGCCTGGGAGGCCGCCTTGCACGTCGAACGATTGCCGCAAACCGTCCAGGCCAGCGCCTTGCACCTTTTCTCGATTGGCGAAGGCATTGCCTATGGGAGCAGCGTCATTAATTAAGTGGTGTCGGGCGCGCCAGTGGCGGCGTTCAAGATTGAATTGTCCGATGAGTATTACAACGTGGAGTTCGCCGGAAAAGACCTGCGCAACTGGCAAAAGACGAATGGCGGCTACGTGGTGCAGTTGCATACGCCGGTGTCGGGTGCTTACACGTTGCTGGCGACCTACGAGCGCCCGTTCAAGGCGCAGGGCGAGACGCTGGCTTTCACCGGCGCGCGTCCCCTCGACGCCCAATCGGAGGAAGGCTACACTCTGGTCACCAGCGCCTATCAGTTTGAGATAAAGCGGGCGGACGTTTCATCCAGCCTGCTCCCGCTGGAACCGGCGGAAGTGCCGGCGCAATACCGGCTTTTCTTCGACGCGCCTGTCCTCGCCGCCTACCGCTACGCCTCGCGTCCCTTCAATCTGAAACTTTCGCTCAGCTTGCTGGCGCAAGGGGATTCGCTCAACCAAATCGTGGACCGCGCTACGCTCGACACCCGCATCTCCAAGGAAGGCCAAGTGCTGACCGACATCCGATACTTCATCAAAAATCGCGGCAATCCTCATTTCCGCCTGACGATTCCCGACGGGGCGCAATTATGGTCCGCCACCATTAACGGCGTGGCCACCGTCCCTGTTCAGGACGGCAAAGCCAGCCTGATTCCGCTGCCGCAAAGCAGCGATCCCAATGCCGTGCTGGAACTGGATTTGAAACTGGCCTCCCAATCCACCGATGCAAAAAAGATCCGCATCGCCGCGCCCACTGCCGATGCCCCAGTCATGCTGGAGGAATGGAAATTTGAACCGGACACGGGCCAGCGTTTAGTCTATGAGGCTGGGTCGGTCATGCCGGTGGGCGGCGCGCCGGATGTTTCCGGTTTTGCGCAATTGGGGCGACTGTTCACTGGGGAAAACTACGGGCGCACGTTGACGTGGCTGTTCGCCGCGTTGGGATTAGCGGCGGCCGCGGCGGCGGTGTGGCGGCGGGCGGTGCGCGACGGCGTTTACCGAACCGGCGCGGTTGCGGTTCTCATCTTGATCGCCCTTATCTTCGTGTGTTTTACGCAACTGGCAGAACTGGCGGGGTCCGCAACCTCGACTCAGCCAATCGGCTTGACGTTTCTCGCGCCGGTGCAACAGGCGGGAACGGCATTAAGTGTATCCGTGTCAAACATCGCGGACAAAACGTCCATCCGAATGATCTTCGGTTACGGCTGGCCCGCACTGGCCGCAGTGGTGCTGTGGCTGATGACGGGCCGTTTGCGGCTGGGAGTGGTGGGCCGGATTGGCGGCTGGATGTTGCTGTCCTGGGCAGCGCTGAGATTTCCCAACGGCGCAGCGCTGCTTTTCTGGGTTCTGTTTGCGTTTTTGGCGTGGCAGGTCGCCGCGCCGGTTTTGGCGCAACTTTGGCGCATGCCGCGTAGCACGGGACCGGCGCTTGCGCCCGCCGCGACAGCCCTGATCATCGGCGCGCTTTTATTAATCAGTGGCAACGGGATGGCTGAACCGACGGCGCTGCCCGATTCGGTCACGCAAACCATTCGCGTCGAAGAGAAGTTCGCGCTGGCCACCGCCAAAATTCGCTGGCCAGCCGTCAAAGGGCAGACCCTTCCCCTGTTGGCCGAGCCGGCGGTATTGACCCATGTCACGTATCCCCCGCGGTCACTTGAGCTGGTGGCGGGGCCGGCCGACTCAAGATATTCGCAACAATTGGTGGCGAAGGCCAACGGTGTATTTGACATAGAAGTGCAATATCAGGTCCCGGTGACAAGTGACAAATCTGCCAGCGGCTTCACGTCACCGGTGCCCTACGGCTTGATCAATCAACTCAATCTCACGGTCGCCGATCTCGATGTTGATGTGTTATCGTCGCAGGCGGTCTCGATTCATTGTGAGCACCCTGGGTCCAATACGGTGGCGGCGCTGGTGTTGTCCCCGGCGGAAGCAACGATTGCATGGCGGCCGCGCCGCCGCGATGTCAAACGCGAGAAGCCGGTGTTTTACGCGGAGGTGGCGCAGCTTTATGTGCCGATGGCCGGAGTTATCGAAGGGGCCCATTACGTTTCCATCCGCCCCGCCCAAGGCGAATTGAGCGAGCTTATCCTCAACGTGCCGCCGGGTGCGACGGTCACGGATGTCAGCTCGAACGGTTCTCTGGTTTCCTTGTGGCGATTCGACCCGGACACCGGAAAGCTGCGCGTGACCTTGAATCCCGCGCAGTCGCGGCCTTTTATGGTTTTGGTGCGGTCGCAGATTGCCGCCGGACCGCTGCCGTTCGAGCAATCCGCCGGGCTGGTCACGGTGGAAAACGCGGCGGGTCAGCAGATCGGCCTGGCGGGCATCGCCACCGGCGGCGAAGTTCAACTTGACACCGTCACTCCTCACGGGCTTTCGCCCATCAACCTGGAGGACTTTCCCGGCGACGCTGTGACCGCGTTGCAAGGCCAGGTCCCGGACCTCACCCTGCGCCGCGCCTTCCGTTATTCAGGCACCAACGCCAGCGTGGCCTTGCGGGCCGCGGCGGTGGAGCCGGATGTGCGCGTGGAAACCGACGATACGCTGTCGCTCGGCGAGGACCGCACCGTACTGGCGGACAATATTACAGTTGTCATCACACGGGCGGGCATTTTTGAATTGAGCTTTCTGATGCCGGCGGGGTACGACATCGAATCCATCAGCAGCCCGGTCCTGAGCCAGTGGACGGAATTGAAGACGGACGCAGGGCGAGTCATTACGTTGCATTTGACCGGCAAGACACTGGGGCAGCAATCATTTGCCCTGAGTCTTGCCGGTCCTGGCGTGAAGACCGCCCGGAACTGGAAGGTGCCGCAAGTCGTGTTGCGCGAGGCCGGCAAACAGCGGGGCACATTGTTGATTGTGCCGGAGCAAGGCATGCGCCTGCAGGTTGCGGCGCGCGAAGGTTACACCCAGTTGGACCCGCAGCAATCGGGCGTCAAACAGAAAGGAGTGCTCGGATTTCGCGCCTTGCAGGCGCCGGCGACCCTCGCGCTGGACATCGAGCAGGTGGACCCCTGGATTCAAGTCACCAGCCTGCAACACGCCGCCATTAGCGAAGCGCAGATAAAGGTCACGGCCAATTTGCAGTACCAAATCGAAAATACCGGGCTGAAATCCCTGCGCGTTTTGATTCCCACCAACGCCGAAAGCGTTCGGTTCGAAGGCGACCAGGTGGCGGACTTTCTGTCAACTTCCGGCGACGCCGTCCATGGGTCGCGGTTATGGGAGGTGAAATTGCGGCGGCGTGTGATCGGTCAATACTTGCTTCAGGTTGCTTATCAGATTCTTTTGCCCAGCCACGCCACGGCCACCACCTTGCGCAGTGTGGAAGCGGCTGATGTCAACGTGCAACGCGGCTATGTGACCGTGCAATCGGATCCGCGCCTCCAAGTGATGGCAGACCCTTTGCCGGAAGCGCTCCAGCCCACGGAATGGCAAAGCATCCCGCGCGCGTTGCAAAAGGATTTGCAATCGGTCGCGGCTGATTTTACCTACAGCCTGGTCGAGCCGTCGTTTCAACTCCCATTGAAACTGGAGCGCCATGAAGCGGCCAAATTGCTCCCCGCCAGAGTCAACAATATTACACTCCGCTCCGTGATTTCCGACGACGGAGTCATGCTGACGCGCACGCGCCTGGAAATTCTTCCCGGAGACAAACGCCTGCTCAGCTTGACTTTGCCGCCGGAGGCCCGTTTCTGGTTTGCGTTTGTCAACGACAGCGGCGTCTGGCCCTGGCGCGACGGCGATAAAATCCTGATTCCGCTGGAACGGCAATCCGCCGGGAACAAACCGGTGACGGTGGAAATTTTCCACAGTTGTCGGGCCGGCCAGGCAGACGCGCGTTCGCTCGACTTGTCCCTGCTCGCGCCAAAATTCGATCTGCCCCTGGAAAACATCACCTGGAAACTCTCCCTGGGCGACAAGTGGCAAGTCAAACATTGGACCGGCTCGCTGCAACTGGAACGGCAGGAAATTGTGGCCCGGACGGACGCGGCGGACGCGCAATCCTACCTGCAAAACGAAAACAACCTGCAACAGGCGCGGACCGCGGAAGCCCAGGAATTTCTGGCCCTAGGGAACAGTTCCCTGGAGAAGGGCAACCCGCAACAAGCCCGGCGCGCCTTCGAGGCCGCTTACGGCCTGTCCGCCCAGGATGCCGCGTTCAACGAGGATGCCCGCGTGCAACTGCACAACATCAAACTGCAACAAGCGCTTATTGGATTGAACGCAAGCCAATCAGCCGCCGCCGGCGACCCTGGCGCGCTGGGCGGCAAACTGCGCGACCTGCGCACCCGCAAGGAAATGAACTACACGCAGCAGGATGCAAAAGATATAATTGACATAAACACAGCCGAGGAAAACGCCGCCTTCCTGCGCCTGGCGGAGAAGCTGATCCAGCAACAGGACGCGGCCGTGAGCAGCCCGGCGGCCATCCGCGCCAGCATTCCCGAGCAAGGCCGCGTGCTGACCTTCAAGCGCGACGTGGCCGTCGAGCCGTGGGCTGATTTGAATATCGGTTTGCAAGCTTCCATGGCACGAACGACATCGGTTATTATAAGAGCGCTGATATTTTCCGGAGCGTTAATTATATTTGCGATTTTAGGGCCGGGCTTGCGCTTCATTTTGCTTCGGGAACAAGAGCGCTCCGTTTGAGGTCCGGTATATCTTTTTTTCCCGCCCAAAGGAGATTCATCTGATTTAACGGATGCGCAAGCGGACCGCCCCGAAAATGCGGACAGTAACTGTTATGCCTTCGTGTAAATCTCATTTCCCTTTTTGGCAAACTCCCGGCTCTTTTCTTCCATTCCCTTACTCAACGCCTCTTCTTCGGCGATGCCTTGCTCCTCCGCGTATTTGCGCACGTCTTCGGTGATTTTCATGCTGCAAAAATGCGGGCCGCACATGGAACAAAAGTGCGCCGTCTTGGCTCCTTCCTGCGGCAGGGTTTCGTCGTGAAATTCGCGCGCGGTCGGCGGATCGAGCGACAGGTTGAATTGATCTTCCCAGCGAAATTCGAATCGCGCCTTGCTCAATGCGTTGTCGCGATATTGCGCGCCGGGATGGCCCTTGGCCAGATCGGCGGCGTGCGCGGCAATCTTGTAGGCAATCACGCCGTCCTTGACGTCTTTTTTGTTTGGCAAACCCAGGTGTTCCTTCGGCGTCACGTAACAAAGCATCGCGCAGCCATGCCAGCCGATCATCGCGGCTCCAATCGCGCTAGTGATGTGATCGTATCCGGGGGCGATGTCCGTGGTCAGCGGCCCCAACGTGTAAAAGGGCGCTTCATGGCACCATTCCAATTGTTTGATCATGTTCTCCTGGATCATGTGCATCGGGACATGGCCCGGCCCTTCGTTCATCACCTGCACGCCGTGTGCCCAGGCGCGCTTGGTCAGGTCGCCTTGCGTCTTGAGTTCGGCGAATTGCGCCTCGTCGTTGGCGTCGGCAATCGAGCCGGGGCGCAGGCCGTCGCCAATCGAAAAACTCACATCGTAGGCTGCCATTATTTCGCAGATTTCGTCCCAGTGCGTATAGGTAAAATTCTCCCGGTGATGGGCCAGGCACCACTTGGCCAGAATTGAGCCGCCGCGGCTGACAATCCCAGTGGCGCGCCGGGCCGTCAACGGGATGAAGCGCAGCAGGACGCCGGCGTGAATCGTGAAATAATCCACGCCTTGCTCGCACTGTTCGAGCAGGGTGTCCCGATAAATTCCCCAAGTCAGGTCCTCCGCTTTGCCGCCGACTTTTTCCAGCGCCTGATAAATCGGCACGGTGCCGATAGGCACGGGTGAATTGCGCAGAATCCATTCGCGCGTGGCGTGAATATTTTTACCGGTGGACAAATCCATCACGGTGTCGGCACCCCATTTGATGGCCCACCGCATTTTTTCGACCTCCTCCTCAATGCTCGAAGCCACGGCGGAATTGCCAATGTTGGCATTGATCTTGACAAGGAAATTGCGCCCGATGATCATGGGCTCCAGTTCCGGGTGGTTGATGTTGCACGGAATGATGGCCCGGCCGCGCGCCACTTCATCGCGCACAAACTCCGGCGTGATTTGCGCGGGAATGGCCGCCCCGAATGATTGACCCGGATGCTGCCGCCACACTTCCCCGCCCCCGGCCAATTCTTCCCGGCCCATATTCTCACGGATGGCGATGAACTCCATCTCCGGCGTGATGATCCCCTCGCGGGCATAATGCAATTGCGTAACCACTTTCCCCGCCCTGGCCCGCAATGGCTGGGGGCGCGGCTGGTTGAGCATGACGTGGCCATTGTCCGGCGCGTCGGTACGGTGTCCGGTGACGGACTCGACGTCTCCCCTGTGCGTGATCCAATCGCGACGCAAGGCTGGCAGACCCTCCCGCACCGTTCCGGCAAACGCCTCATCCCCCCACGGGCCGCTGCAATCATAGACCCGGACAGAAGGGTCGACGCTGCTCCGGCCATCGCGCGTTTTGGTTGCGCTGAGCGTGATCTCGCGGAAAGGCACGCGAATATCAGGATGGCGTTTGCCCGGCAGGAAAACTTTTTTGGAATTGGGCAGCGCCTCGCTGCTGTGAGGTTCGAAGGAATCTTTCGTCGCGATCATAATCAATAATGAAATTTGGGCGGAGAGAAACCCATGGCGGGCTGCTTCCCTTCGCCAGCATTACCTGGATCAGGTTCAACGGGTCTTTTGCTTCCGCAAAACTCTCAGCCTCTCGGCTCCCCGCACAAATGAAAAATTACGTCCAACCCTCCATACCGTCAAGCCAGCGAATTGCCGGCATCTTGAATCAGCCGGCAGTTTAAATGCCTTGCTTATTGGGACAAACCTCTGACACCGCTTCGCGTAGGGCTATGCGCAAGTCGGGTTTTGGATCCTGGAATTTCGGAGATGGAACGATGCGGAACCACCCTGTCGCTCCATAGTCTTTGGCGACGGCGGAAAAACCGTGAATTTCCATGCTTTTTATGCGGTACAAAATCACGACACATTGTCATCAAGGAATTTACAAACTTTTGGGTTCATCCGAGAAGTTCGTGTCTGGAATGATGAAGGCCATAGAGTTTGAGAACGAAGTAACGTTCATCGCGCAAGCCATAGGTTTGGCGCAGGAGCGTTTTGATTTTGTTATTGATACCTTCCATCCGTCCGTTGTTGATCCGGTGTTTCCACCAGGACAGGATGCCGCTTTTATGAACCAGCAGCGTCTTGGCCAGTTGCATCATCTGCCGGACCCCGGACTCGGTGGCCCAGGCACACCACTGGTGGAGGAACGATTTCATCCGGGTGTAGGAAGGTTGTTCCCAGAGCAAGCCCAGCCCTTCTTTCAAGAGATAGCCGATGGACAACGGCTCGTTGTGTTGGAGCGCGGCCTCCAAACGCGGCAGTTTCTCCGGCTCGACATTTTCCCGGCGCATCAGCAACAGGTAGCGGACGCCTTTGACGGTTTGTTTCATCAAGCCAGTGGCTTCGCGGACCATGTCCCGCCGCAGGTCGTCCAGTTTCTGGTTGACCAGCTTGACGATATGGAAACGGTCAAACACGATGGCCGCGCCGGGCAGATGTTCCAGCACCGCCGCCCAATAGGCCGGGCTCATATCCATCGCGACCGCTTTGATCCTGGCCTTGCTCAAGCGCAGGGCCCGCCAGAACGGGCGCAAACTCTCGCCACCCCGGCCCGGCGCCACCCAGACGATCCGGCCACTGTCCAGATCAATCACCAGCGTGTAGAAGCGCTGGCGCCGCCCCACATAAATCTCATCGAGGGACAGGCGCTGAAGTTCCTTCAAGCGGGGACGGCCGTAGTCTTTCTCCAGCCGCCCCTTGATGATATTCTTGACGGTGTCCCAACCCAGGCCGGTGAGGGCGGCCAGATCGCTGACCGTCATCATCCCACGCAAGTCCTCGACGAACGCTTGGAGCCGGCGCGTGTAGCTGACATAGGCCGGGGCAAAGAGGGGGACACTTCGAAGCTCTGGCCGCACTCCCGGCACTGGCATTTGGGCACCTCCGTCACCAGGAACACCGGCTTGAGGCCGATGGGCACGGTTTGCAACTCGCGGAAGCGCCGCCCCTTGCGACTGACCTTCTGGCTCTGGCATTGGGGACAAACCAGTTGTTCGGGCTTGACCAACAGCAGGAAACGGACGCAGCCATCCCGATACTCGGTGCGCCAATACTCGTACCCCTCCCGCACTCCAAACGCATGAAAAAGAAGACTTTGACTCATGTCCTATCATTATCACATCCTCCTTTCAGACACCAACTTTCCGGAAGAACCAACTTTTGTTTGGTTCCTGACGAAATGGATGAAACGGTTATGCTGCTCTGAAAACCCCGCAACCCCGAAAGCTTTCGGGGCTACACTATTGATAGTCAGGTAGTTAGGCCGAAACAGACCCGCAACACGGCCGCAACATGTAGCTGGATTTCCACTTTCCGCTTTTCCCCACACTCCTCGCTCCTCGCTCACCACTTGATACATAGGTCTGGAAAATCGGCAACACGGCAACAAGTCTTCATAGTCAACGACTTAACCGACAACACCAAAAGCTACACACCGGCAACATGTAGCTGCTTTATGGGTCATCTTGCCGGCAGCGTCGGGCCGAAATGGCTGGGCCTCCCGCAAAATTCTCTGAAAAAAAGGGAGCCCGGCCTTGGAAACGTTGCAGGAAATCGTGACTTTGGACAAAACGGCTTGACCGCTCAATGCATGAACCGTGACAACTTTAAATCTGTGTCTTTCGTGCGGATTGACGGCTGGATGGACAGAGGAAGTACCAGCCTTGCCCGCGCCCAGGGTTTGCGGCAGTCTGGATCGCAGCAGACATTTTCCGGCCAAACTTAATGCGGCAGATGGACAGCCTTTGTCCATTCAGCCGTGATACATTTGAGCAGATTAAACTAGAATTATGAGTGACAATTCCAAAATTGAATGGACGGATGCAACTTGGAACCCGGTTCGTGGCTGTTCGAAGGTCAGTCCCGGCTGCATACATTGCTACGCGGAAACGTTCGCGGAACGGTTTCGCGACGTGCCCGGCCACCCTTTTGAGTTAGGGTTTGATCTGCGGCTGGTGCCGGAAAAACTAGGCGACCCGATTCGATGGTCAAAGCCGAAAAAGGTCTTCGTCAATTCCATGAGCGACCTTTTTCATGAAGGAGTGCCGGACGAATACATCGAGAAGGTCTGCCGGGTGATGCTGGCGGCAAACTGGCACACATACCAGATTCTCACCAAGCGGGCGGACCGCATGGCGGCGTTGTTGCAGGGGAAATTGCGAAATACAGCGAAGGCCACACACATTTGGTGGGGCGTGAGTGTGGAGAATCGCAAACATGGCTTGCCGCGCATCGACAAACTCAGGAGTGCCAAGGCGACCGTCTCGTTTTTGTCCATTGAACCGCTTCTGGAAGACCTCGGCAAATTCGACCTGCACGGCATCCATTGGGTGATCGTTGGCGGTGAGAGCGGCGCGGGAGCGCGTCCAATGGAGGTCAGGTGGGTGCGTGAAATCCGCGATTTGTGCCAGAAGGCGGGCGTGCCGTTCTTTTTCAAGCAGTGGGGTGGAGTCCGCAAAAGCGAGACCGGGCGTCAGCTCGACGGCAAAACTTATGATGAGTTTCCAGATTTCGCCGGAGCACAGGCTTTGGAGAGCGAACAGAGGCTGTTGCTTCTTCGGGAAGTAGAGACGGAATACCTTGTCGAGGCTGGACCATGAGCAACGGTGAATTTTATGCGGGTCGCGAGCAGACTCTCGTCAAACACTTCATCCTTCAGAAATATCTGGAGCGTTTTGCGTATATCGTCGGCTCGCATTGGGACGTATTGACGTATGTCGATTGTTTCTCGGGCCCTTGGAATGCACGTTCAGAGAAACTCGAAGATAGCTCCTTTGCCATCGCCTTGAAGGAACTCCGTAACGCGAGAGACACATTGGCCAAACAAAGGGGTAGGAATGTGCAACTGCGCTGTTTCTTTCTGGAGAAAAATCCAGCCGCATATTCAAGGCTCGTGGAGTTTGCGGAAGGAGAGACAGACGCAAAGATCGAGACGCTCAATGCCACGCTGGAAGAGTCTATAACCAACATCATGGATTTTGTGCGTCGGGGAGGCAGGAAGGCTTTTCCTTTTATCTTCATCGATCCGACAGGCTGGACGGGGTTTGAGATGAAGACGATTACTCCGCTCCTACAGCTGAATCCAGGCGAGGTATTGATCAACTTTATGACCGGGCACATCCGACGGTTTCTTGAATCGCCTCAGGCGGAAACCCAGGAGAGCTTCAGACGGCTATTCGGTTCAGACACATTCAGATCAAAGGTTCAAGGACTCGCGCAACTTGAAAGAGAGGACGCCGCAGTTGAAGAATATGCCCGCAACGCAAAATTGGTTGGCGGTTTTAAATTTGCTTGTAACGCTATTGTTTTGCATCCAGAGTTCGATCGAACGCATTTCAACCTTATTTACTTGACGCGTAATCTCAAAGGCATTGAGGTCTTCAAGGACGCAGAGAAGAAAGCGATGGAGGTACAGGAAACCGCTCGAGCTGAGGCTCAACAGCGAGGGCGTGTCGCCCGCGAGGGGCAGTCCGAGCTTTTCGGTAGCAAGGAATTTCATGATTCAACTCACTACGCATCCCTACGCCAACGGTATCTGATGAAAGCGCGCGGTTTGGTTTTGCAAGCGTTGGAGTCCAATCGTCGGTTGCTTTATGACGATGCGTGGACACTGGCACTCTCCGAACCACTATCGTGGGAAAGTGATTTGAAACAGTGGATCGAACAGTGGAAATTAACAGGTCGCCTCGATGTCGATGGGATGCAACCTCGCCAGCGAGTGCCACGCCGACGTGAAGAAAATTACTTGATTTGGAAATGAGTGGCTCCTCCCGAATCCCTTCAGAATCATCGGAATTACTGCAACATCGTGAGGAACGGCTGTTTGTTTTCCAGCGGTGTGTATCTGGAGCAGCGGTCGAGTCTGGCGGATGAGTTAGCATATGAACAACCCGCCATAATTCGCCGCCGTTCCCGAATGAACGGAACTTGCCGGGAATGCGCGGAGGCGATATAAATCCTCCTGCAAAGCTGGTCCGGTTCCCTACAATGCCGACGGAAAAAACATGGCAACAATGGCTGGAGCGTCTTTACAACCTTCGGCGCGACAAACGCGGCACGCATGAGCGACCGCACAAACCAGTCCTTTTGCTCGCGATTCTCGACCTTTTGGATCATCGCCTCCTGAATAAGAACGAAATACCGCTCAGCCCGGATTTAGTCAGAGCCTTCAAAGGCTACTTCGAGGTGGTCCGGCAGGGCGACGACCAACCCACGATCGAGAATCCGTTTTACCACCTCTGCGGCGATGGCTTTTGGCAACTTGTGCCCAAGCCCGGTGAACGGTCACCATACGAAACCGGCAATGCCTCGCGCTTGCCAACATTAAAGGCGTTCCGAGAAATTTACGGCCGGTTCGACGACAACTTCTGGAACGCTCTCCTCATTGATGCCCAATCCCGCCATCAACTGCGCGAGGCCCTCGTCAGTCGCTACTTCCCCGAGTATCGTGACAAATTGGCCGCCATTACAGGCCAGACCCTCGCCACTTCGAGAGAAGATGTCTTGCGCGAAGAGCCACCAGGCCGAGACGGCGCTTTTCGACACACCATCCTCGAAATCTATGATTACCGCTGTGCGGCGTGCGGCATCCGCGTCAAAATCAGCGACGACCTGTCCCTCGTGGAGGCTGCCCACATCATCCCGTTTGGCGTCAGTCGCAACGACAAACCCGACAACGGCGTCGCCCTCTGTCCCAACCATCACTGGGCCATGGACCGTCGCCTCATCGCTCCGTGTCCGGATTCCAAGCATCGAGCAGGCATTTGGCGCGTCGGCCCAAGTTTGGATTCCCGCATTGAAGGCCAGAGGGAACTCGTCGCCCTCGGGAACCAGCCTGTCATCCCTCCAACGGAAGAAAAGTTCTATCCGGCCATCGAGAGCCTCCAGTGGCGCGAAAAGTACCTCAACGCCAAATACTGACCCATACACAGATCACGAAAGAGCCTGTCCCGCGCCATCGCAGACGTTAGAAAACATCCGCCTGCGTCAAAACTTCTCCTGTCTCTGCGCATTTTGCGTTTTCTAGCGGCACCCCCGAAGGCTGTTTCCCACCCTGACTCCAGAGATCAGAAGTCAGAAGTCAGAGATCAGGTCCGACCTGCACCCTGGGAAGCTGTTCCCCGAAGGGGTTCGGTGTTCGCGTTGTTCGCATATTTCGCGGTAAAAAATCCGGTTCTTGTGCTCTTTTGAGTTCCTTTGCGGCTTTTCCAGGGGAGGATTAGGATTACGATTACAAGTAGGATTAGGATTTCCCCTGGCTCTCTTGCCCCCATCATGTTTGCGCGTGGTTGTAAATAAGACGGTTGTCCCCGAACGGGTTGTGAGTGTATATTTTGATCGCACAATGAAAGGCAAACTATGAGATTAAAAGTGGACCGTGAAGCGGATGCGCTTTATCTGCGCCTGGACGATTCGCTAATAGTGGAGTCTGAGGAGGTGTCGCCGGGCATTGTGTTGGACTTTAACGAGCAGAACCAAGTCGTTGGTGTCGAGATGCTCAACCTCTCCAAACGCGCACCCGGCCTTAATCTCAAGGAACTCCAGTTTCAAACCGCATGACGGCCTCGGGTGGTCGCCCCGGCAAACCAGGCATGGGGATTATGATTACGAGTAAGATTAGGATTCTGGGCCCCGGCAAATAACTTTCCCTTTTCGCGTCGTTCGCATATTTCGCGGTTAACCTCGCATTGGCAGTCGAGCCCTGACTCCAGAGATCAGAAGTCAGAAGTCAGAGATCAGGTCCGACCTGCACCCGGGAAGCTGTTCCCCGAAGGGGTTCGGTGTTCGCGTCGTTCGCATATTTCGCGGTAAAAAATCCGGTTCTTGTGCTCTTTTGAGTTCCTTTGCGGCTATTCCAGGGGAGGATTAGGATTACGATTACAAGTAGGATTAGGATTTCCCCTGGCTCTCTTGCCCCCAGACGCGAAAAGGAGGTGCAAGCCGTTGTGGAAACCCCGCAGGAAATTCGGCGTAGCAAAAGCGACGCGAACGTGTATCTTTTCTAGCGCAGCCGGCGCGACCAGCGTTGGGTCTGCGCCGTGAGCAAACAGGAAGGCCGCACCGGCTTTCTCATCACGGCGTATCTTCGGCAACGACACAACGAAAACAGTCAAGGTAAAAGTGAATAAGGCGCGATGAAATTGTATATCGAAACCAGCGTGCCGAACATGCTTTTGCACGATGATGCGCCCGATAAGAAACAGATCACGAAGTTGTTCGTTGAATGGCTGCGCTTGTCGGCGCATGAGCCGTTTGTGTCCGCTGTGGTGGTCAGGGAGATCGGGCGGACGCGGAGTCCCCGGCGCGAATTGCTGGAACAGGCGCTGCGGGAGTTGCGGGCGAGCCTGTTGGACGTAACGCCCGAGGCTGAGGTTTTGGCGGGGCAATACGCGGAAGCGCGAATTGTCCCAGCCCGGTTTCGGGACGATTTGCTTCATGTGGCCGTGGCCGTTTGTCATCGTCTGGATATGATAGTAAGTTGGAACATGAAACACCTGGCCAATCCAAACAAAGTGGCGTTAATCAATGCAGTGAACCGGCAGTATGGCCGGCCACTGATGCGGATTCACACGCCGAAGGAGGTGATAGGACTATGAAACAGGAAAAGGAACCCGGGGCAATCCGTGAGTTGCGCCGGATCAGGCAGGAAATGCTCGCGGAAGAAAAGCGCGTTGGCAGTGACAGGTATTGGGCGGAAGCCAACCGGCAAGGCAAAGCGTTTGCCCGCCGGCACGGGCTCAAATATGTGGAGTCGCCATCAAGCGCTTCCATTCTGCACGACAAACCGGCAAAGAAACACAAAGTTCACTGACCACCCGCGATGCCCCGCAAAAAGAAAGGGGCCGGTGTCCTCGATATTTGCACTTATGCTCTTTTGAGTTCCTTTGCGGCTATTCCAGGGGAGGATTAGGATTACGATTACGAGTAGGATTAGGATTTCCCCTGCCAGAGGCTTGGCGCCCGGCAATGTTTAAGCCGGAACCATGCAGTAAGACCTTAACGCAAAGACGCCAAGACCCTAAGGCGCAAGGTCAGGAAGTGAAATTGGCTTCTGAACCAACACTCACCGTTTGGTGACCCGGACTGATATGGGCAAAATTTCCTTTGCGTCCTCGCGCCTTTGCGTCTTTGCGTTAAAATTCTCCTCTCTTATTGAATGGATGCGGCTAAAATCCGTGGCGGGGTGGTCACAAAAGGCCATGTCCCCAAAGGGCTTCTGAACAAACAAGGGTAGGGACGGCTCGCCGAGCCGTCCGCGGGCGCCTCGGCGAGGCGCCCCTACCTCCAATGACGTGGCTTTCGGGGTTAAGCATTGGTAGGGTGAGACTCCGGCGAAGCCCTGACCCCAGAGACCTCCGCCACCGCTTCGCGCAGGGCGGCGACCATTCGCCGCGCCTGGGCTGGAGTGGTGCAATAGGGCGGCATTAACACAATGACGTCGCCGACCGAACGGGTCAGGACGCCGTGCCGGGCCATGGCTTCGCAGACGCGGATGCCGATGCGTTCGCGTGGGGCGAATCGTTCGCGGGTTTCCCAATGCTTGACTAATTCCACCCCGGCCATTAAGCCAACCTGCCGGATGTCGCCGACGGCGGGCAGGGTCCACAGGGATTGCAATTCCGCGCGCAATGTCTTCTCCAGGATGCGCCGCGCCGCGGCGGATTTCCTGGACTGGAGAAGTTCAAGGCTGGCCAGGGAAGCGGCGGCGCCCAATTGGTTGCCGGTGTAACTATGGCCGTGGTAGAAGGTTTTGAATTCGTCGTAGCGGCCCAAAAAAGCGTTGAAGATTTGTTGCGTAGTCAGCGTGGCGGCCATGGGCAGGTAACCGCCGGTCATCCCTTTGGCCAGCGCCATCAAGTCCGGCTGCACCGCTTCTTGTTGACAGGCGAAGAGGGAACCGCTCCGGCCAAAGCCGGTCATCACTTCGTCGGCGATGAGGAGCGCGCCATAATCGCGGGCCAGGGCGGCGGCGCGATGCAGCCAGCCCTTGGGCTGGGCGATCATGCCGGCGGCGCCCTGCATCAGCGGTTCGACAATAAACGCGGCGTAGGCGTTGCCCTTCTTTTTTTGCGCGGAAAATTTTTGTTCGAGCCGGCTTGTGCATTCCCATTGGCAACGGCGATATTCGCGGGCGTCGGCGCGTTCGGGTTTGGCCCGGTTGAACGGGCAACGATAACAATACGGCGACGGGACGCTGTCGCTTTTGAAAAGCAATCCGCGGTAAGCCCGGTGAAAGAGATCGATATGCCCGAGGCTGACCGCGCCGATGGTGTCGCCGTGATATGCGCCGCCGAGGGAAAGGAATTTTGGCTTTTTGCCGGGACGCGCACGGATGGCAAATTGATGGGCCATTTTCAAGGCGGTTTCCATCGCGGTCGAGCCGTCGTCGGAAAAGAACACCTTCTTTAATTTGCCACCGGCGGCTTTGATTAATTTTTCAGCCAGGAACGAGGCGGGCTTATTGGCCAATCCCAAGGCAGACGAATGGGCAATATGACCGAGTTGATCTTTGATGGCGGCGTTGATTTTTGGATGGCGGTGGCCGTGCAGATTGGTCCAGATCGAGGAATTGGCGTCCAGATATTCTTTGCCCCCGGCATCGCGCAACACGGCCCCTTTTCCGTCAACGATGACGATAGGCTCCCGGTTGAGCCAATCGCGCATTTGCGTGAATGGGTGCCAAATATACTTTCGATCTAACTGCGCCGGAGACAAGTTTGCCGTTCAATTTTTGGGGTGCAAATCCGATTGCAACGCGGCGCGCAGCCGGGCGATGTCCTCCGCCTCATGGGCGGCGCTGATCGTGACGCGCAAGCGCGCCTGGCCATGGGCGACCGAGGGATAACGAATGGCCGGAATAAAAATTCCCTGCTCGCGCAACGCGGTGGAAAACTTCACCGCCCGGGTTTCGTCCCCGATCAAAATGGGAATAATCGCGCTGCGCTTTTGGCGGCGTTCCGTCGCGCCGGATTTGCTTTCCGGTTCGCCGGCCCGGACGAACGCCTCGACATTGGACCATAACTTGTTGCGCCGCTCTTCGCCCGCCGCGCTTTGCACAAAACGCACGCCGGCAAGGGCCGCCGCCGTCGCGGCTGGGACCGGCGCGGTCGAAAAAACAAAAGGGCGCGCGCGATTGATCAAATACTCGATCAAAGACCGCGGCCCGCAAACGTAGCCGCCGGCGGAACCGAGGGCCTTGCCCAGCGTGCCCAGTTGAATTTCAATTTTTCCCGCGACCCCGAATTCGTCGGCCAGCCCGCGCCGCGCTTTCCCATAAAGGCCGGTGGCGTGCGCTTCATCGACCATCAGCCACGCGCCAAACTGTTCTTTCAACGCCACCATCTCGCGCAACGGCGCATGGTCGCCATCCATGGAAAAAACGCTTTCCGTGACAACGAGAGTGTGCGGTTTGCGGTCGGTCTGGACGATGGACGGCATGGTATGGCGATTGTCCGCCCAGCGGAGGATTTTTTCCAAATCATTCAGGTTATTGTGGCCGAAGACGCGCACCTTCGCCCCGCTCAAACGCGCCGCGTCAACAATACTGGCATGCACCAGTTTATCCAGGGCGATGACATCATTGCTGTCCAGCAACGCGCCAATGGTTCCCGTGACTGCGGCATAACCGGATGAAAATGACAGGGCGGCCTGGGTGCCTTTGAAGGCGGCCAGCGCCTCGTCCAACTCATGATGCGGGGCCAGCGAACCGCAAATCAAACGCGAGGCGCCGGCGCCGGCGCCAAATCTCCGTACGGCCTCAATGGCCGCGTCCTTGAGAATGGGATCATTGGCCAGCCCCAAATAATCGTTGGAAGAAAAATTGAGAACAGTCTGGCCATCAATGCTGAGGCGAGGCGACTGGGGCGAATCGACACGCCGCAGTTCACGAAAAAGATTCTGCTGGCGCAGTTCGCTTAATCGTGAAATCAATTCTTCATTGAACGCATTCATGCACTAGAAATGACACAACCGCAGAAAGTTGGCGAGCGTTCTATTTGTGCGCCGTGCTAGCAAGGTCCGTGCCGCAAAGGATTTATCGGGCTTGCCATTTCCAGTTTCGAATCTCCGGCAGGTCCTGGCCGTTTTTGCAGATATATTCCTTGTGCTCAATCAGTTTGTCCTTGAGCTGCTGTTTCAGATAGATACCCCGGTCGCCGGTCTGCGGCAGACGGTCGATGGTGTCCATCACGAGATGGAAACGGTCCAGGTCGTTCAACACCGTCATGTCGAAGGGGGTGGTGATGGTGCCTTCTTCCTTGTAGCCACGAACGTGGATGTTGTGGTGGTTGGTGCGGCGGTAGGTCAGCCGGTGGATCAGCCACGGATAGGCATGAAAGGCAAAGATGACCGGCTTGTTCCTGGTGAACAGTTCGTCAAAATCCGTATCGCTCAACCCGTGCGGATGCTCGGATTGCGGCTGCAGCCTCATGAGGTCAACGACGTTGACGACCCGGATTTTCAATTCCGGCAAATGCTCGCGCATGATGGAGACGGCGGCCAGCGTTTCCAGCGTGGGGACGTCGCCGCAACAAGCCATGACCACGTCGGGCGCGCCGTCCTGGTCGTTGCTGGCCCATGCCCAGATGCCGATGCCCTTGGTGCAATGTTTGACAGCCGCGTCCATCGTCAGCCATTGCGGCGCGGGGTGCTTGCCCGCGACGACGACATTGACGTAATGACGGCTGCGCAGGCAGTGGTCCATGACCGAGAGCAGGCAGTTGGCGTCCGGCGGCAGGTAAACACGAACAACCTCGGCCTTCTTATTGACTACGTGGTCGATGAAACCGGGGTCCTGATGAGTGAAGCCGTTGTGATCCTGTCGCCAGACATGCGAGGCCAGCAGGTAGTTTAACGAGGCGATCTTGCACCGCCACGGCAGTCCCAGCGTCACCTTCAGCCACTTGGCGTGCTGGTTGAACATTGAATCGACAATATGAATGAACGCCTCGTAGCAATTGAAAAGGCCATGCCGCCCGGTGAGCAGGTAGCCCTCCAGCCAGCCTTCGCATTGATGTTCGCTGAGCATTTCCATGACGCGGCCGGCTGGCGCGAGAAATTCATCGTTCGGCACGGTGGCGGCGTCCCATTGTCGCTGAGTCACTTCAAAGAGGGCTTCCAAGCCGTTGGAAAGCGTTTCGTCGGGGCCAAAGACCCGGAAATTCCGCCTCTCGTTGTTCAACTTCGCCACATCGCGCAGGAAAGGCCCCAGCATGTGCGTGTCGCCAATGCCGCGCGCCCCCGGTGTGGGCACAATGGCCGCGTAATCGCGAAAGTCCGGCATACGCAAGTCGCGGAGCAGAAGACCGCCGTTGGCGTGGGGATTTGCGCCCATGCGGCGTTGGCCCTTGGGCGCAAGCTCGGCCAGTTCCGGTTTCAAGCGGCCCTGCGCGTCGAAGAGTTCTTCCGGCCGATAGCTCCTTAGCCAGTCTTCCAACAGCTTGAGATGTTCGGGATAAACGGCGGGATCGGATAGCGGCACTTGGTGTGAACGAAAAGTGCCTTCAATTTGCAAACCATCGACCTTCTTTGGCCCTGTCCAGCCCTTGGGCGAATTGAGGACGATCATTGGCCAGCGCGGGCGATCGATTTTGCCGTGGACACGGGCGTCCTGCTGGATTTTTTTGATTTGTTCCACTGCCGTGTCGAGCGTCGCGGCCATCGCTTCGTGCATCAGCGCCGGCTCGTGGCCCTCGACGAAATAGGGCGTCCACCCATAGCCGCGAAGCAATTGTTCCAACTCTTCCCGCGTGATCCGGGCGAGGAGGGTCGGGTTGGAGATTTTATAGCCGTTGAGATGCAGTATCGGCAGCACCGCGCCGTCGCTGGCCGGGTTGAGAAATTTATTGGAATGCCACGCCGTGGCCAGCGGCCCGGTTTCCGCCTCACCGTCGCCGACGACGCAGGCGACGACGAGATCGGGGTTGTCGAACACCGCCCCGAATGAATGACTGAGGGAATAACCCAATTCACCGCCCTCGTGGATGGAGCCGGGAGTCTCCGGCGAGGCGTGGCTGGGAATTCCTCCCGGAAACGAAAACTGCACAAAGAGTTTCCGCAACCCAGCCTCATCCTGGCTGATATTGGGATAAATCTCGCTGTAAGTGCCCTCCAGATAAGTATTGCCCACGACCGCCGGGCCGCCGTGCCCGGGGCCGGAAACGTAAATCATGTCGAGGTCGTATTTTTTGATGACCCGATTCAAATGCACGTAAATGAAATTTTGCCCCGGGGTCGTGCCCCAGTGTCCCAGCAGCATGTGTTTTATGTCTGTCAGTGCCAGAGGCCGCTTCAGCAGCGGATTGTCATAAAGATAAATCTGGCCGACGGACAAATAATTGGCGGCGCGCCAATAGGCATCCATCCGGTGGAGGTGTTCCGGCGTCAGTGTGTTTGTTTTCATGGGATCGCCTAAGATTTTGTTTTCGAGAGCAGCAGCATGAACGCTTCGTGATAAAGGTTCTGCATTTCCTCGCTCAAGCCGGCCAGCGCGCGGGCGCGTTCGGGTTGAGGCTCGTTTTCGCTGGCGACTTTCGCCAGGTGCCAACCGTAACTCAACGCCTCGGTCTGGGTCAAAAGCAAAGTCAGCTCAAATTTGTCGCCGGTCTGGCCCAATATTTCCTTCTCCTTGGTGGACGAAATCGCAGCGCGTGTTTTTACTTCCCCGGATGGTAGCGCGATGTCGTCCAGAATGATGGAGGGATCGCGCTTCGCAAACCCTTCCAGCGTCTTCGCCCCGGCCTCGGACGCGGCAGAAATTTTCCTGATCAGTTCCTTGACCTCGGGGCGTTTCCACATGATGAAGCGCAGCTTGCTGACGTCCTTTTCTTCGGACAGAAGTTGATGAAGCAAACTATAACAATTGTTTCGCGTCGTTAGCACGATGCTGCTGCCGGGCGGAGGCGCGGCCGGCGGCGATTGACAGCCGCAAGCGGCCAATAACATCGCCACAAGCAGCGGGAAAATGATCTTCATAATCATAAAATATATATCATTGAATCGGCCCTTGAGTTGCAATGCGAAACTATTCCCGGCGACCGAAGGTGGCGTCCAGTGACTTCAGATTGCGAGCGTTTTGGAGAGCCTTCGGGTCCAACCGCGCATGGCGCAAAATCCACCGGGGGGCAACGCTCCGTTCTTCCTCCGAACGATTCAGGATGAAAGCGGCGCAAAGTATTTGCTTCTTAAGCCACCAGACACTGAACTGCTTTTCATACATATTGCCGCGATATACCACCTGGTCATGGCCAGTCGCATCGCCCCAGAATTCGTAAGAGAGGTCAAAGGCATCCGAGAAGAAATAGGGAACGTGGATAAACGGCTGGAGTTTTCCCATCATGTTGCGCAGCGCAACCCTTCCTTGCTCCACGGCGTTGTCCCAGTGCTCCACCCGCATGCGGCGATGGAAAATTTGATCGGGATAGTCGGCGATATCACCAGCAGCCCACACGTCCTGCACAGTGGTCTCAAGGAATTTATTGACCTTGATGCCGCGAGGCGTGTCCAGCGGTGTCCCGCGAAAGAGTTCCACGGACGGAATCACTCCGATTCCTGCCACGACAAAATCTGCAGGCAACTGATTGCCTGATGCCAATACGACCCGGCACTCATGATTCTTGTGGGTCAAGGCCGTCACCTTTTCGCTTTTCATAAAAGTGATGCCGCGATCTGCAAACTGACGTTCAAAAAAAGTTGAAACCGGAGGTGTGAACAATCGCTTCCAAACACGATCGTCAGGAAAGACCATGGTCGTTCGGACTCCGTGGCTTGCCAAAACGGAGGCGACCTCCATTCCAATAAAGCCCGCTCCAATCACCACGGCCCGACTGCCTCGTTTGATCTGCTCCCGAATGGCCTGCGCGTCCTTCATCTCCCTCAAATAAAAAACCTCGGAACAGTTGGCTCCCGGCACTTTTAACCGTCGCACCGACGAACCCATGGCGATGAGCAATTGATCATAGCCAATGACTTTGCCAGAGGCGCTCTGGAGACGGTGGCGGCGAAAGTCCACTTTTTCCACCGGGAAATTGCGGTAAACGGCGATGCCATGCTTGCGATAAAAAGCGGCGTTGGAAATCTCAATATCGCCGGCATTTTCCTTTCCGGCCAGAAAACCCTTCGACAGAGGAGGGCGTTCATAGGGCAGCGCATTTTCCGCTGTAACGATGGCCAGATCCCCTTTCTTGCCACTCTGGGCGGCAAACTCCTTGGCGGCATATCCGGCCACCACGCCCCCGCCCAGAATGACGATGGGAAACGACTTCATGGTCAAGAGAGCGTGATTGCCCTGAAGACCGCTATTTCTTTATGGCATCGATGGTCTTGCAATGCTCTTCCACAACAGGAATGGATTTGTCCACAAAGCTTTTGATATCCGCGTCTTTCGTTTTGGCAGATTCGGCTTTGAATCCCTTGGCATCCTTTTTGTGGCATTTTTTCATGTCGGCGATATAGGCATCGTCGAATTCCGAACCCGTCAGGGCCTCCATTTTATCTACCATCTCCTGATGTTTTGTATCCAAGCTGTCGGGCAAGGTTACGCCCTTTTCCGCCGCCAGCGCTTTCAGGTTGTCATTAATGGCGGTATGATCCTTGACCATCATCTGGCCGAACTCCTTCACATCATCGCGCGTCCCTTTCTGGGTAGCCAGTTCGCCCAACTTCACCTCAGTCATGCCGCCTTGGGCGGCCGCCTGAATAAAGTCCTTGTCGGACGTGCAAACCGTCGCGGCCGCATTAGCAAATGGGGCTGCGATGAGGATTCCCGCCGCTAACAGAGCCATGTCCAGCGTGGCTGATGCTGAGTTGGAAATGAGTTTCATAAACCGCGTTTTGTCTTGTTCAACCGCCCGCTGTGATTTCGTATTCGTATTCATAAGTGATTTTCGATTAATATTTATTTTTGACGTTGCGATAAGAAGATACCTAATCGGCAGAGCGCGCGATATGGGGTCTTCTCCCCACGAATCCGCATTGATCAGGGCGCGAAAAATTTGGAGAGGACCTCATCGCACTGCCGGGCAAGGAAGAAATCTTTTTTGGTAATTCCGCCTTCATCATGCGTGGTGAGCTTCAACGTCACCTTGTTAAAACGAATATCGATATCCGGATGGTGATTGAGTTTTTGAGCTTTTCGGGCGATCCGGTTGACAAAATCCATGCTTTTTAAGAATCCCTCAAACTTAAATGTCCTAAGAATTGTTTGAGCGCGTTTCGACCAGTTCGGGACGGCTTTTAAATGAAGACTGATTTGTTTGGTGGTTAGCATAATAGCAAGCTTCCGAGGATGCCCGGTTCCCTCCTACTGACTAGGGGTGTTTGGGGTCTGGGGGGTTGATGGAGTAACGCGAGTGGGTGGAGTGCTGGGAGTAGACGGAGTCGTGGGAGTGCTCTGCTGGGGTATGAAGCCGGGTGGCTGGCTGGCCAACCCACGAGGTTGATTGGCGAACCCAGGAGGCTGATTCGTAAATCTAGGAGGTTGATTGGTGAATTTACCACCAGGAGAATTCGTGAATGTGCCACCGGGAGGTTGCGCCCCGCCGACCGGAGGTTGTATCCCAGCGACCGGAGGTTGTATCCCACCGACCGGAGGTTGTATCCCACCGACAGGAGGTTGTATCCCACCGACAGGTGGTTGTATCCCAGCAACGGGAGGCCGCGCTCCAACTGCCGGCGGTTGTGCTCCACCGGTGACAGGTCGCCCGCCGCCAGCACTCTGAGCTTCTGCAAAAAGAGAGGGGATGGATGCGGCGAGGAAAAGAATCGTAATCGCACGTATCAGTCTTCGTTTCGCCAAATATGATTTCATAATACCCCTTTTTCTCGTAGCCGGGTTCGATGTGTGCGGCCTGACGTTTTTATTTGTCAGCGTAGCTGGATTTATCGCCTTGAGGCGTGGCTATTCCCGAATTGGGTTTGACCATTTTTTTCGTTGGCGGGTTTTTTTGCGGGAGGCACATTGATGCCCAGCGCGGCACTCAAATCGATTTCATGGTCCTGCTCCTGCACGATGATCGCGCGCAACGTCTCGCTTAAACCATATTCCCCCATCGCCTCGGCCTGGCGGATGCGTTCGCGATAACGGCCCACCGTCGTCCGTTCGTTTTCCAGGTCTGCGCGCAGCATTTCGACCGGGTCGTTTGAAGTTTTAACCGGCTTGGGAGTCACGCCCGGCATGCCGCCCAGATAATCAATCTGTTTGGCAATTTTTATGGCGTGCGCCAGTTCTTCTCCGGCATGGGCTTCCAACTCCCGCGCGATGTCCGTGTAGGCGGCGCCCTTCAGCACCTGGCTGTATACGGTGTAGGCAATGATCGCCTGGTATTCCCCTGCCAGATCCTCATTCAGCAGTTGGATCATCTGTTCGCGAGTGACATTCAATCCTGTGATGATGTTTTCTTTGGTCATAAACGTTCGGTTCTTCCGGTCGACGCGCGGCCGCAGACTCGGAATAGGCGCTTAATGGCTGCAGCAGCCGGTGGACGAGGATTCCTTGATCGCTTTTTCGACCGCTTCACGGGTTTCGCCGGTGCACTTCTGAATCCGGCCAACCAGCTCTTCCTGTTTGCCTTCGGCGTACTGCAGATCCTGATCCGTGAGCTTGGCCCACTTCTGCTTTAATTTGCCTTTGGTGATGTTCCAGTCGCCTTTGATTTCGAGTGTTGTCATAATAATTTAATTCATGCTTTGTTATTTTTCGTTTCGATTCGATTCGCCGCCAACGTGGCGGCAAAAGTGTTGAAGTCTGCGGCTGGGTGGCTCCGCGGTTAACGGAGCAACAGAACCACAATGACGATGATGAGAATGAGGCCGACCGAGCCTCCGCCAATCCAAATGGCACTACCAAGAACGGGCAATAATAAGTGATGCATAGCGTGTCTTTCGTTTTTGATGGCAATGTATTCACCATCATTTTTAGCAAGGTTACGTTACGCGATGGGCCGTTCCGTGGCTATGGGGTGTTACCCGACTCTGAATTAGGATGTGGTGAGTCCAAGCACTCGGCATGCCGAGCGCGCAATCATCAGTTCTTCGTTCGTGCGAATCACGCGCACGGCCACGCGGCCGCCCTGCGCGGAAATTATGGCTGCATTCTTTGCGTTTCTGGCCCCGTTGACTTCAATGCCAAGGAAGCTCAATCCCTCGCAGATGCGGGCGCGGACGGGCGGCGCATTTTCGCCAATGCCTCCCGCAAAGACGAGCGTGTCCAATCCGCCGAGCGCGGCGGCGAAGGCGCCAATCCACTTTTTTGCCTGGTAGCAAAACAACGCCACGGCTTCCGCGGCGCGGACGTCTTTCTTTTCCTGCAAAAGCAACTCGCGCATGTCGGCGCTGATTTCGGAAACCCCGAGGAGGCCTGATTCATGATTAATCATGTGGTGAAATTGCCTGGCTGTCACTTTTTCGGTGCGCGCAAGATACCAGCCAAGACTGGGGTCCAAATCGCCCGAACGAGTGCTCATGGGCAGGCCGGCGGTCGGAGTGAGGCTCATGCTGGTATCCATGCTTTTGCCGCCGCGCACCGCAGTGATACTCGCGCCGTTGCCGAGATGCGCCAGAATAATGCGGCCATGGGCGGCCTTCGCGCCAGCCACGCGGGCGAGTTCTTCCATGAGATAAGCGCAGGACAGCCCGTGAAATCCGTAACGCCGCACCCCCTTGGCCTCGTAATGCCGGGGAATCGGCAGCCAGCGGGCCACGCGCGGCATGTCGTGATGAAAAGCAGTGTCGAAGCAGGCAATTTGCGGCAAGTCCGGGAATCGCCGGCGAAAGGCAGTTGTCAGTAATATTTCCTCGGGCAGATGCTCGGGGTCGAACGGACTGAGCTGGCGCAACTCTTTTATCATGGCCGGCATTATGCGCTGCGGCTCCCAATACTTTGGTCCGCCATGCACCACGCGATGCCCCACGGCGGCCAATTCCCCACCTTTGATCCTTTCCTGAATCCAATCCATCAGCAGGTTCACCGCGGCGGTGTGGTCAGGCACGGTTACTGGCCTTGAGAAGTTGTCTGTTTCATTCTGCCCTTTGCCCACAAAGCGGCCTTGCAGCAGGCCCACTCCTTCAACGTGACCTTGAAGAACCGGCCGCATTTCTTTGTTCGCCTCAAACAACGCGAACTTGATGCTCGACGAACCCCCATTGATGGTCAGAACAGTTGGAATTGAAGATTTCCTCATTGCCTCTTCCTGCGATTACTTTTGCCAAAGGACCTGGCTCGCTTCCAGTGGAACGGCGGCCTTTGGAAAATAAGGCACCACCCGGGGAGTGTAATCCGTGACGGGACGGCTGGCGGGCACGCTCGCGCCATAGACGTAGACGTTGGCACTTCCCAGTTGCCGCAGGCGCGCCATTTCCTGCCGGACGGGGCCTTCGTCCTTGCGCCCGTCGGCACACAGCTCGAGCCGGACGGCGCCCGGGTCCATCTCATCCAAAAACACCTGAACTTCAAATGTGTGTTTTTGTCCGGCGGTTTGAATCTTCACCTCGCCGAAACGCAGGTCTGCCCATTTTCGTTTCATCGTATCTCGCCAGGCGACAATTTGCGCTCCGAGGGCCCCTTTGTTCGCGGCGCGTTCCTGGCAGTTCGCGAACGCTGGCAGGTAGTATTTTTCCGTGTATTCGCGCACCGTCCGATGGGCCGAGAAGCGAGGGGTCAGGCGCGCCATGCTCTCACGCATGAGGGCCACCCAGCCGGTGGGAATCCCATTTCCGTCGCGGCTGTAAAACTCGGGGGCAATCTTTTGTTCGAGTAAAGTATAAAGTGCCTGGGCTTCGGCGGAATCCCAGGCGGAATCGTCGCCATGTTCCTGGCCGTCGCCCAAAGCCCAGCCCACCTCAGGCGTATAAGCCTCGGCCCACCAGCCATCCAATTCGGACAAATTGAGCGCGCCGTTGACGAGCACTTTCATGCCGCTGGTGCCGCTGGCTTCCCAAGGGCGTCGGGGGGTATTCAGCCAGACATCCACCCCTTGGACCAGATGCTCGGTCAAAAGCATGTCGTAGTCGCTTAAGAAAATCACATGGGGACGGACTTCGGGTCGCGCGATGAATTGTATCCATTGCCGAATCATGGCCTGCCCCGCTTCGTCGGCCGGATGAGCTTTGCCGGCGATGATGAGTTGCACGGGACGCTGCGAATTGGTCAGGAGCCGCAACAACCGCTCCGAATCGCGCAGCAGCAGGTTGGGCCGCTTGTAAGTGGCAAAACGCCGCGCGAAACCCAGCGTCAATACATTCGGATCGAACATATGCCGGGCTTGGTCACGTGTTTCGGCGGATGCTCCGGCGATTCCCAACTCTCGAACCAACCGGCCACGCGCGAAATCAATGAGAGACGCGCGATTGGTGGAGCGCATTTGCCAGAGCCTGGCGTCGGAGACTTTGCGCATGTCCTGTTCTAGCGTGTCCTTTGTTCCCAGCCAACGGTCCTTGCCGCAGGCCTCCGTCCAAAGCGCGTCGGAAGCCTCGGAATCCCAACTCGGCATGTGGACGCCATTGGTGACGGATCCGACTGGAACTTCGCCTTCCGGCCAGCGGGGAAAAAGCGGGCAGAAAATGTGGCGGCTCACGTGCCCATGCAACTCGCTCACGCCGTTGACAGCCCCGCTGCCGCGAATGGCCAGATACGCCATGTTAAAACTCTCCGATGGGTCATCCGGGTTCAAACGGCCCAGGGCCAACAGATCGTGAATCGAGATGCCCAGCCTCTGAGCGTAAGCGCCGAGGTATTGTTCGATCAGCGCAGGGGCAAACCGATCAAACCCGGCTGGCACGGCGGTGTGCGTCGTGAAGAGATTTCCCGCGCGGGTCGCGGCCAGCGCCGCCGCGAAAGGCTGGCCGGTTTCTTCCATGAAATTGCGGCGCGTTCCAACACGGCAAAGGCCGCATGTCCTTCGTTGAGGTGACAAACCTGCGGCTGGAGGCCAAGCGCGCGCAAGAGACGCCAGCCGCCGATTCCCAGAGTCATTTCCTGCTTGAGCCGCAATTCAGGCCCGCCGCCGTACAGCTCGCTGGTGATGCCGCGATGGGCCGGAAAATTGGCGGCATCGTTGCTGTCAAGCAGATACAATTTCACGCGGCCCACCTGCACCTGCCAGGCGCGCAACCAAACCGAATAGCCCGGCAGCCGGACTTCCAGCCGCAGCCATTCCCCGTTCGGCTCCCGTAACGGGCTGATGGGCAACTGGCCGGGATCGTTGTAGGGGTAAAGGGCTTGTTGCGTTCCGTCCTTACCGATTACCTGGCGGAAATAGCCCTGCTGATAAAGGAGTCCCACGCCCACCACGGGAACGCCCAAATCGCTGGCGGCCTTCAGTTGGTCGCCGGCCACATTGCCCAGCCCACCGGAATAAATCGGCAGCGCTTCGCTCAGCATGAATTCCATGCTGAAATACGCCACGCAGTTCAGGCCCGCTTGGGCATGGCTTTTTTGAAACCAGGCCGGACACTCCGTCGCCTTGCGTTTGTCTCCGACAAGGTCTTCAACCTTTTTTCGAAAATCCGGCTCGGCCAGCACTTTTTTGAGTTGGTCCCGCGAAACTGTTTGCAGGACGACCCAGGGATTCTGCGTGAGGTCCCACAGCGCCGGATCAAGCTGCCGCCACAGGTCGTCGGCGGCATGATTCCACGACCAGCGCATGTCCAGCGCCAGCTCCGCCAAAGAATCGAAGCCCTCGATGTCCACCGGCAGGGCGCAGTAGGAACCAGTGTTGATGCGGGATTGATTGCTCATGGTATTTCCCTTTCACTTCGTAGCGGCCATTGCATCGCTGACAATCGTTTGGGCTTCCGCGAGAATGCGGCGCAAATGATCCGCCCCGCGAAAGCTCTCGGCGTAAATCTTATAGATGTTTTCCGTCCCGGACGGGCGGGCGGCGAACCAGCCGTTCTCGGCGATCACTTTCAAGCCCCCAATGGGCGCATCATTGCCGGGGGCGCGGGTGAGGATGGATTTGATTTTTTCGCCGGCTAAATCGGTCTGCCGGACTTGCTGCGGAGAAAGGCGTTTGAGGATTTCCTTTTGCGCCGCCGTGGCAGGCGCCTCAACGCGATCATAAACGGGTTCACCGAGTTCTTTCGTAAGCCTCAAGTAAATTTCCGCGGGATCACGGCCCATTCGCGCCGTGATTTCCGCCGCCAACAGGGCCAGCACAATGCCGTCTTTGTCGGTTGTCCACACACTGCCGTTGCGGCGCACAAAAGTGGCGCCCGCGCTTTCTTCCCCCGCAAAGCCAAAAGAGCCGTCCATCAGTCCTTCCACGAACCATTTGAAGCCGACCGGCACCTCGCAGAGCTTCCGGCACAGCTTGGCTGTGACCCGATCAATCATCTGGCTGCTGACCAGCGTCTTGCCGACCGCCGCCTCCTTGCGCCATTCCGGCCGGTTCTGGAACAGGTAAAAAATGGCGGCGCAAAGGTAATGGTTGGGCGGCAGCAATCCCCCGCTGCGCGTGACAATTCCGTGCCGGTCATGGTCCGTATCGCAAGCGAAAGCGATGTCAAATCGATCTTTAATGCCGATCAACCGCTGCATGGCGTAGGGCGATGACGGGTCCATGCGAATCTGGCCGTCCCAATCAACCGTCATAAAACGAAAAGTCGGATCGACAATTTCATTGACGACGGTCAGGTTCAAGCCGTAACGCTCCGCAATCCTGCCCCAGTAATGAACCCCCGCGCCGCCTAGCGGATCCACTCCCAGACTAATCTTTGCGTCGCGAATAACCTCCATATCCATCACATTGCCCAAATCGCTCACGTAGGCTGTGAGGTAATCATGCCGGTACGTTGTGCCGGCGCTCAGGGCCTTATCATAAGAAATCCTCTTTACACCCTGGAGGGACGCTTCAAGAAATTCGTTGGCCCTGGCCTCGATCCAGCCCGTAATTCCGGTCTCGGCTGGTCCGCCATTGGGCGGGTTGTACTTGAAGCCGCCGTCGTGAGGCGGATTGTGCGATGGCGTGATCACGATGCCATCCGCCAATCCGCTTTTGCGTCCGCGGTTATAAGTGAGAATCGCGTGGGAGATGGTGGGCGTGGGCGTAAATTCGTCGCCTTCCGCCAGCATGACCTCCACTCCGTTCGCGGCCAGCACTTCCAACGCGCTGGCCAGGGCAGGCACGGAAAGGGCATGCGTGTCCATGCCAAGAAAAAGAGGGCCGTCGATTTGCTGCTGCTTTCGATAAAGGCAAATGGCCTGGCTGATGGCCAGGATGTGCTGCTCATTGAAAGCTTTGTCGAAGGAGGATCCGCGATGGCCGGACGTGCCGAAGGCAACCCGTTGGGCCGGCACCGCCGGGTCCGGGGTCTCGGCGTAGTATGCCGTGATGAGCCGCGGCACGTTGACCAGTGCGGACAGCTCAGCCGGTTTTCCTGCGAGGGGACTTATTTTCATGTGACTGCGATTATTTCCGGCGGTGTGATGATTTGGGATTCGGCTTGGGGCTTGGTTCCGACGGGGTCAAAGAGTCAACCATTTCGGCCAATACGCTGATTTTGCCACTCTGTTTTATGAGACACTCGAACTCCGGCACAAAATGTTGGTAATCTTTATGCGCCAGTTTGCCGCTGATGCGGACTTCGAGTGTTTTGCCGTCGTTCTTTTCGGTGAGTTGAATTGCCATAAAGATGCTCCTGCAGTTTTTGCATTATTTCCAGTCAGCCCGACTTTATTATTGGCGCGGGAGTTCGGCCGCGCCCATTTTTATTGTAGCAACTATTCAGAAGATTTTCCACCGCGAGCTAACCTTTTGCCATGGGGTGTTCACCCCACCCATTGCCCATCGATCATCGAGGCGGCCACTTTTCCGTGATGATGCACCACGGAGGATTCGACGGCCTCGATTTTTCCATGGTACGGGATGGTAATGAAATCGGCAAAACTGTTTGGAGCTATTTCTCCCACGTTGCCTTGCAGGCCGAGCGCCCGCGCGCCGTTCACCGTCACCAGGCGCAGGACGTCGCCTGGCGTCACGTCGGGATGGGCCGAGGCGAAGGTTTGCATTTCGCTGAATAAACTCAGTTCCGGTCCGGGGGGCCGCGTCGGAGTGACGCTGGCCAGGCTGTCGGTGCCCAGGCAGACATTGACGCCGGCGGCGGCAAGTTCGTGGTAAAGAAACGGCTGGTGCCGAAAATAGGCATGACTGCACGGGCAGTGGACGACGCTGGACCGGGTTTGGGCCAGTGTTTCAATATCGGGGGGATGAAGGTAGTTGGCGTGAATGGCCAAAAATTTTTCGCCCAACAGGCCGGACTTATAAACTTGTTGCAGCGGCGTCCCGTGCCCGCAGTCCGACATGTCACGCTGGTTTTTGAGCCAGTCGAAAAGCAGGCCCCGGCGATGGAGGCACATTTCAAACTCATCAATCGATTCGGCGACGTGCATGGTCGTGCGCCAATTTTGCAGGGAGGCCAGATTAGCGGTGGCGCGCAACAACGCCGGGGATGTCGAATAAACGGCGTGCGGTGAAAGCCCCACAAAGCCGCGGAGAGGCCGGAGCGAGGTGATTTTTGCGGCAGCTTCCTGCACAATCGCGCCTGGGTCGCGCCGGCTTTGCACGCCGGTCATTTCCAGGAACGACGCCACGCGCAAGGGGGTCGAGGACCAGACATCGGGCAGCAATTCCGGGACGGCTTCGATGTCGCCGACGGTGGTAACGCCGTTGCGCAGGAGCATGGCGGCACCGCGCAGCCAGGATTGGGCATAATCGGCGTAGCTGGCGGCGGCTTTACGGGCCAAGAGACCTTTGATCCAATCGGGAAATTGTTTTGGCGCGGGCTGCCCACCCATGTCGGTATAGTCCAGATGACAATGCGCATTGACCAGGCCTGGCAGCAGGATGACTTGGCCCAGGTCGGTGACAGGCGCGGTGGCAGAGCGGGAAAGGTCGTGCCACCGGCCCACTGCGGCGACGCGATTTTCAGAAATCAGCACACCGCCATCCGCAATCGGCGGCCGCGAAATGGGCAGGACAATGCGGGCGCGTAAGAGCATCCAATGCTACATGTCCGCGCTTTGGCGCGATTGCTTGCTGCGCGAGCCCAAAGTGTGCTTGCGCGCCTTGGTCTTATTGTGGCGTTTGCGCAATTGCTGCTCAATCTTTTTGGTGACAAGGTCCATGGCCGAGTAAAGATCGCTCTCCCAATCCTGGGCAAACAGATCCGGTCCCGGCACCGACAAGCGAATGGCGCAGGAAAACTGGCGTTCGGTCAGCTTCAAATGATCATGTTCGAGCGTAACGCGGGCGCTGGTCACAAAGCGGTCCATGTGCTCCAGTTTTTCGATGCGCGAAAGGATGTGGTCTTCAATGGACTTGGTTAAGGTGACGTTGTGAGTCGAAAGAATGAACTTCATATAAGTACAATGGCCCAGCGCAGGTCGAAAATCCAGTAAATTGAACGGTGCAAATTTCTTTGCGCGACGCGGGTTTTGGCATTTAATCCCTCCGTGCCGACCATTGTCATTGCCGTGGCCAATCAAAAAGGCGGGGTGGGAAAAACAACCACCACCATCAACGTAGCCGCCTGTCTGGCCGCATTGGGAAAAAAAGTTTTATTGCTGGACCTGGATCCCCAGGCCAACGCCACCAGCGGTTTGGGCGTGGAAAAAATCGAAGGAGCCAGCGCCTACCGGCCCCTGTTGGGGGAAGGGTCCCTCACGGAAAAAATCCGCCCCACCGCCTTCAAACATCTGGAAATCATCCCCAGCGAAGTGGACATGTGCGGGGCGGAAATCGAGATTGCGCGGGCCGAAAACCATTTGCAGCGGCTATCCGGTCTTTTTAAACCGCTGCTGCAAAGCCGGCGTTTTGATTTTGTTTTAATTGATTGCCCGCCCTCGCTGGGCATTCTGACGCTCAACGCCTTCGCCGCTTCCGATTATTTGCTCATCCCGTTGCAATGCGAATACTATGCGCTGGAGGGAATTTCGATGAGCCACCGTGTGCTCAACCAGGTGCGGGAAAACGGCATCAACCCGCGCCTGGAATTGCTGGGCGTGGTGATGACCATGTTTGACGGACGAACCAACCTCTCGGCGCAGGTGACGGGAGATGTGCGGCATCATTACGGAGAAAAAGTTTTTGGGACGGTCATTCCGCGCGCGACGCGTCTGGCCGAAGCGCCCAGTTTCGGCAAGCCGATTATTCATTATGACAAGTACAGCCCCGGCGCCGCGGCCTACGAAGTGTTGACCGGGGAATTATTGAAGCGCCTTGAAGCAAAATGACATACCACGTCAAGACACCATTTGAACCCCTGTCTGGATTCCAGTTTCTTTCCTTTCTTGCGGCGGCGGTTCATTGATGATTCCCCAAAAGACGCCAAGTTGTTTGACCGCCTTCATGAAGTCCTCAAAGCTTACAGGTTTCACCACGTAGGCGTTGACGCCGTACTTATAAAACTCATTCAAATCCGGCGTTTCGCGCGAGGAGGTGAGGACCACGACCGGGATCATTTTCAAATGTTCGTCGGTCTTGATGGTCTTCAACACTTCCAATCCACTGACCTTCGGCATCTTGTTGTCGAGCAGCACGACAATTGGATTACCGCCGGAGCGTGTTGTGAATTTTCCCCGGCAGTAAAGATAATCCAACGCCTCCACACCGTCGTGGACGACAAAAACTTTGTTGGCCAGATCATGGTCCTCCAGCGCGGCCAGTGTCATTTCCGCGTCACGGGGATCGTCTTCCACCAGCAGGATGTGTTTTGTATTCATTTATGCTTCGATTTGTTTTGGGATTGAAAAGTAAAATGTCGCGCCGCCGTCCACCACACCTTCCGCCCACACCCTGCCGCCGTGGCGCTGAATGATGCGCTGGACATTGGCCAGCCCGATGCCCGTGCCTTCAAACTCGGCCTGGTTGTGCAAGCGTTGGAATACACCGAACAATTTGCTGGCATAACGCGGATCGAAGCCGGCTCCGTTGTCGCGAACGAAGATCACGGTTTCGCCGTCGCCACCAGGAGCGCAACCGATTTCAATTTGGGCCTCGGCACAGCCGGCGGTGAACTTCAACGCATTGGAAATCAAATTGACCAGGACCATGCGCAACAGGGCGCGGTCGGCCCGCACGGATGGCAGCGGATGGATGTTCCACATAATTTCTCTTCCTTTTGTCTCCGCGTCAAAGTCGCCCAACGTCTCCTGCACCAACCGATCGAGATTGACCTCCGCCTTTTGCAACTCCGCCCGCCCCACGCGGGAGAACGCCAGCAGATCGTCAATCAAATTCCCCATCCGTTTCGTCGCCAGGGAAATCGTTGTCAGATGACGGAGGCTTTTTTCGGAAAGCGCCGGCCCGGCCTCTTTTTGCAGCAGTTCCACGAAGCCCAGGACATGGCGCAACGGCGCGCGCAAATCGTGGGAAACCGAATAACTGAACGCCTCCAGTTCCTCGTTGGCGCTTTGCAGTTGCGCCGTTCGGTAGATGACGCGTTGCTCCAGTTCTGAGTTGAGAATGCGGACTTGTTCCTCCACCGCCTTGCGCTCCGTGATGTCGCGGACGTTGCATTGGATCACGTTGCAGTCGCCGGCTTGATATACGTTGCTGACAAACTCCACGGCGATGCGGCGGCCGTCCCTCGTTTCCATGGGCAGGTTTTCATAGCGGACAAACCCGTCCTTTTGTAATCGCGCCAGCATAATCTTGTTCGACTCGATGTCCTTGAACGGGCTTAGCTCGCCGACAGTTTTGCCCATCATTTCGCTGCGGGAAAAACCTAATAATCTAAAGAGGAATGGGTTCACATCGTTGATGCGGCCAGTATCAACATCCAGAATCAGAATGCCATCCTTGGCCGCTTCGAAAAGCCGACGATAACTCAGTTCGGAGGCGCGGAGCGCCTGCTCTGTTCGCCTTTCCGCTCGTTTCGTCCGCGTAGGTTCTTGCTTCGTCTGGGTGCTGGCCTGAGCCGTCCACATTGCGTCTTGCTTCGTTTGCTCCTCGTGAACCGTCACGGCCTCGATTTGAGGATCGGTGTTCATTTCGCTTTCACATGAATTACCGTCCGTGCGGAAATGTTTGCGGGTTATGCGACGTTTTCATTTGGCGTTCGCCGCGATCCTCGCGCGTGTCGCGGGACTTGGAAAATATGTTGGCCCGTTTTTGAGGCTGGGGGCTTGGGGCGGGTTTCCCGGCCAGAGTTCGCACGCGGTGCAGGGTTTGCGGGAAAACAGCGGGCCGGGGTGTTTCCAGAGGTTTGCGCTTGGAGGCTTTCATAAATTTTGCTTTACGTCCGGTGGTGGAACCCATGCGTTCGGGTGAGATTGCGTTCCGAGAGCAATTGCGCCTCGGCCTCCAGCCAATGCTGCACGTCGCATCCGGGTCGCGAACCCTCGTTCACGTAGCAAAAATATGCCCTTCTGGCCACTTCGTCCGCGGACGGCGCAAAATCAATTCCATTTGTATTTTCGTCCTGAAAGAATTTATTTGTTTTCATAAAGAGAAAATGGACCGGCCAGGATCAACCTGCCGCGCCGACTGCCGCCGTGTGGCGCCCGGCGCCGTGTTCGACGGCTTCACAGGTCAAATCCACGATCACCGTGGAATCCTCGTAACTGATCCGCTCCACAGTTTTTGTCGATAGCAGCGCTTCTTTGCCGGAAAAGCGGTGCCCGATTTTGATGACCAGTTGGCCAATGGCCCAGCTTTGGGCGTCCATCATAAAGTCGCAGACGTGGCCGATCATTCCGTCGCTCGCCTTGATATGGTAACCGTTGACGGCTTGCGTGCTGCGCAGATGCGCATCGGCGCGTCCGGGTTGCGTACCGCTGGCGGCGGCCAGTTTGTCCGGAAGAGATTGAGGAGGAAGTGCCCCCACCGGAAAGCCGCTCATACCCCACAACCCGTCGCCCTGCCAGTAGGCGGGCCAGCCATAGTACTGGTGATACTCCTCTTCGTATTGTCGCGATACCGGCTTGTGCAATCCAATTGAAGGGCTCTCCTCAATCTGTTTTCGGGTCAGCTTCACGCGCAGGACTTTTTCGGACTGATCGAGGCGGCCAATCGAATGGGGCGAGATTAGCACTTGCCGCCCAGTCAGCCACGAACCAGTGTCCGCGACGACATAACGAATCGCCCAGTTTTGATCGTCAAAATAAAAATCCTTCACATGGCCGATTTCGCCGTCCGACGCCCCGAGTTTGTCTCCGTACAACTGTTTAATGCTTCGTAACATAAGCTGGTGGTTCGCGGGGTTGCCGGGCGTTATTTTCCCTCATGCTCGTCGTGCTTCTCGTCCTTTTCATTCGGAACGTAACCGACGCATCCAGTCAGTGCGGCCAGGAACACGGAACCCAAAACGAACCCAGCGGCGCCAGCCTTGAAAATAACCGTCTTGTTAGTCATGGGGTGAGAATAATCCAAAGACGCGCCAGCGCCATGGGGTATAACCCTACCATTTTTTATTTGGATTGAGGCTGGGACAGATTCAAGCCGCTGAGCGCTCCCAAGATGGTCTTTTGCACCGCCGGATTGAAAAGGTTTCCCAAGTGCCCGCCTTGCGGGAAAACTGTCAATTGATCCGGGGCAAACGTGGCGTGGAGCCAGGCCAGGTCCTCGTCCGCCAGGAGAAAATCGTTTTGATTGACGATGATGCGGACTTTGGGGTTGGCACGCAGGCCGGCGTCATACGTCCGCAAATCACCCGCTTTTATCAGCGTGGCCGCAGGCGCGGCCATGCCCCGGGCCTGATAATACGGCACCGCAAACTTCTCAAAATAATCCTTGTAGGAGTATCGCAGAATTTCCTGATAGAGCGGCTCGCGCCTCAGAATCCGGATTGGATGTTGCAAGACGCCCAAGTTATGCCGCCGCTGACTGTTGTAAATTATATCCCGCAGCGTGAAGCGAAAGACGAGGCCGATCAGAAACTTGGACTCAATGGCGTCGAAGGGCAGCGAGGTTTGCGGCGAGACTTTGTTCTTGGTCAAGGCTGCCACCTTTAAGAAGGTGTTTTCGATGTCGTCGGTTCGTTCCGCAGCCGGCCAGCCGAGGGGTGCGCGGTAAAATTCGTCCAGCTTGGAAACCCCGTGCATCAGTTGGACCGGCGAGTTGACAGCAACGTAGCGGTCAAATTTTATCAACGGCGGCCGGTTCGTTGGTTCGGTGGAGGCGATGTATAAAGCATCAAATGCTCCCATGGAATAGCCCATCAATGCTTTGCCCTGCAGCCGGGCTGGATACATGGCATTCAGGTGGTGATCGATTGCCGTAAGGGCGACGTGCAAGTCGTGGCCGTCCATTGGCAAATAAGCCGGCACTGCTGCGGTCGAAGCGTGTTCCATGAATTCGGCATTGAACGGGCTGCTAATGCAGACGGCGGAGAAGCCGTTTCTGTAAACCAATTCGGCCAGCGCCAGGGAGTTGTCGGCCAGCCGATGAGAACCCAAGCCGGGCACGATATACACCACGGGCGCTTTTCCGGGTTGCAACCAATACGTAAACTTTAATCTTCGGCCCGTGGTCGGAATCAGGACCGAGCGGGTCGTGGCCCGGTCCGGAAAGTTTGGATCTTTGAAGGTGAAGAAGACGGATTCAAGGGTTTCCAGCGAAGCTTCGTCCTGTTTTCCCTTGACCTGAAAATTCGCCACCCGGTTCTTGCGCACGAATGTCCAGGCATACTGGATATCGGAATACGGATCCATTTCCGCCTGGGTGAAGCGCACATCTGCATCCACGGTATCGGAAAGATCGTTATACGTGACTCCATAGGTGAAGTAACTATAGGCGCCGTGATAGGTCCACGGATCGGTCTCGCTGAATTTGAGGGAGCCGAAATAGTATAGCGGATTGGCGGCGGTGTCGGCGCACCAACCCAGGGCGTCCCGTTCATTGCTCGGACCCAGCAGGGGCAGCATCAGGAAGCAGGCAGGTTTCCAACCCCACTTGCCGAACGTCTGGCCAAAATCCGCGTCGGATTTCAGAATATGCCATTTGGCCGCCACATCGAAGAATCCGGCCAACCCGATGGTGGAATTGCAAAGAAAGCGGTAGGTTTCATCGCGGGCGCCGGCCCACTTTCCCTGCAGCAGATTATTGATCAATCGATCAGGGTAAGTAATGTTCTTGCCCATATTTCCGAAACCGGTCCGGACCGGTTTCACGACAATGCCCCGATAAACTCTAGCCGTAGGCTTGATGAGATCCGTCATTAACTCCTTGTTGAACGCCCAAATCACCCGGTTCTCCGGTTCAAGGGGGTCGGGGACGGATTTAGGAAGAGCGACGGCTGGTGGAGGCGGATTTGGGGAGTTGGAGGGGGTTTGCCCGTGGGCGAATGGCAAAAGGCACCATAACAGGGCCACTTGCGCCCCAGTTATGATTTTCCGGCCAAATTGGATTTGAAAACGTTCCTGACTTTGCACCCGGATAAAGTTTTAAAAAATCACGAATCGTTGCCGCCCGCGAAACTCGATAAAATGGGACTTAATGGCGAGCCGGATCATGCCTTCGGCCTTGCGCTTGCCCCAAGCGCGATAACAACCTGCCACCAAATCACCCAAGGTCAACGGGCTTTTCTCGGGGTGGGCTTTGGTGATGAGAGATGGGAGAGAGAGATGGAGTGTGCTCATAATTTGAGGATGCTTATTTCGAGACGGTTTGGTCGATGATCGCCTGGAGTTCGTCCAGTTGGATGTAATCTTTGACCCAAATATCGGCGTTCACGGGGAGCATTTTGCCGTTTTTCGGGGCAAATTGCTGTCCGGCAGTAATGATGGTTACGCCGTTTTCACGTATCAGTTTAATGGGGATGACGGAGCCGATGGCCGCGACGTGGGTTCCGTCGGCGGTGATGATGTAGCGGCCGATGCCACTGCCTTCCACGACAGAGCGGCCGGCCGCGTTCCGGATTTCCATGGTGTTGTCCGCCACCTTGGAACGCACCACGGTGAAGATTCTGCCCGTGCGCAAGTCCAGTAAAGTATATACGACTGGAAGGCCGTTTTTCATGGTCAGGGTCATTTTCTCGAGTTTTATTTCGGTGCCGGGCTGAAGACGCACGGTGGTTCCGGTGCGCCGGAAAAATAGGTCCAGCCGCGCATTTTCGCCAGTGCGGATGGTGGCGCCTTGCTCAAAAATATGGTTGCGATCCACATTGGTGAAGGTGATGCCATCCTCGGAGCACTCGCACTTTCCCCGGACTGCAACGGTCATGGCGCTGGGTTGGTCCGTGCTGTCCTGGGCGTGGCCGGCGGCGGGCAGAGATAAAAGCAAAATGACCATGAAGAGGGCCGCGCACAGGACGTTTTTTACCGTACCCAAAAACTCCATGGCAGTATAAGGCTTGAGCAGCGTGGCGACGGGCTGAAGATGGGGGCGGCGGGTCAATTCCTCAATTGGGGGTTGTCCCGTGGCCATGATGACGGGCAGGGCCAGGCCGGCGGCGCGCACCTTTTCGATTAGCTCAACCCCGGACACCTTCGGCATGTTATTGTCGGTGACCAGAAGGTCATAGCTTTTCTGTTGAAGGGTATCCCAGGCGACAGCGCCATCTTCAGCGACATCCACGTGGTAGCCGGCGTCAGTCAACATTTTGGTGTTGAGTTGGCGCATGACCGGCTCGTCCTCCACCACGAGAATGCGATGGGGCCGGCTCATTTTGGCGAAGTCACTGTCCTGCACGGCACCACAATACTTCGGAAAGCGTTGCGTCCGCCATGGGGTGTTCTCCCCATATGTAATTTGGTGAAGGTAAATGTTTGCTGAACGGTCTCCGACGCCGGAGTGCCCGGTAGATCCAGCATTTCGCGCACTTTACGGGCAAGCATTGCGGCGGTATACGGTTTGGGCAGGAACTCCACTCCGCTCTCAAGCCCCTGGTGCGCAATGACATCGTCCGGATAACCCGATGTGAAGAGGATTTTGACTCCCGGATAAGCCCCTTTCAGCCATTCCGCCATCGCTTTGCCGCCTACCAGCGGCATGATGACATCGGTGAATGCCAAACGAATCGGCGATCCTTTATGTTGATGCACCGTCCGCAACGCATCCTGGCCGTTGGTAGCCGATAACACTTCATATCCCAAGGCTTTCAGTATACCGCAAACCAGGTGCCTCACGAATGGATCGTCTTCCACGACCAGCAAGGTTTCCGTTCCGCGTGGCGATGACCCGGCCTCCAGGGCCCTGGCTGCGGCATCAAAAGGCTGCTCGACTCGCGGAAAATAAATCTTGAACGCCGTGCCTTTGCCAATCTCGCTGTAAACTTCGATGTGCCCGCCTGATTTTTGGACGATGGTGTGGCAGTTCGCCAGGCCCAAACCGGTGCCCCTGCCCGATGGTTTGGTCGTGAAAAATGCCTCAAACAGATGGGCTTTGACTTCGTCGGTCATGCCGGTTCCGGTGTCAGTGACGCTGAGCATCACGTAGTCGCCAGGAATGGCGCCTGGATGCGCGCGGGTATGGTTTTCATTGAGCGTGACATTGCTGGTGGCGATGATGACCTTGCCGCCGTTGGGCATGGCATCACGGGCATTGACGACCAGATTCATCAACAATAGACCGACGTAGCCGGAATCGGCCTTGACGCGTCCAATATGTTTTCCGGGAACAATCGTCATTTCGATGTTCTCGCTAATGAGCCGTCGCAGCATTTTTGCCACATCCGCCACCACATCGTTGAGGTCCAGGACATTGAGTTGCTCCGTCTGTTTGCGGCTGAAGACCAGGAGTTGCTGTATCAATCTGGCCCCGCGCCGGGCCGCCGATTGAATCGTCTTAAGATGACCTTGGAGCAATTTGTCTGCGCAAAGTTTCTGGATCGTCAAATCGCTGTAACCCATGATGACGGCGAGGATGTTGTTAAAGTCATGGGTCAGGCCGATGGCGAGCTGGCCAAGCACATCCACCTTTTGCGATTCAATACACTGAGTCTCCAACTGTCGGCGTTCTGTCATATCCTGTACCACCGCGATGGCGAACTCGTCCCCACCTTCGGCCTCGGGTGCCACACTCATCGAGAGACGCGCCCAAACCACCCGGCCATCCTTGCGGATGTAGCGGTTTTCCATTTGGTAATTTTTGCTCTCGCCTCGAATCAATTGCTGATACAGATCCACGTTCCGCGCGAAATCGTCCGGGTGCGTGCATTCTTGGAAGGGCCTCTGGCTCAATTCCGTGCCCGTGTAGCCGAGCATTTTCTGCAAGGCTGGATTTGTCAGGTTTGGCCGGCCATCCACTCCGACCAGCGCCATCCCCAGGACAGATTGATTGAAGACGATCTGAAACGCCTCTTCCGACCGCCGATTTTTCGCGCGCACTTCGACTTCCTGCATGGCGCGGCGCACTGCGGGGACGAGACGTGAGAGATGTTGCTTGGCGACATAATCTGTCGCGCCTCGCTGGAGTGAATCAATGGCCAGCTCCTCGACCATGCTTCCAGACACGAGGATTAAAGGGATGGCCGGCCATTGCTTGTGCAGGATGTCCGCCGAGGCCAGCGCCTCAGACGCAGGCAGAACGGAATCCGAAAGGATCAAGTCGATTCGGTTATGTTCAAGCGCGGCGATAAAATCATCGTGGTTTTGCACGCAGGTGGTCGTGCAAGCGATCCCTCCAGATTGCAGCGTGAGTTGAATCAGCGCGGCATCATTTGGATCATCCTCCAAGTGAAGGATATGGAGCGGCGATTTCATCTTTACTCAGGTTTCGGCCTCGTTGCAGTCATTCAACCCAAATCCAGATTCAAGGGCAGCCTATGTGCGACTCTTGAGATTATCGTCCTTGCGCAGGACTTTTTTTACCGCCTCCAGCAAGTCTTCATTGGAACATGGCCTCTGTAGCACGGCGTCGGGCTCCAACCACGGCTTGCGGACAAATACGGAAGTCGGCAAAAAGGTTGTGGCCATGATGACCGGGAGTGCCATGGACGCGGAACGCAGTTTCTCGATCATTTCCAGGCCTGTCATTTTGGGCATTTTATTATCGGTGATGACGAGATCGTAACTCCGAGTCTGAAGCGCCTGCCAGCCGGCGTCGCCATCATTGCACGCTTCAACGCCGTAGCCGGAAGCGGTCAGCACATCAACGCTCAGTTGGCGCACGTCGCTGTCATCATCCACCACGAGAACAAGATGCGGCGATTTCTTCCAGGCCCGGGTCGGCTTGGGAGCCGGCTTCTCACCCGATATGAATGTATCATCGTTCATATAAGTATGAATAATAAACCAGGGAAGGGTCTGTGCGCTATGGGGTGTTCACCCCAGTCCCGCAAAGGCGACTTTATGAGTCCCGTCCCCGATATTGCCGGTTAATTAGCGGGCCGTTTGGCGAACCAAAGCCGCTTCTTCTTGGGCGCCGTGGGAGGAGTTTGTGAATTTTCTTTGACTGCGGCCATCATCTCGTCCATCCCCTCCTTGATCTCATTGACTTGGGGATGCACTTCCTTAATCAGATCATGCTCGATCTTGGAGAGTTTCTCGATGCGCTGGCCCTGGGCACGAAGCTGGTCCAAAAGGGAATTTTGTTTGACGGAAAGCCGGTGCATCCACCAAAAACAAACACCCCAGCAAGCGGTCCCGGCCAAAGTCATCCAGAATGAAAGGCTGCTTCTATCCATCATCAATCTTTCCTAAAATCAGCCTAAACCGAAAAGACGCGGAAATCCAAAAAAGTTTTCAGCCTCAGACAATGGTCAATTGCACGCTGTTTTCGATGATGCCCGCGCTGATGGCGTAGCGGGTCAAGCCGGCGGTGTCGTGGATATCGAGTTTCTCCATGAGATGCTCGCGATGCTTCTCGACAGTCTTGATGCCGATGCCCAGTTCCGCCGCGGTTTCCTTGTTGGCCTTGCCCTCGGCGATCAGTTGCAGCACTTCCATTTCGCGCGAAGTCAATTGGACAGTTTTCTTGTCGAGCCGTCCCGCGCGGTCAGACGCCTGCGGATTGAGGCGATCCAGACGCCTCGAAACTGAGGAACTGAAAAACGTGTTTCCCTTTTGCACTTCCCGAATTGCCCGGCACACGTCGTGGGCGGAGGTTTGTTTGAGCAGGAATCCCACCGCGCCGGAATCGGTGGCGTTTTTGACATAGGCGTCATCACTATGCGCGGAGAGCATGAGCACTTTGGTGGTGGGAACAGCTTTGAGCACCTGGCGGGTGGCTTCCAAACCGTTGAGCAGCGGCATGGCGATGTCCATCAACACCACGTCGGGGCGAAATTTTTTGACCATGGCGACCGCCTGGCGGCCTTCCTCAGCTTCAGCGACTATTTCGATGTCGTCTTCGAGTTCGAGCATCTTGCGAAAGCCTTCGCGCACAATCATGTGGTCTTCAGCGAGTAGAACAGTTATTCGTTTCATGGGCATTTTAGGGTTGAGTTTCCGGATTTTTTCAATTCATTTTTCGGGACATGGCCAAAGGGAACATCCACCCGGATGGAGGTGCCGTGGCCGGGGGCGGATTTGACGCAGAAAGTCCCACCGACCATTTCAACCCGCTCTCTCATGCCAAGCAATCCCAAGCGACGGTTTCCTGTGGCATGGAAGGCGACCGCCACCACAAAAGATCTGCCGTTGTCCTTGATTTCCATGCGGGCAGCGGCGTGAAGTTTCTGGATGCTGACGTCCACCTGGCTGGCTTTGGCATGGCGGGCCACATTGGTCAACGCTTCCTGGGCGACGCGAAAGAGCACCGTGCGCCGGGGCGTGTCCAATTGTTCCACTCCCGCAAAGGCCGTCAAATGAGAGCGGACGCCAGTGCGCGCGGTAAAGCTTTTCATGAAGGAATGGAGGGCGGGAATCAGCCCGAGATCATCCAAAACCGCCGGGCGTAATTCGCGGGCGAACTGATGCACGATGTCCACCGATTTTTCCACCAGCCGTTGGGTGCGGGCGATGTTGCGGTCAAAGCCCTTGATGTTGAGCCCGGCCTCCTTTTTCAGAGTGGCCAAACGGATGTTGATGCCCGTCAAAGTCTGGGCGATGACATCATGGAGCTCACGGCTGATGCGTTTGCGCTCTTCTTCCTGCGCCTGAAGAACTTGACGGGACAGACTCCGCAACTGTTGTTGCATGGCGTGCGACTGCTCCAATAGCTGGCTTTTGTGTTGCTCGCTTTTCCTGAGAGATTCCTCCACCGCTTGCCGCCGCGCAATCTCCCGTCTCAATTCCAGGTTCACAGTCGCCAGAGCTTCCAGGCGGCGATGCGCCTCCTCTGACTCCTTGAGCACGGTAATGTCCGAGATTACCACCCGGCACCATTTCGGCGAGTCGCCGACGGGGACCGCCGCAGTGCCATGGAAGTTGGCGCAGAACGATGCGCCGTTCTCCTTCAAAATGGTCGCCTCGCAGACCTGTTTTCCAGCTCCGGCGAAGGCTTTTTCAAGAAAGTCCAGAAAGACCGGCCGGTTCTCCGGGGCTACAAAGGCCGACAAGCGCCGCTTGATGAGTTGGGACCGCCCCACGCCGAGCAAGGCGGCTCCGGTCAGGTTCACCTCCAGGATCCGCCCTTCTTCATCCATGCACAAATATCCGACAGGGGAGAAATCGTAGAGGTCGGTATATTTCTCCAGTAGCATTTCCGTCCTGTCCCGGGCTTCCTGGAGCTCGTTGTTTTGCATCTCCAATTCAACCTGGTGGACTTGCAATTCGTGAAGCAGCCGCTGGATGTCAAATGCTGACTTCGGCTCTTCAGGCTTTGATCTCTGATTCTTGTGTTGTTTCCGCAACCGGGCTTCGGCGCGGTCGCGCAGTGCGGCAGTTTTGGCGGAGTGGGCTGGTTTGGTTTTCATGGCTTGACGCTTCCCTGTTTGCGGGACCGCCGCGCTTTCCCGTTGTTGCTGGTTCGTTTGCGGGCAGCCGTATCCGGCTGCGCAGCCTTCGCGCGATTGAGCTGCTGGGCAGATTCTTCCGCGACGTGCATTTCCAGAACAGCGTGCTTTTCCCTCAACTGCGCTTCCAGCTTTTTGGCTATGGTGATGTCCGCAAAGGTGATTACCACGCCGTCAATGCGGTTGTCCAACGTCCGGTAAGGCATGATGCGCACGTTGAACCAGCGTCCGTCGCGCGTGTTAACCGGCTTTTCGGCAAAGCCAAGCTTCTGCAGTACCTCGCGCGCGTCTGCCGTCAGTTCCGGGTAGAGCAGTTCGGAGGCAAGGTCGGTGATGGGCCGGCCCACGTCGCCGGGGATGAGCTTGATGATTTTTGTCGCCTGGGTGGTGAATCGGCGCACGTTGAGATTATTATCCAAGAACAGCGTGGCGATGTCCGTGCTGTTGAGCAGGTTCTTCATGTCGTTGTTGGATCGGGACAACTCGTCCACCTTGGCCTGCAACTCGCTGTTGACGGTCTGGAGTTCTTCGTTCAGCGATTGCATTTCCTCCTTGGAGGTGGTGAGTTCCTCGTTGGTGGACTGAAGTTCTTCATTGGTGGATTGCTGTTCCTCGTTGGTGGAGCGGAGCTCTTCCTGCGAGGTCTGCATTTCTTCGCGGATGGTCTGCGCCTCAAGACGGGCCTGATGGTACTTCCGTTCCAGCTCCTCCAGCCTGCCTCTGCGGGCCGGAGTTTCGCCAGTTTTCCCATGGCGGTCCGGCCCATTTGGTTCCAGCGGCGCGGCCACGTCGGTAAATACGATCATCACCAATCCCCGCAGTGACTCCGGTTGCTCAAGCCGCTGGATCGTAACATCCAGGTTCTGCTTCCCGGAGTCGGTCCCGACTTGGAGTCCACGGACCACCACGGAATCTTCGTGTTCAAGGGCTTTGTGGAAAGCAGTGCCGAGTTCGTAGCGCAGGCCTTCGCGGGCCATGACAAAAATATTCCAGTTGGCTTTGCCCGAGGCAGGTTCGAGGTACTTGCCAGTGCGGCCACTAACGTAGAGAATATCGCCCTTGTCATTCACCAGCACTGTCGGCAAAGAGTAATGTTCCAGAACCAACTGATCCGCCACGGACTGGAGACTGAGATGCGAGTTTGGCGCCGGTCCTGCCTCGGTCCCGTCTGGCAACGGTGAAGCAAAGGACGAGGGAAACTCGATTGGCTCCGACCGCAAAGCGGACTGCGTCCGCCGAAAAATCCGCAATTTACCGTTGAGGGGTGTAAACAGGTCGGTGAAAGTCCCGACTGTTTCCGCGCTGCCGAGTAATAGGATGCCGCCGGGTGTCAGGCTGTAGTGAAACAGCGGAATGAGTTTCTTCTGCATTTCTGGAGTCAGATAGATCAGCAGATTGCGGCAGCTCAAAAAATCCAACTTGGTAAAGGGGGGGTCCATGATAATGCTCTGCGAGGCAAAGGTTACCATCCCCCGGATCTCCGTGGTCACCCGGCAGCCGTGTTCTTCCCGGGTAAAGAACCGGCTCATTTGCTTCGGAGCCACGTCCGCGCAAATATTTTCCAGATAGATGCCTTGGCGGCCCTTGATAATCGCATCCTTGTCCAAGTCGGTGGCAAAAACTTGCAGCGTGATTTTCTTCCTGGGCTTGATTTTCTCCATCGCCTCCTTGAACACCATGGCCAGGGAATAGGCCTCTTCCCCGGTGGAGCAGCCGGGCACCCACGCCCGCAGCACATGGCCGTTCGGCCGGCTGGCGATCAGCGCCGGCAGGATCTTCTTGCGCAACTCCTCCCAGACGGCGGCATCGCGAAAGAAGCTTGTCACGCCGATCAACAACTCCTTGAAAAGTAAATCCAGCTCTTGGGAGTTTTCCTGCAGGTACCGGACGTAGTCGGCTATCTTGTGAATCTGGTGGATGCCCATGCGGCGCTCGATCCGGCGGTAGAAGGTGTTTTTCTTATAGAGGGAAAAGTCATGGCCGTTGTGGGCGCGCAGCAAGATGATCGCCTTTTCCAAGCTGCCCTGCGTCTTGTCTTCCGGCTTCTCTTCGGGAGCGTGAACCAGCGGGGTGCGCTTTAGATAGGCGAGTATCCGCCCGGGCAGATCATCCACGGGAGCCACAATATCCGCCAGCCCAGAGTCAATCGCGCTGCGCGGCATGCCATCGAATTTGGCCGTCTTGGGCTCCTGCACCAGCACCACGCCTCCCTTCTCTTTGATGGCCCGCAGCCCCAGCGTGCCGTCGGAGCCCATGCCGGAGAGAATAACGCCGATGCTGTGTTCCTGCTGGTCTTGCGCCAGGGAGCGCAGGAAGAAATCGATCGGCAGACGCAGTCCGCGCGGCGATGCGGGCTCGAGCAGGTGCAGGATGCCGTGCAGGATGGACATGTCTTTGTTCGGAGGGATCACATAGACGCGGTTCGGCTGGACCACGGTGCGATCCTTGACCTGGATCACTTTCATGGCGGTTTTGCGCTGGAGCAATTCGGGCATGATGCCTTTGCGCGTCGGGTCCAAATGCTGGACAATGACAAAAGCCATCCCGCTGCTCTTCGGCACACGAATCAGAAAATGCTCCAAGGCCTCGAGACCCCCGGCGGAGGTGCCCAGGCCAATGATGGGGAATGAACCGCTGGCCGGCGAAGCGAATGTTTTCTCGTCAGCGGCATGGGCCGGCCTTTGCAGCCGGTCTTTCGATTTGGACTTCGTCTTCATTATCATCTCAGCAACGCCCGCGGAAGCGGGGGAGTCCGGCGCCGCACGGTCCCAGATCGTCGTGAGGTATCGATCCCTTCACCTTTGCGGCAGGATGTCGAGTTTATTGGCGAATCGCTGCACGGACATGGCAGACTTTACCACAAGTCGTTGCGTGCTGGCTATCTCATTTTTTAGTCCCTTGGTGTTGTTCCGCGCCTCTTGTTTTAAGGACACCAGCCGGACATTGATGCCCAACAAAGTCTGGGCGATTTCATCCTGGAGTTCATGGCTGATCTTTTTGCGTTCATCCTCCTGCGCCACCAGTACCTGGTGCGTCAGTTGCCGCATACTTTCCTGCAGGTTCAGGGAATCCTTCAAGAGTTTGGAGTATTGCACGCCGCTGATCTTGAGGGCGGCTTCCACGCTTTTGCGCCGAACAATGCCCCGTTGCAACTGACGATTGGTGACGGCCAGCTCCCCTGTGCGCCGGTTCAGCATCGCTGTCATCCGGTTCAGGTCAATTTTGCTCTGCCGCGCGACGCGATGCGTCTCCACTATCGGGGTGATGGCTTCGGTAAAAAAAATCTGTGCGCGCTTGATCACCCCATTTTTGCTGCCGGATGGTTGCAATAGGCTGAGTGCTCGTTCGTGCATTCGGGCCAGGTCCAGCGTCTCCATCCCAAGGGCCATGGCGCGGCAACCCAGCCCCAGCGCCGGTTGCAAGTTTGCCCGCGGACCTTGCCGCAGGTATTTTTGCAACGCCGCCACATATCTTTGTGACAACCCAATTGGTTTCTGTTTCATCGCGGCGAGCCGCCAATTTCCACTCAGTTTCGGGCAATCGGTGCGATTTGTATATGGGGTAAATACCCCATACGGATTCCCCTTCAATTCGCCTCCTCAGACCGACTTGGGTTTCACCAGCAGCAACACCACACCGCCGACGAGCGCGAGCGCTCCGACGACGGGCGGGATGAAGTGATTGTCGGTGGTCGCGATGTGCATGCCAAGGAACTCAATGGGCTTGCCCGGGGTCGAGATACTGATGCCCGAGTAAGCGAGCACCACGATGCCCAAGGTGACCAGAAGGACGGCAACAATCGTTTTTGGGTTCATAAAACGGGTCTCCGGCCGGAGATGAGCCTCAGCAAAATCACCACAATGGCGATGACAAGCAGGATGTGAATAAAGCCGCCCAGCAGGGTGCCGGTCACAAGGCCCAGCAGCCAGAGGATGATAAGGACCATTGCAATAGTGTATAACATATTTTTTCTTTCTTTTGGTGGGTTTTAATTCGCTGCCACGGGCACGGCGATGGTCATGTTATTGATCACGCTGATCACGCCGTTGATGTCGGTGACGAGCTTGGTGACGAGGGTCTTTTCAGCTTCGTTTTTGGCAGCGCCGCCCAGGGTGACGACGCCGTCCGCCGTTGCCACCGTGGTGTGCAAGGCGCTGGTCGAACGGTGCGACAGCAATACCGACTTGACTTGAGCCGTGATGGACGCGTCATCGATTTTGTCGCCGACCGTCGAATCTGCCGTTGCCGGGGTCTCGGCAATCGTCATGTTGTTCTTGACCTCTTTGACGTTGTCGATGTCCTTGGCGTATTCTGTGGTGAGTTCCTTTTGGGCCATGCTGGTGGCTTCACCCTGCAAAGTGACGACGCCGTCTTTGACATACACCGTCGTGCCGAAGCCGTTGACGTGGCGATGGAACAATAGCGTCGTTTTCACTTTCATACTGATCCAGGCGTCCGAATGTTCCGCCGGTTGCTCGCCGTTAATGGTCAGTTGATTATCGACACTGGTGACGCCGGGCAGGCTCGCCACGGTATTCTCAGCCAGGGTTTTGTGCGATTGTTCGCTGACCGTGCCGGTCAGGGTGACGACGCCTTCTTTGGCATCCACCTTGATCGAATCGTCCTTCAGGTAGGTTTTGAACACATAGGACTTTTTGGCGGACGAATCGATGCGGCTGTCCACGTCGGCGCGGAGCGGAGAGCTGGTGATTAGCATGGTGCCTGCTGTCACCATGAAGGCGAGGGCGAGGCGTGTTTTAATTTTCATCATATTTTTCATTTCTGTTGATCCATTTGTATCTAACATGTGCGGTACACTACGTGATGGGTCGCCCAATCGCTATGGGGTGTAACCCTACCGCGGTTTTCAGAGCTCCGAATGCGGCCACGCCCGCCTCGATCACGGACCGAATGATGGGAAGCCATGGGGTTAAAGGCCCGGTTCCAATTAAACTGGTGCCGCCCGGAAAAGAATGTTGCTGGTGTGTAGCGGGTCTGTTGCTCGAAATGTTGCGGGTTAAGTCCTTATGAAGCAACGTTGTAGCGGATGTTGCCGGAAGTATAAAGATAACGCATTGGGATGACTAAACCCCGATTGGAATTGACGCTGGTTTTTGCAGCGGTGTGCATCTTTGCACTTGCGGGGCTTCGGCCAAAAACACGACGACGTATTCGAGTGCATCTTTTTCAGCTTGATATACACAACGACCGAGTAACGGCAGTCCACCATTTGCGGCAATTAGCCACGTCCCTTCGCTCAGTTTTTCACCATATTCGATGGGCGTCGGCCCACTTTCGACGGTTTTTATGGCTTGCCGCCATTTATTCATGCGGACAGTGTCGACTTCGAGTGGAATCTTCATTACAAAAACAATGGAGTGCATGGCAGAAAGCAGACGTTAAAAACAACACCAAGTCAAGGAACCGCTAACGCATTAGCGTGCATTCATAAAAAACATGTTGCATCGCCATCCTGCGGCAAGTCACCCGACGATTAGCTATTTAAACAGGGCGTCTTGCTGGGCGGTGTGTCGGATTTTATCAGCAAGTTGCCGTTTACTCCATTGTAGGTCTTGGATGAGGCTGCGGAAGTGGTCAATATCGGCTTTGGTAAATTCATCACCTAGTATATCGCCTTCCCTGTATTCCATTATTCCGCTCAGGCCGCCCTCGAATGGCACATGGGTCATCCAATCAAATTTAAATTTGCGCAGTTGGTTTGTATGCTGAAAGTCAGGCCATTCCGCCATTGTTTTAATGAATGGCTCGGCATTCTTGCTCTCAGCAATGGCATCCCACTTGAAAAACTTGTCGAAATTGCTACGGACTATTGTTTCATCGCTATACGGGAACTCCATTTTGTAAATTATTTCTGGGCCATTGTATAGCCCTTCTGATTTTATCAACGTAAATGCGGTTGTCGCAACCCGAAGGCTCCAGAACGCATCCCGATCCCTGTCAATTTTTGTGCTCCACGTCTCATCGATGGTGGAGGCTGAATGTGCAGCAAGAAATGCGTCCACATCAGCATCTGGATCATGCTGTATTTGCACACTTTGCTGGTGGTTGGTGACGGCAACTACCACTGGCGGTCGATAGCCAAAACGCCGCCGTAAATCAGGCGGTAAATCGGCAAGGTGAACCCGAGTGCCGCCGCCAGGAACCTCATAAAAAACATCGACGGCGTTAAAAGTTAAAACTTTTGCGTCGCGTATCACTTCGCCCGTGCGATTTGTGAACGTTATTAAATTGGTTTGTGCACACGCCATAACCGTTTGGAGAAAAAACAACAAAATGGAAACTGCCGCCACTGGTAGTTTTGCATTCATTTTTTACTTTTTGGTTGTGCTTCTGTCAAAAGGCGCTTCGCGGTTTCCCGCTCAACCTTCCGACTGCACTAAAATGTCGGCATTATTCAACCTCTTTAAGCTGATTCCGTCAACAGCTTTTTGTGCCAGATGGCTATAAAAATTGGTCAAAATTATAATGACTATATGCTTGACTATGTCGATGATTTGCATTATATTGCTAAGTGAATTTGAATAAATCAGCTAACTTAGAAAAGTCGGAAGTGATTGAAGAAATTCCGCTGGCTTGTTCCGACGAATTGGCAGCGGTGGAGTTTTGGGAGAAAAAACTTTGGGACGGCACCCCATGTTGTCCGCATTGCAACGCCACGGATGTTTTTCAGTTTAAAGACGAGAAGACCGGCCAGCGCAACAAGCGATTTTTATGGAAGTGTCGCGGCTGCAAAAAACAATTTACCGTCCGAGTTGGCACGGTTTTAGAGGAATCCCGCATTCCGTTGCGGCATTGGGTTTATGCGACGTGGCGCATGGCGACCTCCAAAAAAGGTGTGAGCGCGTTGGAAATTCAGCGGCAATGTCAGATAAGTTATCCGTCCGCCTTATTTCTAATGCACCGCATTCGCCTTGCAATGACGCCGGAGCGAGGCGCAAGTCCAAAGTTGGCTGGAATAGTTGAGGTTGATGAGACCTATGTGGGCGGTAAACCTCGGCATGAAATTCCTCCGAGACCCGGCAAGCATGGCCCTTGGCCTAAAAGATACCCAAGCACAAAAACGCCAGTGTTGGGCATGGTTGAGCGCGGCGGCAGGATTCATCGGAGAGTAATTGCCGACGTGAGCGGAAAAACATTAAAGGACGCGATACGGGAATGCGTTGACCGGAGTGCGACCATTTCCACTGACCAACTTCAAGCATACCGTGGCATCGGCAAGGATTTCGATGGTGGCCATGTCAGCGTCAACCACAGCATCAAACAATACGTTCTTGGCCGGGCTTCAACCAACACAGCGGAAAGCTCGTTCGCCATATTAAAGCGCGGAATCATGGGTATTTACCACTCCGTCAGCAAAAAACATTTGCACCGCTATATTGGCGAGTTCGACTTCCGGTGGAACACGCGCAGGCTGAACGACGGCGAACGAACGGTGGCCGCTGTGCAAGGCACAATGGGTAAGCGGTTGGATTATAAAACGTTAACTGAATGAAACGTATTATCAAATCCACGGAATTATCCATTGGGCATAAGTAGTTGACACTATGAGGATAATGCGTAATTCTCCGACTATATGCATATTGCGCATTATTGTCTTAAGGCTATCGCCAATAACTACATTTCTATACTTATTGGTATGATTTTCACACCGTTTGCAACCTATCTTTGGAAATGGATCAATGGGAATGAGGAGGAAGTTAAGCAGCATCGAATACGGTTTATAATTGGCTCATCAGTCCTTGGTTTAATTCTTTTCGTGCTTGTAATCGGAGCTTCGTTTCCTTTCAACCAAGCAGCAATGGACGGCGAACTGTTAAGAAGCGGCGGATTTAAAGCGACCCTCACACAACAAATGCCATTTACTGTTCCATTAGCATCCACAAATCACGCGGCAAACGCCACTGTTATCGGGGCGTCAATGGGAGGAGTTGCACCAGCGAATGTGACTTATCAAGATGGGTATGACATGCTCGTTTCCATGAGAGTTGTAAACGGGGGGCCGGATTCCGTTGCGTGGGAATGGAAGGCGTTTATAATTGTTCCAGACTCACAGGAAAAAATGGAGGTTTTAATTCCGAGTGCCACCGTTAGTGCGCTTGGCACCAATTTAACCGTGCCGCTTGTGCCGACAGCATTTGGTCCTATAAAACTAGACCCTGAGCACAATATTATCCAAGAACTGGCAACCGATAGACTTGCCAATGGCGCAGCCAAACTTGGATGGCTGATTGTGCACGTAAATGGGACAAAAAAAGCTTTATGGGGAACTCATTTTATTATTCAGTTTGAAAACGCATTCGGCGTTAAGACAGTGATGGATAATCCATGGACACCTCCTCCTGACCAATTATAAATCTAATAGAAATTCAAATTAAGGCGGTTCTGCCTGTCATTGGTGAATGAAAACGGCAAGCAATAAGCACCACAAGCACAAGCAACCAGCACCGGCAGCTAAGACGTCCCAAGTCAAACAAAGCCAGGAGCTTAAGCGGTTGAAGATTGTCGGCTACAGCAATTGGGAAGAGGCGGCGGCGGTGCTTATTCGCAAAAAGAGACCGTCTGGAGGATGGCCAAAATGAGCATGTTTAAGAACCCCTATTTCAGCAAGACAGTTCAATCTCTTGCCAAGGAAGTCGAATCCATCCGATTTTACTTAGTGCCATACACAAGTCTTGCGGCCCAGAAAATGCAGCCACCAAAGGTCCGTCGTGTGGAGCTCCAAGGAGAACTATATTGCCAAGAAGCTGAGGTTCTTTTGCAAATAATTGTAAAAGCCGTTGCTCAGCCTCTTGGCTACCGAGTTCGGCGCGGGCAACTTCAACAACTGCGACAGGCGTTCCAAAAACATTTTGAAAAGCGACATGGCGTTTCACAGACAAAATGCAATCAGTGTTTAGCAGTGTCGTCAAATGAAAAATGAATCGTCGTTCTGTGAAATCCTGCCAGTTTTCCATCAATGCGTTATCTTTATACTTCCGGATGTTGCGGGTTTTTCCGAGCATACTATCTATTTCATCAGTTTCCTTCGTCGCAACGTTGGATGGGAGGGGCCAGGTATCGTACTCGCTCCAGCCTGATTCCCAGAACAGGCTCTAATGAGATTCTATTCTGAAAACAGCGAAGGGCCGGACAGTTCATGACTGGTGAGCAAAGCCTGCCAAGGAAAAGACGGAATCGCGAATTGAGGACCAGCGTCCTCTTAATTTTTGCTGATGCTCTTTTTTGGGTCAATCGTTTTGCCGTCGATGGCGCGCAGGCCGACGAACCAGGCAGTGTTGGAGCTGTCATTGCCGCCCAGGACCAGCCATTGCGGCGGCACCAGGGTGTAGGTGCCTTTGTGGACTTGCTTGCCGTGGCCAATGCAATTGATTTCCACCCGTGAGCCGCCCAGATTCTTGACGCGTATGGTACAGGCGTCGCTCATCTTTAGGTCGGCGCTCTGGTTAATGGGGATGCTGGCTGTCTTATTGGTGATATCGAAATAGTTCTGCCACTTGAACATGCGGTGCAGCTTGTCGGCCAGCTCGGGGGCGATCGGTTGGTATTTGATGGTTTCCTTGTAGTCGTTCGCGCCCCAAATTAGACGAGCTTCCAGCTTGAGGTCGGCCGCCCGGACAGGCAGCGCCATGGTGGTGAATGCGATTGCCGCCAGAAGAAAATTATAAAATCGCGGCATCAAAGGGAGTGTCTAACTCACTGCTTATTCCATTTCAACTTCAGAATCTCCCGTATCCGGCGTCTTGGCGACCGGGGTATCGGTGGACTGGGCTTGTTCGGGGTCGGCCAGCCAGACCACGGTCATGCCCGCGGACTGATCATTGAAGGTGACAGCCTCCATGCCCTCACCGGTGGATGAAATTTCGTCGAAGGTCGGCAAAGCGGGCGGCTTGACGGCCAGCATCAACATGCAGGCCAGGGAGGCGAAACCCGCCAAAGGCGAAAGCCAGCGGAGCCAGACTGCCCGACGCGGTACCTGGACCGGCCGCAAGCTGCGCGATTCGCGCTGAATTTGGCGCTCGATTTTGCTCCAGTAAAACTCGCGTGTGTCAGGAACAGTGACGCCCAGTTCGTTGCCGGCAAGAGCGCTTTTGAGGGCTTGCAAATCTGCAACGAGCCGGCTGGCTTCCGCGTCGCCGGCGATTTCCTGGCCGATACCCCGCCCTTCCGCCGCAGGGAGTTCTCCATCCAGCCACGCTTGCAATTTCAATTCTAAATCTTGGTTCATTCTGCGTTTTCCCGTTTCAAACTTGCCAGTAGCGAGGCCATGCGTCGCCGCGCGTAAAACAACCGGGACATCACCGTCCCGATCGAACAGCCCATGCGTTTGGCAATTTCCTTATATTCCAATTCTTCAAATTCATGCAACACCAGCACTGCTCGATGTTCCTTCGACAGTTGGGCCAGCGCCCGATCTATCCGCCGTCTTAATTCCGTCCGCTCCAAACCCGCCGTCGGATTCGGGTTGATGACCGGCATGTAGCGTTCGACGCCGCCCGATTCTTCTTCTAGCGCCTCAATAGATTCGGCCCGTTGCCGTTTCTGTTTGCGCAACTGATCCAGGCACAAGTTGATGACGATGCGTGTCATCCACGTCACAAAACTCGAATCACCCTGGAATTGCACCAATCGCTGCCACCCTTTGACCCATGCTTCCTGAGAAAGATCAAGTGCTTCATCTTCATTGCGCATCATGCTATACGCCCGTGCGTATATTTTATCCCGATGCCGCGCCACTATTTCTTCAAAGGCGACCATGTCGCCTTTTTGCGCCGCACGCACCAAGTCCACATCGGTCAAAGCGGACCTATCTAGATGCATCGACATAAGATTTGACGGGGCGTGATGGCAACTATTCAGTGAAACTCACAACTTTCCCTTGGTGCTGGGCAACCGCCCGGCAATCCTCGGATCTCTTTGACACGCAGCATCTACCGCGCGAGCGAAAGCCTTGAAGAGGCTCTCCGCAATGTGATGGGGTTCATCGCCATACAATAATTCCAGATGCAGGTTGCAGCGGCCTTCATTGGCAAAGGCCTGGAAAAACTCCCTGGCCAGGCCGAACCGGAAGGCTGACGAAACGTCCTGGGTTTTTTCCTTCGCTGTGATTTTTTTGTGCGCTGGCTTGTCCAGGCCCCGCCAAATCAGGCAGGGCCGGCCGCCAAAATCGATCACGCACCGTGACAGGCACTCATCCATGGGCACGTAAGCTTGGCCGGTCAGGGGATTGCGGGGATCGAACCCCGCTCCGTAACGGCGTAGTCCCTTTTTATCGCCCAACGCCTGCGCGAAAGCTTGGCCCAAGGCCAGGCCGCAGTCCTCGACCGTATGATGGGCGTCCACCTCCAAGTCTCCTTGACAACGCAACGTCAGATCCATGACGGAATGTTTGGCGAAAAGGGCGAGCATGTGATCGAAAAACGGTATGCCGGTCCGGACCTTGGACTGGCCGGAGCCATCCAGGTTGAGAGTCAGCGCAATACGCGTTTCGCGGGTAATGCGGTCAATTCTTGCCCGACGAGATTTCATCCTCTTATTAAACTTCGCCTTTGCGAAGAAACAAAGCGCAAATCTTCAGGCCACGCAAAATTGTCGCCGGTCATTGTTTCTTTTGTGAAGTATTCTTAAGCCAGACGGCGTAATCGGCTTCCTTCACTTTGCCCGCAGCCAAGGCTAACATATTTTGCACAACGGATTCTTCGGTGGCTATCAACACGTGTCCATTTACTTCGAGGAAGACTGCGGCGACCATGAACCCTGTTCGTTTGTTGCCGTCCAGGAATGGGTGGTTATGCACGATGCCTGCCGCATAGCTCGCCGCCAGTTCTTGCAGCTTGGGCGAGCCATAAGCGAAAAGATTCCGCGGTTTGGCTAACGCGGATTCCAACAATCCTTCGTCGCGGATTCCCGCCAATCCGCCGTGCTGTGCCAGCATCAGTTCATGAATCGCAATGCAATCGTCTCGATTCACCCAAAGAGGCTCCTTCATTTCGCCAGTTCTTTTAACGCGTTCCGGTAGCGGCGGCTCAGGCTTTCTGCCGTCTTCATTTTGCGTGCGAATTCCGGATTGGCGGCCGTGAGACGGAAGCCGCCTTCAGTTGTGTCCGTCAGATAAACTGCGTCACCGTCGTCAGCATTGAGACGGGCGAGAGCCTCCTTCGGCAGAACAAGTCCAACCGAATTACCCACCTTGCGAAGTTTGAGTTCCAAAACCATAAACAGATTGTAACCACAATTGTAATAACATCAAGCATTAATTCGACTCAATAAATGCGAGTTTATCGCGTTGTGGCGCCAACATCTCGTGCCTTCGGAATAATATAACAGCCATTGCATCCCGCAATCGCGACCGACAATATTTCCACGAGGATCGGCAATCGAAGACTGAACGCCAGTTGCCGTTTCACATGCCGCTCTTTGTTATCCTCCCAAACTGGCCAAATACCTCTCGGCGTCGAGGGCCGCCGCGCAACCCAAACCGGCTGCGGTGACTGCCTGCCGGTAAACATGATCGGAACAATCCCCCGCCACGAAAACACCGGGAATATTTGTCGCCGTGCCGTGTTTGGGTTTGATGTAACCGTTGTGATCCATGTCCAGCGCGCCCTTGAAGAGTTGCGTATTGGGAATGTGCCCGATGGCCACAAAAACGCCGGCGCACGGCAGCACGGTTTCCGCGCCGGTTTTGAGATTTTTCACGCGGACACCTGTCACTTTATCAAGCTTGGCATCGAAGATTTCCGTGACCTCTGAATCCCACACGAGCGTGATTTTTTTGTGGCCATGTACGCGTTCCGCCATGATTTTGGAGGCGCGCAAAGTATCGCGCCGATGCACCAGGAACACCTCCGAGGCGAAGCGCGTCAAGTACACTGCCTCCTCGCAAGCCGAATCGCCGCCGCCCACCACCACCAGCGGCTGGTTGCGAAACATGGGCCACGCCCCGTCGCAGGTCGCGCAATACGTAACGCCTTTTTTCTCAAGCAAATGTTCGCTCTCCAGGCCGAGGTGGCGATGACCCGCCCCGGTGGCAACGATCACTGTTTGAGTTTCCACCCTTTCACCGTCCACCGTCAGGACAAACGGGCGCTGACACAAATCAACCGCCTCCACGCATTGCAACGTCCGGACCCTCGCGCCGAATCGCTCCGCTTGTTTTTGCATGCGCACCATCAATTCATAACCATCGATGCCTTCGGGAAAGCCGGGAAAGTTTTCCACGACGCTGGTGGTGGTCAAGAGTCCGCCGGGCATTTTGCCGGTGAAGACGAGTGGCGAGAGGTTGGAACGCGCCGCGTAAATGGCGGCGGTCAACCCGGCGCAACCCGTTCCGATAATGACGACTTTCTCCATAAAGAAGGCGCAACTTAGAAGCATTAACGAAAAATGGCAAGCGCCATGGCTTTTGGTTCAAGCCGGCAACGGGCTTTCTCCTTTGCACTGCGTCGGTTTCCTTAAAAGTGTCAATAGCGAGGACTTGGCTGCCACTTAAAACGCGCGGGCCGACAAATCCGACGCAAGCGCCTCCATCCACTCGCGGGGATATCCCGCCGCCACGACCCGCGATCTGCCCCTCTCTAATACCGCGACCAACCTCGTTATTTCGTCCGGTGGTCCGGTGGTCTCGGGCTTTACGTTCCACCACGTCCACGCCCCCGCCTTCACCACGAAGTTGCGGATCGCTACCCGCGGCAACCCTCCCCGCCAATTGAACAGACCCGCAGAAAACGATACCAACAGCCGCCCATCGCGCCAAATTATCCGGTGCCGCCCAAACACTTGCACAAGCCCCACGTACGCCGGAATGCAGCCAATCCACACAAACCCCAAAAGAACGGCAACGAACAAAAACTCGATGCCAGGCTGTTTAATATTCGAGATTGCGTGGACCGTTGGTAAAAAGTCATGCGCCAGAAAGTCATACCCCACTGCGAAGACCCACAACCCCCAGAACCCGGCCGGGATCAATCCAATCCACCGTTGCTTTCCTAACGGAGGCATCGGGAGGCAGTATGTCACATCATCGCCGTCGGTTTCGACGCGAATCTCCGGTATGGTGCGCAAATCCACAGTTACCGGTAGCGTCCTGGTTTGGATTGGAATTGATTTTTTGGCCTTTGACCGGGTATAAAAAAACCAACAGGCCACCAAAATAAGTGCCATAGGTATAATCGAGTCGTGGTTCATTTCTTCCCTTTCTAATCCTTTACTTAATTTGAGTAAGAGTAAATGTTTTCAAGGTGTTCAGATTACCGAAAAAAGGGCCTGGCCACCTATTATAATTTGTCGGGATTTTTTGTACCCAGCAGGATTTTTTGCTTCTGCCTTTTCCACCCGTCAGGACGCCAGCTTGTAGCCGACTCCATGCACCGTGATGAGATGTTTTGGTTCGCCGGTGTTGTCTCCCAGTTTTTTGCGCAATTGCACGATTACTTGGTCCAATGTGCGAGTGGTGCCGAAATAGTTGTAGCCCCAGACTTCATTGAGGAGGCGGTCACGGGAAAAAACTTCGCCGCGATGGGCATGAAAAAGCTGGAGGAGTTTCAGTTCTCGCGCGGTCAGCGCCTCGGCATGGCGGCCGCGCTTGATTTGAAATGTTTTTGGGTCGATGGAGGCCTGGCCGATTTGGAAAGAGGCGTCGGAACCGGGTTGCGCGGGGGCTGGTTTGGCGGCGCGGCGCAACAGCGCCTGGATTCGGGCCAGCAATTCACGCACGCCGAAGGGCTTGGTCACATAATCGTCGGCGCCCAGTTCCAGCCCGACAACCTTGTCCATCTCCTGGCCCTTGGCGGTGAGCATGAGGATCGGGATGGCAATTTTTTGCGAGCGAAGTTGTTTGCAGATGTCGTAGCCGCTGAGCCCGGGAAGCATGACATCCAGGAGAATCAGGGCGGGATGGTGCTTGTTGATGGCTTCGATGGCGTGATCGCCGCGATTGCAGACGGCTACGTCGAAGTCCTCGCTTTTCAAAATTTCCTCCAGGCCGAGCAGGATGTGAGGATCGTCCTCGATGATCAGGATTTTGGTTTTCATGCGGAAGGTTGCGAAATTTCAGCGTCCAATGGCAGGCGGAGGGTGAAACAACTTCCGCCGCCCTCGCGCGGGCGGTAAAACACATCGCCGCCATGGGCGCGGGCGATACGCCGGGCGAGGGTCAGGCCAAGCCCGGACCCTTGAATGCCGCTGCTGAGAGAATCGTGCGCGCGATAGAACTGTTCGAATATTTTTTCTCCGCAATCCGGCGGCACGCCGGGACCGCGGTCCAGGATGCGCACATCCACATGGGGCAGAGGCTTGCGCAGCGCCTCCAGTTCCAGGGTGATTTCCTTGCGGCCGTTGGAATATTTCTCGGCATTGGAGAGGAGGTTCACGATGACTTGAGCCAGCGCATCGCGGTCACCGTGGATGGCGGCCGGTTGCTCCGGCAATTCGGCGCGGAGTTCGAAGCCATTGGCTTCAAGATGGGGCCGGTAGGTTTGCACCGTCTCGCGCAGCAGGGCGGCAAGGTCGCAGGGTTGGAAGTTATATTTCTTTTCACCGCGCTCCAACCGTGAAAAGTCCAGAACGTTGTTGATCAGGCGCGTGAGACGCGAGGCTTCGGCGGAGATGATATTCAGATACGACTGGCTTTTGCCGGGATCGCTGACGCGCCCTTCCGCGAGCAATTCCGCAAACATGCGGATGGAGGTGAGCGGGGTTTTCAATTCGTGCGATACGTTGCTGACAAAATCCGTTTTTTGGCGGGCGAGGGCCAGTTGCCGATTCAAGTCGGCCACGATCAGCCAGCCGCCCACGCCGATGGCGAGCAAAAGCAGGCCGATCAATGAACCCAAGGTCAGGCGAAGCACGTGCGCGGACTCGGCGAGCTTGGCGGGATTGAGGAGATACACGGCCATTTCCCAATGCGGCAGCGCTTCACCCAGTTCTGTGGCAACAAAAGGATGCTTCCAATCGGTTTGGAAACCGGACCGGGAAATGGCCACGGGTTTGGCGTTGTCGTCAAGCAAGGCCGCGGCAATGTCATCGCGTAAGGCGGGCTCCAGTTGCTGCACGACGGGGATGAGTCCCTGCTTGAGTTTGGCCAGTGACAGTTGCGCGCCGAAGATGAGGCCGGGATCGCTGCGCGCGCGATACCAGACCAGCACCTTGAGCTTGTTTTCCAAAAAGCGCGCGACGGTGCCTTCCGTGGAGTCGCCGACCAACTGGCGAAACTCCGCCTCGGTGGACGCCACCTTTGAATATTGCTGCGGAATGTTTTCGAACTGCGACACGCTGGCTTGTTGTTGCGGGACCACGCTGCGGATTTGTTGTGTTTGACTGGCATACTTGGTATTGGAGAAGCTGTTCGCGCCGGGATTGTTGGCCGGGATTTTGGCGTTGTTCCAATAAACTTCCGCGCTCTGCACGTTGCCCAGAAATTTCCCATTCTCAGCGTAGAACTCGCCGCACGGCGGCGGCCCTTTGGGGGACGGACAGAGCAGTTTGCCGCCCAGTGTCACGACGAAACCCACTTCGGCGAGCGGCCACGCGGCCCGCAGGCGGTCATCAAAAGAGCCGTTTCCTTCCGACGGTTTGCGGACGGCAAGGAGAGCCTCCACCTGCTGGCCGAACTCATGCTGCTGGTCGGCTAAAAAATTATCGGCCTCCTTGGCGAGAGCGTCGGCCACGCTCTGATAAAGCAATGATTGCTGGCGTTCGAGGACCAGTTGCTGGTCGCGCAAGGAGCGCACGGCCAGCCAGGCAAGAACCAGACTGGGCACGAATACCGCCAACAAAAAAACCAGCGCAATCTTTTTCACGGTTTGCAGCAATATTCGTTGGCGGACCGGCTTTCGTCCAGCCTGGAGAAGGGCCGAGGCCGCCTATTCAAAGGCAGTCGCTTTGTGGAGCAATCCAAACATTTTTACCTGCTCATCCGCTTGAAGTTTTGCTGCGGTCACGGCGCGGATAAAGGCGGGTTCGGCAAACCGGCCCAGAGATTTCAATGTTTCGCACACGCGGGCGTCCGCAGCCGGGTCTCCCTCCTTCGCTTCCGTAATTTGCCGGGTCAGCTTTTCTTCGAGGCCGGGTGAAAGGACTTCAGCACGGCCCACCATCACGCGGGTCAATTCCCGCGGAACGGGTTTCAAGGTCATGGGCAGCACACGGTCCGTCCAGGTCCGCGGCAAAACAAACAAGACACGAAGGCCGTTCTCACGGAACCACAGGTCCTTCCAGGTATTGACCATGGCTTGTGCTTCGCGCGGATAAAGGCCGGATTGCATCAGTGCCGCCGCCACGCTGTTGCCAATCGCCAGATCCAGCTCGTCACCGGAGCGGAGTCCAAGTTTTGTGGCCGAGGGCGGCACGAGGGTTCGTTCCTCGCCGGGCCTTAGCGCGTCAATAGGAATAAAATTTCCGTCATGGTTGTGGACTTCAAGGAGGAAAAGGTGCGAGAGCGGCTCATTGCCGTCATTGGCCAGCGTAATCGAAAAGGAATTTTTCATCGTCACACGCAAGGGGGTTGTGAAATTGCCTGCACCACGATAGAACAGGAACTTCTCGAGTTCATTCGTCGCCGAGACCCGGACGAGGTCGGAATCCGTGTCGCGAGCGGCGAAATAGGGGTCGTTCGCCGCGGCGGCATGGGTCGGAAGATCGCCCGTTCGCCCCGCATGGATGAGAGTCAGGTTCGACCAGCAAATGCGCCCCTCCTCCGCGACGCGGCTGACGGAATCGGCTCTGGGAAACCATTCCGTGATCCAGCCATCTGGAAAATTCACATTGAGGTCCACTTTCTGTTGTTTGTCGGAATAAAAATAGACCACGGGAGTCTCAAGTCGCTGCAACGCCATCAGAGTGAATTTGCCGACACCGCCGGCCAATGCGCCGGACGCGCCTGCAAAACCCGGCCGGCTCCAATTATAAACAAAGTCCGGCAACCGCGAGAGCGTCAATGGCTGCCACGCCAGCAGCTTGCCATCGCCGCCTTGAAACGAGGTGAAGGTGCCCCATTCATGCACGATCAGTCCCGCCGTTCCAGCCTGGACCGTGAGACAGAGTGTTGACAGAACAGCCACACCGAGAGCGAGCGAAGGAATATATTTTAGTTTCATAAATGTGCCGGAGTGTTAATGCGTGGGCGTGGTCTGGACCAGGCCGTTGTTTTCCAGTCCGGTGAACGTGTCGGCGGGGGCCAGACCGAGCCACGGGTCGGAATCGGGCGTAAGGAACAAGTTCGCATAGACCCTGGCATTGAGTTGCTCGACGCCTTGCGGCGCGGCGCCACTGCCGAACCATTGATGGATTTGGGAATGAAGAAGGTATTCATTGCGCACGGTGTCCTCGGCGATGCTGCGTTGCAAATTGCTCATCATTAAAGCGAGTGGATTCTCCACCCTCGCTTTGGTGACGGCCACTCGCCCGGCAGCCATGGCGGTGGGGTGCTTGCTTTCAATCAAGGCTCGCGAGGCCTGATCGAGTTGGGCATCGGCAAAGTGAAGATTTGCGATTGACACCCAGACGGCCTCATCAGCGGTTTGAATGGAGCTGTTCGCGGAATTGCCAGTGGCGTTAAGATCGTTTTGCCAGCTTTGTAAAATGGCCGCATACCGGTCATTATGGTATTTGCGCAAGTATTCGTCTTTTGCCGCGCTGGTTAAAGAGGCGGAAGTTAAGGCGGCCATTTCCGCCTCAGCCAGACCTTTGAGAAACGCCTTGGGCCCGTACAGGCCGGGAAGCGCGTCAATGGGCCGGCCCTCGGCGTCCAGGATGTAGTGGATGCTGTTACCGGCAAGGGTGCGCTCGATTTTTCGGCCGTCGCCAAAATCAACCGTGATGCGTGGCACGGGCCGCACGGATTTCCAATGCAAAATAAAATGATCGCGCAAATATTGAGATACCTCGGCATTGGCATAAAGTGTCGTGCGGAAAAAGCGGCTATTGGCACAACTGAATTCTTCGTCCAGCCTGCCCAGCAAGCGAAGGGAAAGGATGGGTTTGCCGCTGGCCCTCGCCGTCGCTTTGGCCTGGTCAAAATCGGTGTACCAATAGAGCATGGAGGTTGCGGCGTCGCGCTGGCCGCTGACGCCGGTCAATGCGGTTTGGAGGCGTTGCCAGACGGCCTGCGGGTCCGGGAGTGGCGCGCGGGGATCCGCATTTGCGGCCAGCAATACCTGAAGAGCGGTGGGGCCTCGCGCGCGCAGGGCGGCGATGGCGGTGGCGGCAATGTTGGTGTCTGCGGAAACAGCCTTGTGCGCGAGAGCAGTCAACTCATCGGCATTGCTAGGCGAATTGGCGAAGGCGGGAACAGCGACATTGATACCGCAGGCCAGAGCGATCCCAACAACCACGGCGCGGACCGAATATTTATTTTTCATGCCGCCAATTTGCCAGAATAGGACGGCGCAGTTGTCAGGCCGGGGTCAAAGATTTGTAAAAAGGGTGTAAGAGAAGAGTTCTTTACACTTTTAATTTGAACTGTGAACCAGCCATCGCGTATAAAACGGGCATGGTCACCGATCGCTCTGCCATGCAGCATGGGGAGTTTTTGATAGCTGCCAAAAATTGCATCCAAATGGGGCCGATTCCCGGGTGGGTGACCGCCTGTCCGTTTCAAATTAATTTCAACCCCAAACAATCCGGGCATGTCACGCATCTGCTGATTGACAGGCAGGTTCACGCTGAACTCAGCCAAACGTATTTCCACATGGCGCTGCGCCTGGAGACGATGCAGGCCGTGCAGAACGAGTCCCTGTGGCGGTTGGATTTTGAGTCCAGTCATCAACAAATCACATTGCATTGGATCAAAACGCGGCGGGGCAACGCACAATTCGATCACGCCAATTTGTCATCGGCCCGCGTAGTCGATCGTCATCCGGTCGGCGCCTTGCTGCAAGATCGACTGGCGTTTTTGCTGATGTTGGAAGACATCCGGACTGGCGATATTTTGGAATGGTGTTACACGGTCGAGAGCCGCCCGCTGTTGTTGCCGGAGCAGTGCGCCTCCCTTTTTGCGCTGCCGGCGGGAGTGCCGGTCGGAAAGTTTTATTTTTCGCTGTTCTTCAATCCCTCGCGGCCTATGCAATGGAAATCTTCCCGGCCGGATTGGCAACCGGTCGAGACGAAAGACAACGGCGCGGTTCTCTGGGCCTGGACCCAGGAGGATTATCCGGGACTCCAGTTGGAGGAGAACACGCCTGACTGGTTCGTTCCTTATTCCTGGATTCAGGTCTCCGACTGCGCGGATTGGGCAATGATCGCGGCTGCATTCGCCGAAGCGTGGAAGGAGGATGAGGACGATGCCATGGTGGGGGCAATCGCCGGAGAAATCGTCACCGGAAAAGGGGATGTGCTGCAGCAGGCGGACCGGGCGATCCGGATGGTGCAGGACGAATACCGCCATCTGGCGGTCAATTGGGAATTGGACGGCCAGCCGCCCTCGCCGCCCGGGGTAGTGGCGCGCCGGCGCTTTGGCGATGGCAAGGACTTGTCGTTCCTGCTGGCGCATCTGCTCCGGCGGCTGGGCGTCCCGGCCCGGCTTGTGCTAGTCAATGATATGTTACGCAAGTCCGTTGCGGAATTATTGCCCGCCCCGGGCGTGTTTAATCATCTGCTGGTGGAATACCGCGCCGGCGGGGAAACACGCTGGGTGGATGCGACTCTCAAACGCCAGGGCGGCGGTTCCTTGAACCGGGTGGGGCGCGATTATGGCGCGGGCCTGCCCATTGCGGGGGCCTCTTCCCAATTGGCGGATCCGCCCGCGGCCCCGGCCCCGGCCAACGTCTATGAACTCAACGAATCCATTTTGCTTGACACATCCGGCTCCTGGTCCTGGCTGGCGGTGGTGGTGGCAGCGCGCGGCGGCCACGCCGAGGCGTTGCGCGTGGCGCTGGAAAGCGAAGGGTTGGAAGCCCTCGCCAGGCAGAGGCTGCGCCAGTGCACTGAGCGCTTCGTCAACGCCCGGAGGGTTGGCGCGCTGGAATACCGCGATGACCGCGACGCCAATGAGTTTTTTCTGGCCGAAATTTTTGAGATTAAAGACTTCCTGATCGTTGACCCCAAGACCAAATGGTTCAAGCTGGAAATCACCAACGATTACGGCGCTCATGGTTTGCTTGAGCCCGGGACCGCGCCGCGCCGCGCGCCCTTTGCCCTGCCTCATCCCTGCAATATCGTGCACACCATTGAATTGCATTCCGTCGCCCTGCCCCCGGCCGAGGTCCAGCAACGGAGCACCGCGACGGATTATTTATACTTTACAAGAGTGCGCAAAACCCTGGCCGGCGCCTGGACTATGGTGTTGACCCTGTCCACCCTAGCGGACGTCGTGCCCTCGGAATTTCTCGATGAACATCGCGAGTCGCTGCGGAAAATCCGGGCGCAATCCGCCTGGTCGTTAATGGTGCCGCCGGGGGACCCTCGTCCGCATCAGAGGAGGGACTTTGGCATGTTGCCCAAGTCGTGGGATCCGGCCTCGGCCATTCCTGCGCCCCCTCGTCCCCGCCTGAGTCGGGAAGCCGGGGCGGCGCGCCGGTCGTCTGTTCCGCACGTTTCGACGCCGGGCAACGGCGCTCACAAAGACGTCGTTGCCGCTGCAGGCGCGGAGGACTTGGAAAACGGGGACACTCCGCCCCCCCCATCCGTGCCCTCCAGCCCTGCAACAGCCAGATTAAAACGTCAAAAGCGCAGCCGCCGAAAACGCGATGCGGAACCGCCCACAAAAACGTACATCATTGCAGCTTGCGCCATGGCTTTAACCCTGATCGTAATTGCGATTTTGGCCGAGAAATATGCCGATCGATGGAATCTATTCCGAATGCATGTGGAACCGCCGAAGGTTCCCCTGTACCCGATGCCCTCCCGCTAATCAAGGCTGCAGCGAAATTGCTTCCCACTTCATCTTGTGGCGGCTGGCATAGGCGGCCAGTGTCTGTTCGTGTTCAAACAGAACCGTGCGAACCACCGCCGAATCGTCCGCCAGACCGACTTCCGGAACCGAATCCGGGATCAAATCAAACTGGCGATGCGCATAAATGATCGCGAACGCGACCGCCGCCACCGTGCAGTACGGCAGGCCATCTTCCACGCCCTCGGCAAAATCCTCGAGCACATCGGCCAGGAATTCCAATTGATCGGTTAGATGCGGAAAGGACGGATTATCCAGCTCCGTGAACTTGAGTTTTAGAAAAGGCAGCTTCTTATGCACCCTTTTTAAAATTGTGGGTGTAATCATCCCCGTCCCGCGATGCACAAAATCAGCTATATCTGGCATGACAGCGAGAATGGCTAACCCGACCCGGAATGACAAGCCGTTAATTCCTGAAAGCTATTGCTTGTGGAAATGATAATCGGCGGAGTATCAATCCGCGACCTTTCCGATCTCGTGCCGTCCAAAAAATGATTCTGAATGTGACACCGGCGTGGGTAAGATGATTCCGTGAAGGACGAGAATTCTTCCGAGGCCGCCTCGGCACCCGTTCCTGACTCAACATCGAAACGGCGCGGGAAACAAGGCCGGCTGAAAGTTTTTCTGGGCATGGCTCCCGGCGTCGGAAAGACCGCCGCCATGTTGCGGGCTGCGTTGGCGGACAAGCTGGCGGGCCGCGATGTCGTGATTGCCATTGCCCAAGGGCACCGGGTTCGGACGATTGAAACCCTGGCTGCCCGCCTGTCGCGGCTTGGACGGCCACACGAAAACAACATGGACCTGGATCAGGTTCTGGCGCGAGAGCCGGACGTGGTGGTAGTGGATGAGCTGGCTCACGCCAATGCCGCCGAAGCGCGGCATCCCAAACGGTTTCAGGACGTGCTGGAGTTGTTGACAGCCGGCGTGGATGTCTATACGACGCTCAATATATATGAGATCGCCAGCCGGGCGGACCTGCTCTGGCCCGTGGCGGGCCACAGCAGCCATCAAATTGTGCCTGATGGTATTCTTGACAATGCGGAGATCGTGCTGGTGGATTTGTCTCCGGCGGAGCTGAGGCAGCGGCTCCGGCACGGCCAGATTCGTTTCCCGGACGGCAGTGGGCTGGAAAAGTCGCGCCTATTTGAGGAAGAAAGTTTGATGGCCCTGCGGGAAATGGCCGCGCGGTTGTTTGCCGAGCGGGTAGCCAGGGACGCACAGGAGCAGCGGCAGGCCTCGAACGCGGGCGGCCCGGCCAAAGTGGGCCACCGTGTGCTGGTTGCGGTCGAAGCGAGTTGGGATTCCGAACCGCTGATACTCTGGACCCGGCGTCTGGCTGGCAGTTTGAATGCGCCGTGGATCGTCCTTTACGTCGAGACCTCACGGAGTGTGTCGGCCGAGGAAGAATCGCGGCTGACGCGGAACCTTGAATTGGCGCGGGAGTTGGGCGCGGAGGTGATCACCACAGCCGATGAGGACTTGGTGGACGCGGTGTTGCGGGTGGCATTTTCGCGGAACATTACCCAGATTGTCACCGGCAAAACACGCTCGTCCGCGTGGTGGCGGCCGTTTCCGCAGGACCCGGTCGTGGCGCGGTTGATTCACGGCAGCGGGGACATTGGCGTGCATGTCGTGCCCGTCAACCGGGGAACGCCGATCCGGCCGTGGCGGCGCAGTTTGGCGGGATCGGGCTGGTTGCAATATGCTGTTGCCGTGGGGACGGTTGGGCTGGTTGCCTTGGCTGGCTTCTTATTCACGCCACGCGTCGAGCCCCACGCCATGGCGTTTTTGTCCCTTCTCGCCGTGGTGATTCTGGCGCTATTTGTCGAGCGCGGCCCAGCCCTTCTGGCGGCGGCTTTGAGCGCGGTGATTTGGGACTATTTTTTTCTCCCGCCAGTTTTCGCTTTTCGCGTTTCGCACTTTGAGGACGCATTGTTGCTGGGCATGTATTTCGTGGTGGCTCTGGCGTTGAGCCAATTGACTGCCCGCATACGCGCCCAGGAAGTGGCCGAGCGCCAACGGGAAGGCCGCGCCACTGCCCTTTATTTGCTGGGCCGCGAACTGGCCGAAGCCACGACGGTGGATCAAATCATCCGAAAGGTGGTCGATGAATTGGGGCGTTCCTTTGCCGCGGAAGTGGCGGTTTTGCTGCCGGACGCCAAACAACGGTTGCAGTTTCAAGGAGGCGGCACATTGCAGTTGACGGATAAAGAGCAGGTTGTCGCCGCCTGGGTGCTGGAGCATCGGCAGTCGGCCGGAAAATTCACCGGGAACCTGCCCACGGTCGATACTCTGTTTGTTCCGCTGGAGAGCAACAACAACATGCTGGGGGTTGTGGGTCTGCGATTGGGACAATCCACCCCGCCCACCATTCATCAGCGGAATCTCATGGACGCGCTGACGCGGCAAATAGCACTGGCGCTGGACCGCCAGCGCCTGAGCGAGCTTTCCGAAAATGCCAAATTACTGGCGGAGTCTGAACGGCTGGGCAAAACGCTGCTGGATTCCATGTCGCATGAGATTCGGACTCCCGTGGCCGCCATCCGGGCCGCAGCCATCGATCTCGCCGAATTGAAAAGTGTCACCGGCCCGGGCACCGAATTAGTCGGTGAAATACAGGAAGCCGCCGAACGGTTGAATCGCCTGGTGGGAAAGGTTCTCGATATTACGCGGCTGGAGTCGGGCCACATCAAGCCATTGTTTAACGAATGCGAGGTGAACGATATTGTCAATGTGGCCATGGCTGAAACGGAGAAGGACTTGGCGCAGCACACACTCACAGTTGATCTGGCGTCGGATTTGCCCATCATCCGGACAGACTTTGTCTTCCTTCAGCAGGCGCTGATGAATCTGTTGTCCAATGCCGCGCTGCATACTCCGGTCGGGACGGCGGTGAAGCTGCGCGTCTGGAAAACGAAGGAGGCTCTTTTTCTTACCGTCGCGGATCATGGTCCTGGCATCGAGCCTCACTCCATTGGGCGTGTTTTCGAAAAGTTTTACCGCGCGCCAGACGCGCCCACCGGCGGGACTGGACTCGGCCTGTCGCTGGTGAAAGGTTTTGTCGAGGCGCTTGGCGGAAATGTCGCGGCTGAGAACTCGGCGGAGGGCGGGGCGGAATTTACCATAACACTGCCCCTCACCGGTGGCGACGGCTTTGCCTCTGTCTCGAATTAGCCACGCTGGTCAATTGTTTCCGAACTGACTCGACTCAGCGCTTCGTGTGGAGGAGTGGAAAAAAATATTAGCGCAGATTTCGAGAGACTTGAGTTCTCCGACTTTTGGCATGACAGGACCACCACCCCCATTGAAAATCAAGTTATTTTACTCTGATTCATGTGTTTAATGATTTCTTAATTGTTTAACACTTTATCTGTCGCCAAAGTAAGTTCAGAAAGCGGGCAACCAGAAGCATTCACATTTTAAATTAAGAACAGTTTTCGGAAGTTACCACATGGCCCGCGAGTCAGAGTGACTCACATTAATCATATGAAAGAGACATTTATAAATATAATAATTTAGTGCCGGCATCATAGAGTGAAATCTTCTGGAATTTGAACGCCTTGAAGGCGTGGCTTCTTGCCGAAAATCCTGCGTTTGACAACAGAATCCGCCGAACTCACGGCATCCGCTGGCACATCCTCTGCTAAGGTCAGGCTCGCGCCGTATTAATGGCTGGGGTCGTTTCATCACGAAAACCGGCTCCGCCATCGCCAATGCGGAGAATAAACGTACTGACTACAATGATAACTAACCGCCAGCGAAAGGCTCGTCATTCATGAAAAAAATTGAAGCGATTATCAAACCGTTCAAGCTCGATGAAGTTAAGGCCGCGCTGACCGAAGTCGGCGTCCAGGGCTTGACCGCAATCGAGGTCAAGGGATTCGGGAGGCAGAAGGGTCATACCGAAACATATCGTGGCAGCGAATACACTTTGGATTTTCTTCCAAAGGTGCTGATCAAGGTGGTGGTGGATAACGATCATTTGGCTCCCGCCTTGGAAGCAATCATCAAAACAGCCCGCACGGGAAAAATCGGCGATGGCAAGATATTCGTCTCTACTTTGGATGAGGTCATCCGAATCCGCACTGGTGAAAAAGGCGAAGAGGCCATCTAAACGAGTGCCTCCCCAAACCATGAATCAATTTACCATTTAAGAAATTTATGACAAAAAAATTCATTACTTCTCTAACTGCACTGCTTTTACTTTTGACAGTGAGCCGGCCCACGCTAGCTCAGACCACCAACGCTCCGGCTGCGGCAGCCGCGCCTGAGACCCCAGCCGCCCCCGCTGCCAATAACGATCCGAGCGGCGGCAGCACTGGCACCATTGGCGACCTCGGCGGCGGCGCCGCCGGCAGTTACACCTACCCCACCTTTCAAGTCAGCGCCCCGGCTGACTTGAACGCCGACGACAAAAAGGACACCAACAAGGTGGCGGCCTTTAACGACGCCAAGAAGGCATTCGACGATTACACAAAGCAAGCCGCCGCCGAGCCGCTAGCCGTGAAAATGGCCGATGCCGTCGGCCACAACCGCATCTCCATCAACTTTGTCTGGACGCTGGTGACCGGCTTCCTGGTCATGTTCATGCAGGCGGGTTTCGCGCTGGTCGAGACCGGTTTGTGTCGCGCCAAGAACGCTTCCCATACCATGACCATGAACATGCTTATCTACCCGCTGGGCATGTTGGGATTCTGGGTGTGCGGATTCGCCTTCATGTTCGGCGGCGTGGGCGCTCTGGGCGGCGGGACCCTCGGTTCCTGTTCCAGCCTGAACCATGAATATACGGTGCATTGGTTCGGCCATGATTGGGGCCTCATCGGATTGAAGGGCTTTTTTCTTTCGTGGGACACCTATGACGTCGGGGTATTTTGTCTCTTCCTCTTCCAAATGGTGTTCATGGACACCACGGCAACAATTCCGACCGGCGCTGCCGCCGAGCGATGGAAGTTCTCCGCCTTCTGCCTCTACGGCTGCTGTATCGGATCGATCATGTATCCGGTTTTTGGCAACTGGGTTTGGGGCGGCGGCTGGCTTTCTCAAATGGGCGCGAACTGGGGGCTTGGCCACGGCCATGTGGACTTCGCCGGTTCTTCTGTCGTCCACATGCAGGGCGGTGTGATCGGCTTGATCTTCGCCTGGCTTATCGGCCCGCGCATCGGCAAGTTTAACAAGGACGGCAGCACCAATACCATGCCGCCGCACAATATTCCTTACGCCATTCTCGGCACTTTCATTCTGGCCTTCGGTTGGTTTGGGTTTAATCCCGGTTCATCGCTGGCTGGCACGGATTTGCGCATCGCGGTCGTGGCCACCAATACGATGCTGGCCTCCGCCACCGGTTGCATGGGGGCGGTGTTGTGGATGTGGTGGGTTCGCACCAAGAAACCAGATCCGAGCATGGCGTGCAACGGCATGCTGGCCGGATTGGTGGCCATCACCTGCCCGTGCGCCTTTGTTGACTCGCGAGGCGCCTGTGCCTTAGGTTTGATTGCCGGGATTCTGGTTGTCGAATCTGTATTTTTCTTCGACAAAATTGGCATTGACGATCCCGTGGGCGCGATTTCCGTTCACGGCACGAACGGTGCTTGGGGTTGTCTTTCGGTCGGACTTTTCGGTGACGGCAAATACGGCCAAGGCTGGAATGGGGCTCACTGGTTCACGCTGCCCGACGGCACTTACAAAATGATGGATCCCAGTCTTGCCCCTAAGGGAGCAGTCGAGGAGGGTGTCAAAGGCCTGTTCTACGGCGGCGGCTGGAGCCAGTTGGAGGCGGAATTCGTCGGCGTTCTAACCTGCTTCATCACTTTGAGCCTTCTCTCGTTCTTCGTTTACTACGTCGTCAAGCTAATCCTCGGCACCCATCGCGTAACGGCGGATGTCGAGTTGGAAGGACTGGATGTCCCCGAGATGGGCATCGCCGGGTATTGCGGCGTGGTAATGGACAAACAGTCTGAAACGCCGACTTCAAAATAAACGGAGATTGAGATTATGAATATTATTCAATGGCCGATGGCGTTGCTCGCTGGCGGTGTTCTGGGAGCCGGTTTCGGAATGCTGCAGAACAAGGCGCGCCGGCGCTATGAAAAGCTCCAGCAAAGCGGCGCTTTGCGCAGCGAGTGGCCGGTCGTGCGGGGATCCAGCAGGCGTGTGATTGTTCTGCTGGCCACTCTCGGCCTGGCTCAGGTCATCTGGCCGTCCTTGTTCGCCAGCGGCGGTCAATGGTGGTTTTCCGGGGGGGTATTGGCGGGCTATGCGGTGACTCTTTTCCACCAATTTCGCCAACGGCTGTCTGCAACGAAATGATTTGGATGGCGCGGGCGGCGAGATTTGATGTGCTGTTTTTAAGCATATCTTCCGCATGGCGTATGCGGCGTGAATCTGTGGTGGGTTCACGCCGCTTTTCATTCAACTGAAATTCCCCCCAATGGACTCACAAGCTCAATCGATCATGGTCAACCCATGGATGATGCTCCCGTTCGTGGCGTTGCTCGCCGCCATCGCGCTAGCTCCGTTCTTTTTCGCCGACTGGTGGGGACGGCATTACCCCAAGGTGGTCGGTGGCCTGGCTGGAATTGTGGTCATCTACTACTTCGCCGGGTTGGGCGAACCCGGGCGAGTCTGGCACACCGCGCACGAATACCTGAGTTTCATTGCCTTGATCGGTTCGCTCTTTGTCATTTCCGGGGGAATCCATATCAACGTCAAAGGAGAAGCCACGCCGATGGTCAACGTCCTGTTCCTGTTCTTTGGCGCGTTGCTGGCCAACGTGCTTGGCACGACGGGCGCGTCCATGCTGCTCATCCGGCCCTGGTTGCGCATGAATAAATACCGCGTCAGCGCCCACCATGTGGTGTTTTTCATTTTTATTGTCTCCAACGTGGGCGGATGTTTGACGCCGGTGGGTGATCCCCCGCTCTTCCTCGGTTATTTGATGGGTGTGCCGTTCTGGTGGGTGGCGGCGCGGGTCCTCCATATCTGGATGGCGGGAGTAGGGATTCTGCTCGCAATTTTCTTTTGTGTTGACTATCGCAACTACCTGCGCGCGCCCCGCCAGGTGCGGGCGGAACAGACCGGGCACGGCGAGCGATGGCGGTTTGACGGGGTGGAAAACCTTTTTTATCTCGGGATTGTGCTGGCTGCGGTGTTTGTCCACCGACCGCTCTTTTTGCGGGAAGGGCTGATGATTGGCGCCGCCATCGCTTCTTATCTCATCACCCGGATACCGGTGCATGAGTCCAATCATTTCTCGCTCGCGCCGGTCAAGGAAGTCGCCATTCTGTTCATCGGGATTTTTGCCACCATGATGCCTGCCTTGGAATGGCTTCAGGGCAATGCCGCCAAACTTCACGAAACCTCGCCGGGTTTCTTTTATTTCGGTTCCGGCAGTCTCTCCAGCGTTCTCGACAACGCGCCGACCTACCTTTGTTTTGTCAAAGCCCTTTTCGGCAGGCATATCGATCCCGATGTCGTCGCCCAAATCACCCATTTGGTTCAAACCGGCGGGTCGGGCGTGGCTTCCTTGACGGGGCCGCACACGGAACAGATTCGGAACACCTTTGCCGCTCTCCGGCGGTATCATCCGTCCGATCTGGCCGCCGGATCGGTCAATTCGGACGAAATCCAGGTTGCTTATCTGCTGGGCAACTTCAATCTTAACGTTTACCTGCTGGCGGTCAGTGTCGGGTCGGTGTTTTTCGGGGCCAATACCTACATCGGCAACGGGCCAAATTTCATGGTCAAGGCGATTGCCGATCATCAAAAGGTCCACACCCCAAGTTTCCTAGGCTATATTCTACGTTTCACGGTTCCCTTCATGCTGCCGATGCTGGTGGTGGTTTGGTGGGTGTTTTTCCGTTAACCTGATAGCCATTTTAACGTTTTTTTACGGATCCCCCGGGAATTTTAACTGCGCGAAGCACGGTTTTGGTGTATACTTAAAGGGTGACACCCGTAGAACATGGCCGCGAGAAGTATCAATTCTATTTTTCCCAACTAGACGTCCATGTTCTTGTCGAAAACCATCCCGGCAACGTTGTGGTGCGGGCGTTATCACGTAATTTTTCGGAACGCCGAAAGGCCTTTTTCATTCGTCATCTGGCGGCTGAGGGTTACATTCCGATCCAATATCAATGGTTTGCCGATTGTGACCGGAATGGATTTTCCGGCCTCCGGTGGATCGTTGATTATTCCTGGCTCGCTATTCCCCCGGAATTGACCCGGCGTACGGCAAGGTATATGCGCGGCTTTATGCTTGGCGCCGGTCTTTTGTGGCTGCCGATGCTCCTGCCTATTTTTTTGCGGACCCACTGACACGCGAGTTGGCAGTGCCTTGCGTACCCACCGTTTTGGAATAGACGGATTCACTCACTGCGCCTTTGACGAAGTGGCAGTCCGCAGCTAACATTTAGGCAATTTATATGAGTTCCACGCCGGCCAAGACTGTCATTCTGTTCATTGACGATGAAGTGCAAATGCGCCGGCTGATACGCGCTTCTTTGGAGAGGAACGGCTATGAGGTGGTGGAAGCTGCCACCGGCGAAGAAGGCCTCGCCGCCGCCATCGATTCGCAACCCGCCGTCATCATCCTGGACTTGGGCTTGCCCGATATGGATGGGATGACGGTTGCTGCGCCGCCTGCGCGAGTGGAGCAAGGTCCCGGTCATTATGCTCTCGGTGCGCGACCGCGACAGCGACAAGGTATTAGCGCTGGACAGCGGGGCCAACGACTATCTTTCCAAGCCATTCAGCACGAATGAACTGCTGGCCCGCTTGCGCGTCGTGCAGCGATACGATCAGCCGGTCGCAAAATCGGCGCTCTTTACTTCCGGCCATTTGCAAGTGGATTTGGCCGCCCGCATCGTCAAAGTTCGCGGCCTGCCGGTGAAACTTGCCCGGACCGAGTACGCGCTGCTGCGGTATTTTATACAACACGCCGGGCGCGTCCTGACCCACAACCAGTTATTGCGAGAAATCTGGGACTTGGAAGATGTGGAGAAGACCGCGCGGCTGCGGGTTTACGTCACCTACCTGCGCGAGAAAATAGAAACCAATCCAGCCAAACCCGAATTGATCATTACGGTGCCCGGCGTGGGTTATCGGCTGAACATCCGAGAATGAACCAGCTCGCCGCAGTTGAAAGAGTTCTTTCGCACTTCGTTCCCTTAATGACTTAATCTACTCCGAGGGGAACCAGCGGGCGCCAAAGATTTTTTGCAGGTTGGCGTGGCCGATCAACACGCCCGTCCCAATCAGCAGCATGAGCCCAAGCGCGTAAATTCGCATGTGTGTCCGGCACATTGAGAGGCAAAATTACCGTTATCAGCGCGCCCGGCAAAGCTTCTGGTTTCAAAAAAGTTCGCCGGACATTTGCCTAGCATCATCCATTGTCGAAAACTCCGCCAGCAACGATTTTAACTGGTCGGGATTGTACATCTTTTTGATTTTTGCGATCTCCTCATTTGCCAGGTGATCGCACCTTTCGTTGCCAGGATGCCCTGCGTGTCCCTTGAGCCAATGCCATGTCACCTTGTGTTTTGCCGCCGATACATCCAAGCCCCGCCAAAGATCGTTATTCTTCACCGCCTTCTTCGACTTCGTCCGCCAACCGTTGCGTTTCCAATTCGACAACCACCCCGAAACGCCATTCTTGACATATTCGGAATCGGTGTAGAATTCAACCTCGCAAGATTCTCGCAGGGCATTGAGAGCTTCGATGGCCGCTTGCAATTCCATCCGGTTATTGGTGGTAGCCGGAGTGCCGCCGCTCAGTTCCCGCTTGTTTTGTCCATGCTCCAGTATTGCAGCCCATCCACCCGGTCCGGGATTTCCATGACAAGCACCGTCAGAATGGATAACTACCTTTTTCATGCACTCAATCTCGCGCCCAGCACCCTTCCAACATCTCGAGAAAAGCTCATACAGCGCCTTGTTCCCAAGTTTTCTTCCGCAAACCTTCGCACCTTGGGCGAAGATTCCCATAAATCTCCTCGATAACATCATACTCCGAGTAATGCGACAGCACGTAATCGCAGATTGCCTGTATGCAGGGAAATGCCGCTTGAATGTCGTGGCCACAGGAAAAATGAAACTCAATATCGGAGGCCAAACAACTGATGATGTCGCTGTCTCCTGACGCTTCCGCGCTTTGGAGATACCGTAAAGCGACCGGCAAGTAAAAACAAAACGGTTTGGGTACCATCCACATCAGATCCTCCGGATAGCGCAGGGGATTCTCTCGGAAGACGACGTAAGCCTCATCCAGAGTTCGGCCACCGAAGTGCTCCCATGTATGGCAGTGATCAGGATCGTATTTCCTCCGCGGCAGAAGCTGGAAATCGGCTTGGGTGGGAATGTCGGCACTCATGGCGAACTTTGATTATGTAACTTCGGTACGTATATTGCATCAATCCGATTCGCGGTGCAATGGGTTGGGCATCGTTATTTTCATTCGACATTCTACCGGCATCATTCGAAAATTGGCACATGTCGCGGCCTCCCGATTACCACATGCACACTCCGCTCTGCCGTCATGCCAGCGGGCAGCCCGCCGAATACGCGGCCCGCGCCGTGGCGCTCGGCTTGACAGAGATCGGTTTCTCGGACCATTCCCCGATGCGCCGCGATGATTTTGACAACTGGCGCATGCGCTTCGATCAATTGGATGAATACGTCGAAAACGTGCGCCGCGTGCAAAAGGATTCCGCCGGCCTCGTGGTCAAACTCTCCCTGGAAGTCGATTATCTGCCCGGCCACGAAGAATGGATTCGCGAACTGGCGGCCCGCCATCCCTGGGATTATTTGATTGGCTCGGTGCATTACATTTCCGATTCCTGGGCGGTGGACAATCCCGAAACCATTGCGAAGTGGAAAGAACGCGACCCTTACGAAGTGTGGTCGGCGTATTTCGAGCGGCTGACGCTGGCGGCGGATTCCGGACTTTTTGAAATCATCGGCCATGCCGATTTGCCCAAGAAATTTAAAATCTATCCCAAACAGGATTGCACGCCGCTCTTCAACCGCTTTTTGGAAACGGCGCAAAAGAAGAACGTCGCCATCGAACTTAACACCGCCGGTTTGCGCAAAGATTGCCGCGAGATTTATCCCAGCCGCGCCTTTTTGCAACTGGCCGCGCAACACAAGATTCCGATCGCCTTTGGCTCCGACGCCCATGCGCCCTCCGACGTGGGCAGCGCCTTTGCCGAAGCCATCGCCCTGGCGCGCGCCGTGGGCTACACCCATTCCTGCCGCTTCACCCAACGCCGCCGCAGCGAGTTGCCTTTGTGAGTTTGCGGAAACCAGTAATTGTATTTTGACACTCGCGCTTGGCGTGTGCGTGGCTTTGGCCCAGGAAGCGAGGATTGAAGTCCGCGCCGGCCAGATTCTTCATCCCGTCTCGCGTTATCTGACCGGCGCTTTAGTGATGGATCAAACGGCTCACTTCTTCGATGAAACGGCCGAATTTTCACAATCAAAATTTGAGACGAAGGCGGCAATTATTTCTTGCAATCGAATGGTGACGCTGAAACATTTTAACCCGGGCCATGAAAACGGTATTGCTTGCAGAAGACAACGAAGACGACATTTTCATCATGAAAATGGCCTGCAAACGTACGGGTATTCCGCACGTGCTCCAAATTGTGACGGACGGAGACATGGCCCTGGATTATCTCTCTGGAAAGGGACGTTTTGCCGACCGAATTCTGCATCCTCTGCCCAATGTCATTTTTCTCGACATCAAAATGCCCAAGCGCAACGGCCATGAAGTGCTAACCTGGATTCGAGCCCATCCGGACTTCAAAGAGTTTCCCGTTGTGATGCTCACGGGGTCAATTTTGAGGGAAGATGTGGATCGAGCTTATCAGTTGGGCGTGACGTCTTACCTGCAAAAAGTTCCCAATCAGGCGGAATTTGGGCAGGCTGTCCGGGTTATTCTCAAATACTGGCTGGAATTAAACATATTCCATTCGTAACGCGGATCGCACGGGCCTTCGTCGCATCATTGACCTGCTTGGAGTAGGACGCACCGGAACCCGTAGCCGTCGTCGCCAAGGTCGGGGTAATAGTAGTTGCGGTAGGCTGTCCGTGCCTGATACGCGCCGGTCAGCCAGGAGCCGCCGCGCAAAATGCGCCACGATCCCGCGGTTTCGCCATGGGGGTCGGATTGCACGCCGGTCGCATAGGGCCCGTACCAATCCCAACACCAATTAAAAACATTCCCGGCCATATCATAGAGGCCATAACCATTGGGCGGAAAATAGCCGGCCGGACTCGTGTCAACACCAATGCCGACACCGAAGATTGGATCGTAGCCGGCCGGGCCCAAATCATAAATGAAATCAACCGGGTCCCCGTAGTAGTTGGCCTGGCTTTCTGAGATGGTGTTGCCCCACGGAAAGCGGCAAGCGGTCAACCCGCCCCGCGCCGCCTTTTCCCACTCCGTTTCTGTTGGCAAACGGTACCCGCTAGCGGACCAGTTCGCATACGGCGCCGTATCGACGTTCTTATAGATCTGCGTCAAGGCGGCATCCACGTAATAGACCGTTGGCACTCCGGCCAACTGCGACCGGGCATTGCACCACTTCACGGCGTCATACCAATTCACGCTCTGCACCGGATAATTCGCCGTTCCGGCGCCAACGTTGTCAAAACTGTAACCGTTGTTTACGGCCCATTGATGCACTTGCTGCCAGAAAGAGTAAGTGACCACGTTTGTGTCCATGTAGAAGGCGCTCACATACTCGGTGTTGGTGGGAGCGTCGGCTTCGCCGTCCAACGCATCTCCCATGATGAACGAACCGGCGGGAATCAAAACCATGCCGGAAGGCGCAGGCGCATTCGTCGCCGGGGTTGGAATCACCCGGTAGAACCGGTCCGCCGTGGCAGCAGTGCTGGCATCCACCCAAAGAGCCGGGCTGGTGGTCAGCACCACATTGGTCAGCGTTTGCCAGTTGTTGGTTTTGTTCGCATTCGTCACATATTGAACTGTATAACTACTCCCTAACGTTCCTGTAATCGTCAGTCCGGAATATAGCTGGATACTCACAGTGGGATTGGATTGAGCCCACATCGATGGCATCCAGGCGAAAGTTGACAAGAATAAAGTGTAAATGATGAATCGTACGTTTTTCATGCGTATCTAATTATTCACCAACGCCCGATAAAAACGAGCCTTATAGTTTGCCAAAACCGGATCCGTAATGGACACGGTGCCACCGCTGGAAATCGTATTGGTGGAAATGGCCGACCAGTTGATCAGGTTCGAGGATGCCTGAATGACATAGCTGCTCCCGACCGATCCGTTCAGAACAAGTTGGAATGCCCCGTTGCGCAGGCTCGCACCGCTCAACTGTGGCTGGTAGTTTGGAACGACCATGGCACGATAGAATCGTTGACGGTGGCCGGCCATCCCCGCATCGGTTATCTGCACCGAGCCGGTGGCAGAAATTGTATTCGTTGCAATGGCCCACCAACTGACGAGGTTCGACGACGCCTGAATCACGCACACACTCCCCGACAAGCCGTTCAAAAAAAAGCGGGCAGCGCCATTGCTCATGGTCAGTCCGCTCAATTGGGGCGGTTCAGGAAGGTAGGTGCCAGCTAATGGGGTCACTTGGTTGGCATCGACGGCGATTGTGACGCTGGTCGGCGTCGTCCAACCTAGGATGGTGTTGAAGGCGACGGTATGCGTGCCGGGCAATAGACCGGTCAAAGTCGCGCCGCTGGCCTGAAACGTTCCACCATCCACCTGCCATTTCGCGCCAGCGGTGACAACTGCTGCCGGAAGGATTGTTATTTGCAAGGAACCCACTTGGAGATCGTAGCTGCCAAGGCCCAGAGTCGTCTGGCTGTTGGTAATGATAATCGTCTGGGCTTCAGGCGGGGTCCATCCGGAGATGGTATTAAACGAAAGGGGATGAGAGCCGACGGATAACCCGGCGACAATGTTCCCATTGGTTTGGAATGGTCCGCCATCCACGCGCCATTGCGCTCCGGCGGCAACGGCAGCAGCGGGGGAGATCAATACTTCCAGCGAGCCGGCGTTGGCAATGGCTGCGGGGTAATTCCCTGTTGCCGTCGTCGTCCGGTGCGCCGTTACAGTAATAGATTGCCAGGCCGGCGTGGTGAATTTGGATACTGTGCTGAAAGTGACGGAGTGATTGCCCGGCGTCAGATTACTTAACGTCATGCTGCTGCCTTGCAAAGGGCCGCCATCCACCTGCCATTCCGCGCCTGCGATGACTGCGTTTTCGGGCGTTATCGTGACTTCCAGGCTGCCCACTTCCGGCGCACTGGAACTGGAAATTCCCATGCGAATCGCATTGTTCCCAGAATCGGCTACAAAAACATCGCCATAAACGTCGGCCGTCACCCCACTGGGCAGAAAAAACTGTGCGTTCGTTCCCGTCCCGTTGTTCGTTCCCTCGCTCCCTCCGGCGATAGTTGAAACCAGCCAACTCAGGTTGGTCGGTGTCAATTCCCGAACGGCGTCGTTGAATAAATCCGCCACGTAAACATTGCCCTTGGAATCCAGCGCGACGCCCACGGGCGAGGTAAATTGCGCATTGGTGCCCAAGCCATTGCTGGCGCCGGAATCCAATTGCCCGGCAATTGTAGTCACGACCCAATTGGTTCCCGTGGGCGTGATCAAACGAATGGTGTTGTTGAATTGGTCAGCCACAAAAACACGGTCCCCGGCATCGACCGCGACGCCGGCAGGGCCGAAAAACTGGGCGACGGTGTTTGTGCCATCGGCCGAGCCGCTTGAGCCACCGGCGATGGTGTTGACAATCCAATTGGTCCCGCTTGGCGTAATCTTGCGAATGGCATTGTTAAACTCGTCGGCCACAAAAAGGTTGCCCGCATTGTCCACCGTTATTCCTGTCGGGTTCCGAAACTGAGCGTTGGTATTGGTGCCATTCTGGGCCCCGGCAATGCCCGCTTGCCCGGCAAGGGTGGATACCACCCAGTTCGTGCCCGATGGCGTGATTTTTCGGATGGTGTGATTGAACTGGTCGGCCACGTAAAGATTGGTTGCACCGTCAACTGCAATGCCAGTGGGCCCAAAAAACGCGGCAGCCACATTGGTGCCGTCGCGGGATCCACTGGAGCCGCCCGCGATGGTGGTGACAATCCAGCTTGTGCCCGACGGGCTGATTTCCCGGATGGCATTATTAAGCTGGTCCGCCACATAGACGTTTCCAGCGCTGTCCACCGCGACCCCGGTAGGGTTTGAGAATTGCGCGGCGGAGTTGACGCCATCATTCGATCCGTGAGAGCCGCCCGCGATGGTACTGAAGGTGAAAATTTGCGCGTAACTATCCGGGGCCATCAGTCCCATCGCCAGGATGCCTCCAAGCCAGAGCAGGGTTTTGGTTTTCATTCATTGAATTAGTTGTGAGAGGTTTCCCCCGGCGAGTCCATCCGGGTATTCAATAGACGGAAAGAGGGCAAAGCGGGGGATGCTTTGCCCTTTTTCCCTATCGCGCCATTGCTTAGCATTTCTTTTTCCGGGCAAATCCAGCCAGGGCCACAAATCCTCCGCCCAAGAGCAGCAAGGTCGAACCACCGTCAGGAGTGGTCGTCACCGGCGTTACCGCCGCCGTTGAGTCAAACACGATGGAGGCTCCGCTTTGGCTTAGGTTGACATTCCATGTTCCCGGAGTCGCCGTGAAACCCGTGACCATGGCCATGCCGGCTCCGCCTATATCCCATTGGT